>Ga0302315_10000816_pt1 | contig 33725 bp, 32 predicted proteins | sample III_Palsa_N3_1_FD_200532 | JGI IMG/M metagenome (GOLD analysis project Ga0302315, IMG submission 200532) | Peat permafrost microbial communities from Stordalen Mire near Abisko, Sweden - III_Palsa_N3_1 | ecosystem: Environmental > Terrestrial > Soil > Palsa > Peat permafrost | place: Sweden...
CTTTAGGGGGTTTGGGGGATTCAGGTGCTGATGTGATCCGCTTCCTATTCTCCGCTAACAAAGGTCATGCACTTGCCGAAATGAGTAAAGTAGCTTCGGGTGGTGAGCTTTCAAGACTGATGCTGAGCATTAAATCGTTGGTGGCGCAAAACACTGCCCTGCCAACCATCATTTTTGATGAGATAGATACAGGTGTATCCGGTGAGGTTGCCAATAAAGTTGGGCAGATAATGGAACACCTTGCCGAAAACTTACAGGTGATTACCATAACTCACCTGCCGCAAATTGCCAGCAAAGGCCAAAGCCATTATTTTGTTTATAAGGATGATGAAGGCGCTATAACCAATACCCGCATTAAACAACTAAGCGAACAGGAACGTGTGCTGGAAATTGCCAAAATGCTGAGCGGTGATAAGCCGGGTGAAAGCGCGCTGCAAAATGCGAGGGAGTTGTTATCCCAATAACCATTTATCATCCTGAACGATAGTGAAGGATCTTCAAACGTATAATCACAGTTGCATATTAGATGCTTCATTCTTCAGCATGACAAAGATTGATAAACTGCAAACTTATTTTATAACTTTACACCCCGATAAACAAAACTAAAACATGGCTTATAATTTATTAAAAGGCAAAAAAGGAATCATCTTTGGCGCACTGGATGAAAACTCCATCGCCTGGAAAACTGCTCAGCATTGTTATGCCGAGGGTGCCGAAATAGTGTTAACTAATGCGCCTATCGCTTTGCGTATGGGCACTATCAATAAACTTGCTGAAGAGATCAATGCCCCGGTTATCCCTGCGGATGTTACCAATGCCGAGGATATCACCAACCTTTTTGTAAAAGCTAAAGAACATTTTGGTGGAGGTGTTGATTTTATACTGCACTCAATAGGCATGAGCATTAACGTGCGCAAAAACATTCCTTACACCGAAAATAATTACGATTTCACCCACAAGGGCCTTGATATTTCAGCCATCAGCTTACACCGCGTATTGCAGATAGCTATGAAAGAAGATGCTATTAACGAATGGGGATCAGTTGTGGCCTTAACCTATATCGCCGGTCAGCGTGTGTTCCCTAGCTATAATGATATGGCTGATGGTAAAGCGATGCTGGAAAGCATAGCCCGTAACTTTGGCTATTTCTACGGCGTTGAGAAAAAAGTGCGTATCAATACCGTATCACAATCTCCAACCCGCACCACTGCAGGTTCAGGTGTTAAAGGCTTTGACGGATTTATCAGCTATGCTGAAAAAATGAGTCCGCTGGGTAATGCATCAGCCGATCAATGTGCTGATTATTGCGTGAGCCTTTTCTCTGATCTGACCAAAATGGTTACCATGCAAAATCTTTTCCATGATGGTGGCTTCTCATTCACCGGCGTATCACAGGCTGTTATTGAGCAGATGGAGAAAGAGTAAGTTAGTTGGCTAGTTAATTAGTTGATTAGAGATTAGTTGAAATTTTAGTTAAGTAGTTAAATAGAGACTGGAAATTAGTTACCAAAAGAAAAGCCCTGATAAAATCAGGGCTTTTCTTTTGGTACTTTTTAACTGTAGCTACTAATCTCTAATCAACTAGTCACTACTCAACTTAATTAATTGGATGGGACCAACACAATTTTTGCAGTTAAAGGTGCAGGAGCTGTAATAGGTTTTGTACCATCTGACGATTGTACAAATAACTGGATGGCTCCTTTATCATAAACATAACTATAGTTTCTATTATCGAACACATAAGGGATTTGCTCATATGTATTACCTCCATCAAAGGTTAGGTATACCAGAATGCCATCTGAACCCGCTCCGAAGTTACTTCCTTTTTGAGGGTAGATCATTACTGTATCAGTTAAACCATTACTGTATGCGCCCCAATCGCTTGTCTTAATATCGGCATAAACAGTTTGATTTGGTATTACAGCGTAATTTTTGGTACATGAAGCCATAGCTAACACCCCCACGCCAATTAATAATGATAATAAGATTTTTTTCATAATAGGATGCTTTAATTTTTAGTAAGACCAAAGTTCCGCAAAAAGGTTTAAAAAAGGTTTATATTTTTTGTTGCATTTTTTAAATGAACCCTGTTTTTAACACAATTTAACGTTTTAGGGGCAATAAAAAATGCCCGTTGAATTATCAACGGGCATTTTTTATTTAAAGTATTCAATTATTTCTGTTCTTCTTCTTCAGGTTTTTTCTTCTCACCTTTCCTGTCGACGATCTTTATTTCGTTGGCTTCTTTGTCATAATCCACTTCCATCGTATCGCCTTCACTAAGCTCGCCTTTCAGAATTTCTTCAGCAATTGGGTCTTCCAAATATTTCTGGATGGCACGTTTTAATGGACGGGCACCAAATTGCGAATCATATCCTTTCTCGGCAATAAACTCTTTAGCGCCAAGGGTAAGCTCAATCTTATAACCAAGGCTGTTAACCCTGCTAAACAGGTAAGCCAGTTCGATGTCGATAATTTTGAAGATCTCGTCCTTACCTAAAGAGTTAAACACGATCACATCATCAATACGGTTCAGGAACTCGGGAGCAAAAGCGCGCCTTAAAGCATTTTCAATAACACCCCTTGAGTGTGCATCAGCCTGGTTGGTTTTGGCATTGGTACTGAAACCTACACCCTGACCGAAGTCTTTTAATTGTCGTGCACCAATATTTGATGTCATGATGATGATAGTATTCCTGAAATCAACCTTACGGCCTAATGAATCAGTCAGCTGGCCTTCATCCAACACCTGTAACAGTATGTTGAATACATCAGGGTGAGCTTTTTCAATCTCATCCAACAATACCACAGCGTATGGTTTACGGCGTACTTTTTCAGTAAGCTGTCCGCCTTCTTCATAACCCACATAGCCCGGAGGCGCTCCCACTAAACGTGATACCGCGAATTTCTCCATGTATTCGCTCATATCAATCTGTATAAGCGCGTCCTCGGTATCAAACATAAAACGTGCAAGCTCTTTGGCAAGCTCAGTTTTACCAACACCTGTTGGGCCCAGGAATATAAATGAACCGATAGGTTTTTTAGGATCCTTTAAGCCTGCACGTGTACGCTGTATAGCGCGGGTTAATTTCTTGATCGCCTCTTCCTGACCAATGATCTTTCCGCCAATGGTTTCAGACATGTTCAGCAGTTTCTGGCTATCAGCCTGACCAACCTTTTGTACCGGTATACCGGTCATCATGGCTACAACTTCAGCAACATTATCTTCGGTTACAGTGTAACGTTTTGATTTTGTTTCAGCTTCCCATACGGCTTTAGCCTGGTCAAGTTCTTCAAGCAGGTGTTTTTCAGTATCGCGAAGCTTAGCTGCTTCCTCGTATTTCTGGCTGCGAACAACTTTATTCTTTTCAACCTTGATCAGCTCTATCTTTTGCTCAATATCCAGAATGTTCTGCGGAACATGGATATTGGTTAAGTGAACGCGTGATCCTGATTCATCCAATGCATCTATTGCCTTATCAGGTAAAAACCTGTCGGTAATATATCTTGTGGTTAAAGCAACGCAGGCATTGATAGCTTCCGGAGTATAAGTTACGCCGTGGTGCTCTTCGTATTTTTCTTTGATCCTGTTCAGTATCTCGATGGTTTCAACAGGAGTAGCAGGCTCAACCATTACCTTTTGGAAACGACGGTCTAAAGCGCCATCTTTCTCAATGTACTGGCGATATTCATCTAATGTTGTTGCGCCAATGCATTGGATCTCTCCACGGGCCAAAGCCGGTTTAAACATATTTGATGCATCAAGTGAGCCAGAGGCACCACCTGCACCAACTATGGTATGGATCTCATCGATGAATAAAATTACATCAGGAGATTTTTCCAGTTCGTTCATTACCGCTTTCATGCGCTCTTCAAACTGACCGCGGTATTTAGTACCGGCAACCAATGAAGCCAGGTCAAGCGTAACTACGCGTTTGTTAAACAACACACGTGATACTTTGCGTTGTACAATGCGCAGGGCCAAACCCTCTGCAATTGCCGATTTACCTACGCCAGGTTCGCCTATTAAAATAGGATTATTCTTTTTACGGCGGGATAAGATCTGCGATACACGTTCAATTTCTTTCTCACGACCGACTATCGGGTCAAGGCGGCCATCTTCAGCTGCTTTTGTTAAATCGCGGCCAAAATTATCCAGCACAGGTGTTTTTGATTTAATGTCGGATACCTTTTTAGGCTGGCTAAAAGAGTCGTCTTCTTTAAATTCATCTTCACCCCCTGTAGGTGAGCCGGGCATTTCGTCGGTCACATCATTTTTATGCGATTCAACTTCACCCTTAAATATCTCATAGTTAACATTAAACTGCATTAAAATCTGCGATGCAATGTTATCTTCATCACGCAAAATAGACAGCAGTAAATGCTCAGTACCAATTACATCACTTTTAAATATTTTAGCTTCAAGGTAAGTTATCTTCAATACTTTTTCTGCTTGTTTAGTTAATGGGATGCTTCCGATATGTACATTAGTGCCTATTGTGCCCTTCACGGCGTCTTCAACGGCGCGGCGCAATTTGGCGGTATCAACGGTTAACTCTTTAAGTAGTTTAATAGCTACACCGTCTCCATCGCGTATTAAACCGAGTAAAAGGTGTTCTGTACCAATGTAATCATGCCCAAGACGTAAAGCCTCTTCCCTGCTATATTGAATAACATCCTTAACCCGCGGCGAAAATTTAGCTTCCATATATACCTTTCTAATTTGTACGACACTAATTTAATAAATTGTTTTATTAATTGTGGCGTGTTTATTTACACTTATCAACAATATTGTTGCCAACTTTTACAACTATAATAAAACAGACATTATTATGATGCGCAATCTATTATTTTAGTTACCATTCAAAGAATTTTTATTTACAAAAACATTTACAAATGCGTTTTTTGACAATGTTTCAATAAGTTATATATTTTCGAGTATAAATACTTTAAATAGTTTAACCTGTAACGCATTATTTTTCCCATTTGCGCCAAATGTGGAATAACTTATACAGCAGTATGACATTAAGGCATAAACACTACTGCCATAATAAGTACCCCTATATTATATATACGTAACAAACAAGCGAAATGATTTACTAAGTGCGAAATATTTATTCAGGATTAACTGAATATATAGATATCTGTTAATTATCCATCTCTCCCGTATAATTAATTTAAAGCTTTACCCGTTGTAAATTATCTATATTAATAGATATTTGCCTTTACAAAACATTAGTAATGGCAGACGAGAAGATCATATTTTCAATGGCCGGGGTTAGCAAGATCTATCCCCCGCAAAAAACAGTATTAAAGAATATTTACCTGTCGTTTTTTTATGGTGCCAAAATTGGCGTTATAGGTTTAAATGGCTCCGGTAAATCATCGCTGTTAAAAATAATAGCAGGCATTGATAAAACCAACATAGGCGAAGTAGTTTTCTCGCCCGGATATACTGTTGGCTACTTAAGCCAGGAGCCTGAACTCGACCCCAACAAAACCGTACGTGAAGTGGTTGAAGAAGGCGTAAGCGAAACAACTGCTTTGTTAAAGGAATACGAGGAGATCAACGAAAAATTTGGTTTGGAGGAGTATTACAGCGATGCCGATAAAATGGATAAGCTGATGGCGCGCCAAGGCGAATTACAGGATAAGATTGATGCTGTAAATGCATGGGAGTTGGATACCAAACTGGAGCGCGCCATGGATGCGTTGCGCTGCCCTGAACCTGATACTAAAATAGCCGTACTTTCAGGTGGTGAGCGTCGCAGAGTAGCATTATGCCGTTTATTGCTGAAAGAACCGGATGTTTTATTGCTGGATGAGCCTACCAACCACTTAGATGCTGAATCTATCGATTGGCTGGAACAGCACCTTAAACAATATAAAGGAACCGTTATAGCCGTAACCCACGACCGTTACTTCCTGGATAATGTTGCAGGATGGATATTGGAGCTCGACCGTGGCGAAGGCATCCCATGGAAAGGCAATTACTCCTCATGGCTGGATCAGAAAGCGAAACGCCTTGCACAGGAAGACAAAACTGAAAGTAAACGCCAGAAAGCCCTTGAACGTGAATTGGAATGGGTACGCATGGGGCCAAAAGGTCGTCATACCAAATCAAAAGCCCGTTTATCAAACTACGACAAATTAGCATCGGAAGAAACTAAGGATAGGGAAGAAAAACTGGAGCTGTTCATTCCACCGGGCCCGCGTTTAGGTAATATAGTGATAGAGGCTAACGGCGTAAGCAAATCATATGGTGATAAGTTATTATTTGATAACCTGAGCTTCAGCTTGCCACCGGCAGGTATAGTAGGCATTATCGGCCCCAATGGTGCAGGTAAAACTACATTGTTCCGCCTCATTACCGGGCAGGACCAGCCTGATGCAGGTACTTTCCGTGTAGGTGAAACTGTAGCTTTAGGTTATGTAGACCAGATGCACGATGACCTTGACCCTAATAAATCTGTTTGGGAAAACGTTACAGGCGGTTTGGAAACCATTATGGTGGGCAACCGTCCACTAAACTCACGTGCTTATGTATCCCGCTTTAACTTTAACGGTGCAGATCAGCAAAAGAAAGTTGGTGTACTATCGGGTGGTGAGCGTAACCGGGTGCATTTATCTATTACACTAAAAAAAGGCTCGAACGTATTGTTACTGGATGAGCCCACCAATGATATTGATGTAAACACGCTCCGTGCGCTGGAAGAAGCACTGGAAAACTTCGGTGGCTGCGCGGTGGTGATCAGTCACGACAGGTGGTTCCTTGACCGCATTTGTACGCATATCTTGGCCTTTGAAGGTAACTCACAGGTTTATTTCTTCGAGGGGAATTATTCGGATTACGAGGAGAACAGGAAGAAACGATTAGGGGATATTGCGCCGAAGAGGATAAAGTATAAGAAGTTGACGGTATAAGTTTAGCTTCTGATTTTATAACGAATTTATAAAGCAAATGCCACTCCTATTGAGTGGCATTTTTATTTATAATACTATATTGCATTAACCTAAAGTTTTATAATGGCTAACACCTATACTCAAATTCACATTCAATGCGTGATGGCGGTAAAATTCCGCGACGCACTTATTGAATTGGCATGGAAAGATAAATTACATAATATATTACGGGTATTGTTCAAAACCACGGACATAAAGTGATAGCCATTAATAGTATGCCTGATCATTTGCATATGTTTTTTGGCTTCAGGCCTACACAATCGCTTGCTGATTTGATGAGAATTGTAAAAGGTGAATCGTCGGAATGGGTAAATAATCAGGAATTTGCCCATTCAACATTCAGATGGCAGGAAGGTTATGGCGCATTTTCCTATTCAAGATCTCAAGTGCAGGCTGTCACCAATTATATAATGAACCAGGAAGAGCATCACAGAAAAAGAACATTTGCAGAAGAATATGAGGAGTTTTTAAAGCATTTTGAGGTTGAATATGATGAGCGGTATGTATTTAAATTGCCCGAATAGTAGCTTGAAGTAGAAGTATTGCCCCTACGGGGCAAAAGGATATTTGTTTATATTTATTTCTACCAACATTTAATCCCTACGGGATTTCAAAAGAAATCAGCTCGTTGAAGCTAATATTGGTAGAAATAATAGTAAGCGACATTAATTATATTTTTTCCACCAACATTTAGCTCCTACGGGATTTTATTCAGGCTTAAGTAAGCTCCGTAGGAGCTAAATGTTGGTAGAAAATAAATAGTAAAATAATTTCGTGCCATAGGTACGAAACACCGCTTGCTTCACACAACGCAATTACTCCCAAACATCATTAATCACCCCCGCGCTTTGTTTATCGTCAGCAGGCAACTTAAACATGGCCTCTATAGTATGCAGCACATTATAATGCGTGATATGCTCGCTGTATTTTCCGGTTTTAACATGCGCCCCATAAAAAATGGTAGGAATTTGATTGGCGGATGTACGACTGTCATCCTCGTCAAAAGTTACTATGAGCAGGCTGTCATGCGTTTTGGCCCATTCAGCGTATTTGGCAATATTTGCCTTTAACCATTTATCACCGCGCTGTATAGCTGCGGCATCGCCCGGCGCGCCTATGTTGTGCATATCGTTGTCCATATCGGGGATCACAAAAGCCAGCGTGGGTAGTTTGTTGTAGTCGGATGGGAAAGCCGTCATGGGCTGACTAAGTGATGCCGGGAAATTATTCGGCCCTTTCCCCTGCCAGTTTACCCATGGGCAATGCTTGCGCCCATAAAGCGCCTGCCCGGTTAGCGTGCTGGTTTTATAATAGCAAGGCAAAAACCCAACAGACGGCATAGTTTGTGCAAAGCCTTTAAAGGTAAACCCTTTGTTGATCAGCGCTGCCCCGAGGTTTGGAGCAGTAAACATTTTACCTTCAAGGCATTCATCAGCTACCACGCCCTGTAGGCCACCTGAAAACAGCGCGATGTAATTTGCCTGACTGGGATGCGTTACTCCATGCGAATCGGTAAACAAAGCACCATGCTCCGACAGCCAGCTGATATATGGCGAGTTAGGTGAGCCGATAAGCGCGTCATAATTATGGTTTTCTTCAACCACAACAATCACATGCTTATATGTTGGGATTGCCGGTGCGGGTTTATAATTCACAAAAGACAAACATGCCAATGCGGCTAAAGCCGGCAATGATAAAAGGTATTTCATTTTTAATAGATAGTTGTAAAACGCAATAATAAACCATTTGAACATGATTTATTATTGCTGTATTAATATTGTTACTACCAACATTTGGCTCCTACGGAGCTGATCCGGGTCGCTAAGTTTAATCCTGTAGGGATCGAATGTTGGTAGAAAAATGCATTAACGGATATCCTCGTGCCGTAGGTACGAAACTAATCCCCTACCAAACTTTAACCCTCGTGCTATCCGGCCGGTACATTTTATTGCCCGGTTTCACATTAAATGCTTTGTAGAACGATGGCATGTTTGACATTGGGCCATTGGTGCGATACATTGGCGGCGAATGAGGATTAGTATTGATGTCCATTCTTACCGCCTCATCCCTCTTCTTCATCCGCCATACTTGCGCCAACGACAGGAAGAAACGCTGATCCGGCGTAAAGCCATCAATCTTTGTATCACTTTTACCTTCGGGCGTTCTTTTAAAGGCTTCGTAGGCAATGGCCATACCGCCATTATCTGCCAGGTTTTCACCTTGGGTAAGGTCGCCTTTTACATGCACGTTGTTTAATACGGTATAGCTATTGTACTGGTTTATCAATACCTGAACACGTTGCTTAAATTTCGCAGCATCTTCAGGTGTCCACCAGTCTTTCAGGTTGCCATCCTTATCATATTGGCGTCCCTGATCGTCAAAACTATGCGTCATTTCGTGGCCTATTACCACGCCAATAGCGCCGTAGTTAATGGCATCATCGGCATCCTTATCAAAAAACGGGAACTGCAATATCCCCGCAGGGAATACAATCTCGTTACTATACGGATTGTTATAGGCATCAACTGTAGATGGTGTCATCCCCCACTCGGTTTTATCAACCGGCTTGTTTATCTTCTTTAGCTCATCATTATAATTGTGTTTTGAGATAGATTGCATGTTTTTGTAATAAGCATCCTTAACAATGCTTACATCGTCATAATTTTTCCATTTATCCGGGTAACCTATTTTCTTGGTGAATTTTGCCAGTTTTTCAAGCGCTTTTTGTTTGGTCGCAGGGCTCATCCAGTCGAGTTTCTCAATACGCTCTTTGTAAACAGCCTGCAGGTTATTTACCAGGTCGAGCATGCGCTTTTTAGCATCAGGCGGGAAATATTTGGCTACATATAATTGACCCAGCAGTTCGCCCAAACCGTTATCTATCACCTCGACCATATCGCGCCAGCGCTCTTTCTGTTGTTTCTGTCCGTTCAACACCTTCCCATAAAACTCAAAATGTGCATCTCGGAATGGTTTGCTTAATAACGATGATGATGCATCAAGGGTCATAAAATCAAGTTTGTCCTTCCAAACGCTGATAGGTTGTGTTTTCAGCAGGTTATTTAGCGCGATATAATATTTAGGCTGTCCAACCAATATACTATCGGTATGAATGTTCATCAGCGATAGCACATGTTCAAAATCAATATTAGGAATCTGCTTCGCGAAATCTTTTACTGCAAACTTATTGTAGTTCTTTTGCGGGTCACGCAGTTCGGTAGGTGTTAAGTGTGATTGGGCTATGGCAGTTTCCAGCTTTAGTATATCGGCCGCCTTTTTTGCTGCTGTCGATGCATCAACGCCTGTTAAGGTAAACAGTTTGGTAATGTAGGTAACATAAGCAGCACGTATTTTTACTGATGACGAATCGGTATTGAAATAATAATCCCGTTCTGGCAGTTCAAGGCCGGTTTGATCAAAGTGGGCCACATTTATTTTGCTGTTCTTATCATCCGGGGCAGTATAGAATCCAAACAGATACCCATCGCCGTCATTAAATGAACTTGCCGAAAGGTCTATCAACTGTTTATAATCTTTTATTGCATCGATTTTGGCCAGTAACGGCTTAATGGGTTCATAGCCTAACTTATCAATGGCTGTTGTATCCATACCGCTCAGGTACAGGTCGCCCACCTTTTGCTCTTTGCTGTCTTTAGGGTTATCTTGTTTGGATACATCCTCCAGTATCTGGTGCAATTGCTTGCGGTTCTCCACCGTCATGCTGTACATGCCACCCCAGCCGGTTTCCGATGGTGGTATCTTAGTGTTCTTTAGCCAGGTGCCATTGGCGTATAAGAAAAGGTTATCAGCAGGATTTACGGTGGTATCCATCCCCGATTTATCAAAAAATACGGTGCGTTTTGGCACTTCGGATGATTGATCTTTAGGCTGGTGGTTGCAGGCTGTAAGTATCAATAACGGCAAGGCTGCTGATACCCATTTTATTGTTTTCATGCTATTATAATTGAGGCAATTAAATAGAAAGCAAAGTACATAAATAGCTGCGATATGTTAACAATTGAACCAAAAATATCTTTTTGGAACTTTTTTTAGTATAACGTGTTGATTTTGTGTTAAATGTTAACAAATAAATGACACCCTTTTAACGTTAATATGAAAGCTTATAGCTTATTTTTATAAACCTGAAAATCAGGTTGTAACAAATTAACTTAAATCAATTTTTATGACCTGGAGAAAATTTAGTGGTGAGATCATCCAATTACCCATTATTGAAGAGGTTGAGCGGGCTATTGAAAGAGAAAGTTTACTCGGCAATAAGCTCAAAGTTTGTATCGGTACCGATTCTCAGGTAAAGGGGAATGTTACCGATTTTGCCACAGTTATTGTTTTTTTGCGCGAGGCCCGCGGCGGCTTTATGTTCATCCACCAGGAGCGTACCTCACAAAAAATGAGCATTAAAGAACGTATGCTTTCGGAAGTACAAAAATCAATAGACATTGCTTACAGACTTTGTGATCTGCTCGATCTGTACGATGTTGACCTGGAAGTACACGCCGACATTAATACTAACCCGATGTTTAAATCGAACCAGGCTTTGCACGAGGCTATGGGTTACATTTTAAGCATGGGCTTTGTATTTAAGGCCAAACCCGAAGCGTTTGCCAGCTCTTATTGCGCTAATAAAATAGTACAGTAAGCAGATTTAATTTTAGCCGATGTTTTCTATCTTGCGGAAAACATCGTTATGAAAAAAGTATTATTGCTTTTGCTGATAATTATTGCCCCTTTTTTAAGCCGGGCACAGCAACCTGACACCACTACCCACAATAAAGTAGGCGACACTGCCCCCAACTTTACCTTCCATCCTGACAAAGACAAAATAGCCAGTTTAGCCGATTATAAAGGCAAAATTATTGTCATAGATTTTTGGGCTACCTGGTGCCCACCATGTCGCACGGAACTGCCGCGAGTGCAAAAGGAAATATGGGAGAAATATAAAGACAACCCCAAGTTCGCGCTTTTTGCCTTCGACCGTGGTGAGGATTGGGATAAAACCCTGCCTTTTAAGGAGAAAAATAAATACACCTTCCCGATGATACCGGACCCGGATAAAAAGATCTATAATCTTTATGCCACACAGTATATTCCACGCACTATTGTTGTTGATGAGGATGGAAAGATTATTTATCAATCCATAGGTTATGATGAAAAGGATTTTAAAGAGCTGATGACCTTATTGGAAGCGAAATTAAAATAATCAGGATCACCTGTAACTTTCTTCGACTCATTTTAAACACAATGGAAACAATAACGATCAGAACTGCCACTATAAAAGATCTTGACACCCTGCTGCGATTTGAGCAGGGTGTTATTAAAGCTGAACGCCCTTTTGATGTTACTATAAAAGACGGGCACGTTAATTATTATGATATTGTACACCTGATAGAAGCCCCGCATATTGAAATTGTAGTGGCTGAATCTGGCGATGAAATTATTGGCTGTGGTTATGCCCGTATTGAAGATGGGCGCATCTATTTAAAACACAAGCAGCATGCTTATTTGGGTTTTATGTATGTCGACCCGGCGCATCGTGGTAAAGGGGTAAATAAACTGGTTATCGATGCCCTGACAAAATGGGCCATCAGTCAGAATATGACTGAATTGCTTTTAGATGTGTATGATGAAAATACCCCTGCCGTTCGCGCTTATGAAAAGGTTGGATTTGCTAAACATCTGGTGCAAATGCGTAAGGGTGTTTAAACTGATTGTTTTACGGCATTAAATAAAACAATAAGCAGTTTCTCTGCTTATACTAAAGTGAAGACATACCATAAGAAATTTGAGCAGTACCTACCTATTCCATTAGCCGAAGCCTGGAATTTCTTTTCATCACCGGTTAATCTGTCAAAGATAACTCCGCCACAAATGAAGTTTGTGGTAACATCCGACTATGATGAAAATACCAAAATGTATCCTGGTATGATCATCACTTACAAGATCACTCCCTTACTTGGCATAAAATTGAACTGGATGACCGAGATAACCCATGTAAAGGAAAACGAATATTTTGTAGATGAGCAACGCTTCGGGCCCTACGCCTTATGGCACCATCAGCATCACTTTAAGGAAGTAAAAGGCGGTGTATTAATGACCGACCTGCTGAACTATGCCGTTCCTTATGGTGTAATAGGCCAGTTTGCCAATAATATATTGGTTGAAAAACAGATCAAAAACATTTTCGCCTATCGCACGCAAGAGGTTATTAAACTATTCGGGCCATTTAAGGTTAGAGAGTAGTGAAGAGTTGATTGAGAGAGTGGTGAATAGTTGTTTAAGTTCTCTTTTAAAGAGTAGTTGATTGGGTGAGTAGTTGATTAGGTTAAGCTGCAAAAACCACTCACCTAATCAACCCAATAAACCACTCACCCTATTTCGGATGATAATTCGAATCACTTAATATCTTTTGTGCATCTGCATTGGCCATGAGTTGTGGCAGGGTAATTTCGGGGTGCTTATCCATATATTTTCTTACAATTTGCCAGCCTGTCCATATACCCAGTTTAGGTGCCGATTCATTCTTTTCACCCAAGCCCGGGGTGAACGGGGCTACGGTTAAAAACATCTGGATTTTATGATAATCAGTTTCGTACAATAAATTTTGGTCTAAAAAATAGGCCCAAATGTTACCTTCAAACCCTGTACACCATTTCAGTTGCTTATCGGTGTATTGTATTTTTACTGAATCAGGCACATCAGGTAAAACCTGATCCATCATATACATGATCTTGCCATTATATATCATTTTGGCAAGCAGTGTGCCATTATCATCATTCTCGGGGAACATATCCTCACGTATTACACCTTCAACAACGCGCGGTGCTATATTATCCGGTGTAAAATTGCGCGATAGGTAATGCGGATAAGCTGTAGTTAGAGCAGGATAAAACCGCGAGTTCGCACCCAGAAAAAGATCCAAACCAACTGCAAAATAACCATCTCCAATTGCTGTTGGTGTTTCAAAACCCGAGAAATAGGCATATACTTTCGGCAGCTTCTCTTTCGGAAAATAATATTTTATGCGCCTGAAGGCATCTGTTAAGGCAGCATTTTGCGCATCTAAATTCGGATATACCGAATCTATATCATGCTTCAAATCCTGATAGGGCTTGCCTTTAAATACATCGCGCAGGGTTTGAAAATAAGCAGTATCCGTTATTTTACCGGCCTGTAATATCTGCTCCACAAAATCCTTGTAAAACATGCCGTATTTATTGATCATGAAAAGCGACTGCTGTTTCATGGGCTTTACTTCCAAACCATTAAAATCCTTATCGAAACGCTCAATGGTTACATTAACGTTTATATTGCTTACATCAACTTTTTTATGACGGTTACAAGACGCAAGTAGCAAGCCGATTGAAAAAATTAGGTAAATTTGTTTTTTAATGTTTGGAGTAGCGATCATTTTTATACTTTGAGCAAAATTAAGTTTTTTCTTCACTATCTATTCATACAATGAAAATTGCATTAGCGCAGCTAAATTATCATATAGGTAATTTTGAATCGAACACCGCCAAAATTATCGACAATATCAATAAAGCAAAGCAAAATGGCGCCGACCTGGTAGTATTTGCCGAGTTATGTGTTTGCGGGTACCCCTCACGTGATTTTTTGGAGTTTGATGAGTTTATCGACCTATGCGATCAGTCGGCCCAAAAAATAGCGGCGGCTTGTACCGATATGGCTTGCATTATTGGTATACCTACGCCAAACAATGATTCCGAAGGTAAAGACCTGTGGAACTCCGCCTATTTTATTGAGAATGGCGAGATAAAGGCGAAGGTTAACAAAGCCCTGCTGCCTAACTATGATATTTTTGATGAGTACCGTTACTTTGAACCATCAACACAATTTAGCTGTATTGATTTTAAGGGTCACCGCATAGCATTAACCATCTGCGAAGATCTGTGGAATAATATAGAGAACCCGCTGTATATTACCCGGCCAATGGATATCCTCATTGAGCAGCAGCCCGATGTAATGATAAACATTGCCGCTTCGCCATTTGCTGTAAAGCACGATGACGAGCGTATTGATATTTTGCGTGATAATGCCAGCCGATATAATTTACCCTTATTTTATGTAAACCAGATCGGCGCGCAAACAGAGCTTATTTTTGATGGTGGATCATTGGTATTTGATAACACCGGCAAGCTGGTTGATGAGCTGCCTTATTTTGAAGAAAGCCTGGCCTATTATACTTTAGAAAAAGATGCCGGTATTACCCTGCACCAACCTGCAACCTTAAAAGCAGTACGCCCGGCAGATATTGAGCAGATACATCAAGCGGTTGTATTAGGCATTAAAGATTATTTTTATAAATCAGGATTTAGTCGCGCTATATTGGGCTTGTCAGGTGGGATCGATTCTGCCGTGGTATGCGCTTTGGCGGCTGAAGCATTGGGCGCTGAAAACGTTATGGCCGTGTTATTGCCATCACGTTTCTCATCAGACCATTCCCTGAAAGACGCGGAAGATCTGGTAGAAAACCTAGGTTGCAAACACGAGGTAATCGCTATAAAAGATGTTACCGAAGCGTTTGAAACAGCTTTATCGCCGCAGTTCCAGAATCTGCCGTTTAATATTGCTGAGGAAAATATTCAATCGCGCAGCAGGGCCATATTACTGATGGCTATGTGTAATAAGTTTGGCTATATCTTACTCAACACCTCCAACAAAAGCGAGGCAGCGGTTGGCTATGGCACTTTATATGGCGATATGTGCGGCGGGATCTCGGTAATTGGCGATGTTTATAAAACACAGGTGTTTGAACTGGCACGCTACATTAACCGCGAGCGTGAGATCATCCCTGAAAACTCTATCATCAAACCACCATCGGCCGAATTGAGGCCTGATCAAAAAGACAGCGATTCACTGCCCGAATATGATATTTTGGATAAGATCATAGCTGAATATGTAGAGAACCGCCGTTCATCAGGAGATATTATAAAAATGGGGTACGATGAGCAAACTGTTCGCCGCACCATTAAGTTGATTAATTTGGCTGAACATAAAAGGTATCAAACACCCCCTATTTTAAGGGTATCATCAAAAGCGTTTGGCATGGGCAGAAGGATGCCTATTGTTGGGAAATATTTGTCGTAGACATAATCCGATATCTCCTCTCATGTCATTGCGAGGAGGTACGACGAAGCAAGCTCGTCGCGTTGATATACTAGCGACGAGATTCACCTAATTATATGATTTAATCATACCAACCTTCCGTCAAATCACTCCATGATGGATTGTCATTTACGATCAAATCTATTTTCTTTTTTCTTGAACCACCTTTTAGTTGCTTTTCTCTTGCAATGACATCATCTATCCATTGAAACCGTTCATAATAAACCAACTTATTGCATTCATATTTTGCAGTAAAACCTTGGTATATTTTGTGTTTGTGTTGTAATATTCTATCTTTTAGGTCACTCGTTACGCCTGTATACAATACGGTATTTGATTTATTTGTGATTATATAAATATAGTATTGCTGGAGTTCCATTATATAAAACTTCGCTAAATATTAATGTGGCAACAAGCGACGAGGTTGTTTCGTCGTACCTCCTCGCAATGACATATGGGGGTTATGTGCTATACCTAACCCTGGTAAACAAACTTATACCCTATTCCCCTAACCGTTTGCAGGTATTGTGGTGAATCAGCATTTGTTTCAATCTTTTTGCGGAGACGAACGATGTGCATGTCAAGGGTACGGGTGTTTACATCGGCGTTGTAGCCCCAAACTTCCATCATCAGCTCTTCGCGATTGATTACCTTGTTCTGATTTTTCAGGAAGTATAACAGGATCCTGTTCTCCAGTATGGTGAGTTCAATTTTGCGGCCATCCTTTATTAGCAGGTGGGTATTTGGCAAATGCTCCATATTGGCAAAGCGGTACGATTCAGATTTTTCACTATTTAGCGAAAATTTAATCTTATTATCGATCATCGCCACCAACACATCCATGTTGAAAGGCTTGATGATATAATCAGATACCCCGAAGTTATAAGCCTCAATTTTATCTACATCCTGGCCTTTGGCGGTCATCATGATAATGAGCTTATCAAAACCCTTGGCACGTACATTTGTGCAAACCTCTGAACCTTGTTTGCCGGGCATCATCCAGTCGAGCAATACAATGTCGGGATGTTCAGTTAGTATGATGGTTTCGGCTTCGTCACCATTACTGGCTTCCAGTACTTTGTACCCTTCTGATTGCATACGCTCTGCAACTAAAAAACGCAGGTTTTCATCATCTTCAGCCAGCGCGATCTTTATTTCTCTGTTCATATACTTTAATTATCATTTGGCAGCGTAACAATAAACTCCGATCCCTGATCGATCTTGCTGTTTACCGTTATCTCCCCGTCCATAAAATTAACTAACTCTTTACAAAATGCCAAACCAAGGCCAACGCTTCCGTTTTGGTTATATTGGTTCTCTATCCTGTAAAATTTATTAAATATATTGTTTAATTCGCTCTTTGGTATACCTATTCCCTTATCGGCAAATGAAAATACAATACCCTTTTTAGTACCTGTAATAGTCACGTGTAATTCTTTTTTCTGCGGATGCGAATACTTGTAGGCATTCTCTATCAGGTTCTGAAATATGCTACCTAATAACACCGGATCAGAGAAAATAGTATCCACATTGTTTATTTTGGCATCCAGCTTAAAATCAGCATACTTCATCTTAAAGCTTTCAATATACCGTTTAACAAACTCCCTTATATCTATTTCCTCTTTTTTTATGTTGATAGATTTATTCTCCAACTGCGTAAACGACAATAGCTTAGTCATCAGGTCATTCAGCTTATCGGCTTCCTCATCCAAAATTTTGCCATAGTGTTTAAGCTGTCTTTCAGATAACTCGCCCCCTCCCCTTAAGTTTGACCCTGCAATTTTTATTACACTTACCGGGGTTTTAAACTCGTGGGTAAAGTTGTTAATAAAATCATATTGCAGTTTAAACAAGCGCAGGTTGATCTTCAAATTGCGATAAATGAGGTAACCTATCAGCATTAAAAAAAGATAGATCAGTATGATTGTACCGCCAATGGGCATAAAACGGCGGTTACTTTCGGCAGTAAGGTAGCCATTAGCCGATTTAAAATACAGTTTATAATTAGAGAACGCGCCCGGGAAGGCTACCTCGGTAGTTATATTATCTCCGGGGGCATTATCGAGCGGGTAGTACACAACCGGTTTAATGGAGATGCTCTGGTATAATTCCCTATGCGAGTTTTTCACCTTCAACATATAGGGATCGAGCAAAAAGGTCATCATGTTTTGCTTATAGGCAACACCCGGTTGGATATGCTGCTGCAGGTCGCGATAGATCTTCACATCTTCGCGGCGCAGAATGTTCATGTAGCTTATTTTATCGGGTTTAACATCATAAAATGTTTTGAAGATCTCGTCGGGTGTTGATCCGCGGGTAGTATCAGAATTGGCTATGTAATCATTCAACTTAGTGGCCATATCCCTGAAATCTTCATTATAAATATCATTTGTGCGCGGGGTGCCAACTACCGCGCCGTTCCTGATCCGGTATTCATAAACTGACTTTATAGCTATATCAAGGTTATTGCCATCCTTTAGCTGTACCGGTTTACTACCTATTGCTATTTCATAAAAACTAACTTTTTCAACAAAATGATAGGCGTGGAAAACCGATGTGGAATAATTGGCTGCCGACGCAGCGGTAAGATAGCCCTGGTACAGGGTTATTTCGGGTATCTTATTCAGGAAGAAATCATTGTATGGTTTGATGGTTTCATCAAGTACATCAATTTTTTTTGATGCAAACTCATTCTCAACATATTTGGAGGTAAGGTTGTATGATATCATCAGCGCTATTACCAGCGTTACCGATATCAGCACCATAAATACGATGATTAACGAAAAATTTTTGCGGTATACACCTTTATGTAATTTCATGACAACATGAGGATCATTGTTTAACCCGCATATTATTATCCAGGAATTTCTCTATTTCGCTGTACATCTGCATCCGGTTGTGCTCGCTTCTGAATACGGCCCGCTCATTATCCTTTAAAAAATAATATACCGGCACGTTTTGCTTACGTAATTCTATAACAAACTGATTTAACTCGCTAATGTTTGCACGCGGGTCCTTGGCCCCCTGGAAGATAAGCAATGGAACCTTTATTTTATCGGTATGGAACACCGGCGATATGGCTCGCAGCTGATCGGCATCTGTTTCGGGGTTGCCCACCATTTCATACATCATTTGTAACGATGGCCTAAAGTATGGCGGCGCATCTTTAATGTAGGTAAAAAAGTTAATAAGCCCATACTGCACTATTGCGCAATTGTACAAACCCGGATGGAACGACACCCCATATAATGCCGAAAAGCCACCAAATCCACCACCGAATATGGCAATCTTTTTAGGGTCGGCGGTTTTGTTTTTGATGAGCCAGTTTACACCGTCAGTAATGTCCTGCTGTATTTTACCGCCCACCTGCTTAAAGCCCGCGCTATGGAAAGCCTTTCCGTAGCCGGTTGAGCCACGGTAATTCACCTGGAATACTGCATATCCCCTGTTAGCCAAAAACTGTACCTCTGGGTTATACCCCCATGAATTACGGCTCATAGGTCCGTATGGCCAGTCGTGCGGCATTACTACTACAGGCAGGTTTGTTGTATCGCCACCCTTTGGTATTGTAAGGTACCCGTTAATAAGTGTGCCATCACTCGCCTTATAAGAAATGGGCTGCATAGCGCATAAATCATCACATTTTAAACTGGGATTTATATCGCCCAGCTTTGTTAGTTTATTGGTACTAATATCATGCAGATAAAAAGAGCCAGGGCAGCGATCAGTATAAACGCCAATAATAAATTTATTTTCAGCGCTATCCCTATCAATTACCCGTATCTGGTCGCCCTTAAATTGTGCTTTTAAAGTATTATAAATTCGTTCGCCTGTCGTATCAAAAAAATGTATTTGCGGGCGGTCTTCCTCCCATGATGCAAACTCAAGGCGGTGTTTATTTTTCGAGTATTCAACATTTACTATGTCTGCGTTATCATTAGCATATACAACCTTTTCTTCCTTACCGTCTTCAGCATTTATTTCAACCAGCGCGGTTTTGTCCCGGTTAATGTTCGATAGCGCGTAGAAATAGTTCTTATCACCTGTAAACGCTATTGGCATTACGTGATCCTTAAAGTTGTTTACGATGATCTTTTTAAACGGCGCATTATCATTTGGCCTATAGAGAATAGTTTCATCAACACCATCTGACGCTTTAACAAGGCGTATCTTACCATTCTGATCGGGAAACCACTCCGTTAAATTACCGGGATTGATCAGGTATGGTTTCAGCTCCCCTGTTTTAATATTCAATTTATAAATATCAAAAAAACTCGGGTTACGTTTGTTCATGCCGATGGTAATGATATCCGGTTCCATGCGACTGCGGCTCAGGATACGGATCTTTACTTTACTTTCAGAGAGGATGGGCCTTACCTTTAAAGTGGCCAGATCAAGCGCGAAAAGTTTGAATTCATCCGCGGTAACTATATCCTGACTAAAAATGATCTGGTTATCAAAGGTCCAGAAATAATCACGTACCGAATAACCCTCAAACCCGGTGGCCATTTGTTCTTTACCATCAGCCAGCGATTGTATAAAAAGATTTTGCCTTTCTTTATATGGCTTAAAGTAAGAAACGTATTTGCCATCGGGCGATATTTTAAAAAAGCTCTTTTGCGGTGTCTTAAAAAAATCACTTATAGGTATCTCAGTCGGCTTATTCCTTAAGCAGGAAGACAAACCGGTAGCTATACCCAGTATTAAAAATAATATTTTGATCTCTTTTAACATTTTCAAATCCACCTCAATATCTTAATCAGGTCAAATTATACAAATTACATTAGCTAATATAATATGTCACTATAATTTTACCCATTAATCTGTGTTTAAATATTAACCCAACCTAAAGATTCCATTAATATAATTAACTATTTTTGAGTAGATGAAGTGGTTCAGCATAATTATTTTTATTGTTTTTATTGGCAATTTTTCAAAGGTATTCGCTCAAACCGATGATATGCAGCTGGCGGCACAATACGCGGCCAATGGCGAGCAGCAAAAAGCGCTGGAGATCTACCAAAAACTCTACAAACAATCAAACGAAAATTACTTTGCACCCTATATTAAGTGCCTGTTGAGCCTTAAAAAATTTAGCGAGGCAGAAAGTGTTTCGCAAAAAATGATTCGTAAGCACCCTGATAACAGCGATTATGTGATTACCCTTGGTTCCATCTATAGTCAAAATGGCAATGCCGATAAGGCAAACCAGGTTTATGATGATCTGATCAAAAATCTGCCAGCCGACCAAATGACATTTACCAATGTTGCCAATCAGTTTTACCAAAACTCCAATATCGATTACTCTATAAAAGCATTGGAGCAGGGCCGTAAGGTATTAAAGAACGATAATCTATTCTCATTTGAACTGCTTACGCTTTACCGCTATAAGGGTGATAAGGTGGCTTTAAGCGAGGAATATTTAAACTTTTTGCCAACAAACCCGGCTTATGTGGCACAGGCGGAGAATATATTATCTGGCATTTATGAGGGTGAGGCCGACTACAACATGTTTAAAACCGCACTTTATAAACGGATACAAAAGAACCCCGACCAGCCTATTTACATAGATCTGTTGATATGGCAGTATTTGCAGCAAAAAGATTTTGACCAGGCGTTGAACCAGGCGCTTGCCTTAAACCGAAGAAATAATGACAATGGCAACAGCATTTTTGAACTGTGCCAAACACTGGTAAATAATGAGGCCTATGACGAAGCCATCAGGGGATACCAATACCTGATTGATAAAGGTAAAGAAGGCCAGTTTTATGTACCTGCAAAGGTGGAGCTGATCAATACTAAAGCGCTAAAGATCACATCCGGAAAATATACGCATGATGACCTTGTTGGGTTAGAAAAAGATTATCAGGATCTGCTCACAGAATTTGGCAAAGGCAGCAATACCGCTTTTGCCATGCACAAATTGGCTACGCTGCAGGCTTTTAAGCTACACAAATGGGCCGATGCGCAAAAAATGCTGGAAGATGTGATAAACATACCGGGTGTACGGCCTGATCTGCTGGCAACCTGTAAGCTCGATCTGGGTGATATTTATTTAATTAATGGCAACCAATGGGATGCTATGCTTTTATATGGCCAGGTTGAGAAGGATTTCCCGAATACGGATATCGGGCAGGATGCCAAATTCAGGAACGCTAAACTTGGCTATTACACCGGCGATTTTGAATGGGCCAAAAGGCAGCTAAATGTTTTAAAAGCTGCCACCTCTCAACTGATAGCTAACGATGCGCTTAATTTATCCTTGTTGATAACGGATAATTTGGCGGCCGACAGCAACGGCACGGCTTTAAAAGTTTATGCCCGTGCCGACCTGCTTATTTTTGCCGAAGAACCTGAAAGGGCAGTTAAAACATTGGATAGTATTGATACAAAATTTCCCAATAACGCGCTTACTGATGATATACTCATGGCCAAAGCACGGATCCTCATCCAGCAAAAAAACTATACCGATGCCATACCGTTACTGAAAAAGATAGTCGACACTCACCCCACCAACCTATGGGCCGATGATGCCGTTTTTATGCTGGGCGATATTTATGATAACCAGTTAGCTGATAAAGCACAGGCTAAAGTGTATTATCAAAAGATAATTACTGATTACCCGGGTAGTTTATGGATTAATGAGGCAAGGAAAAGGTTTAGAACGATTAGAGGAGATCAGCCGGCGAGTTGATCATTCTCTCCGTGCGTCAATTGCGAGGTACGAAGTACTCCCCAATTTTGCAAAGCCGCTTGTATGACGCTTACCTATCGCATGGTATCGCTTTTCGCTAAGAAGTTACTTTTTGTATTGATACAAAAAGTAACCAAAAAAATCAAGTCAGTAGATTAGGCTTCTTTGCCGCACAGGGCCCTTGCTGCAAAGCAGGCAAAACCTGGGTTGGAAAAGTTTGCGGCCATATTGCGCGCACTGCCCTATGCGCTGCAAAAATTTCCTATGCCCTGCCACCACACAATGCCACCATTGTTTTGCCTGCTTTCGCCCGAAGCTGTTCTACTGACAGAGGAAGGAAAACAAACTTTACCATCATCTCATTGCGATCCGCTGATTAGCGGATCGGCAACCTCGTCGCTTGCATATTGAACGCGACGGGGTTGCTTCGTCATTCCTCCTCGCAATGACATTTTAAGAATGAACCGTGATTAAAAGCGGGCAAATGCCCGACAAAAAGCGCGGGCCTGGGTGTTTTGCCTGTGGGCGGAAGGATCTTTTTGTCTTGATCTTTTGGTTACTTTTGGATCAAGCCAAAAGTAACTAAGGCTCCGCGCCCATGAGCGGCTTCGCGCGACGTTCACGCTAATATATTTGCTTTGGCTACATATAGATTGCTTCGTACCTCGCAATGACGTGCGATGAAGGGACGGTGATGATAAAATTTGTACTTTTGCCCTTATGATAGTATACAACGAAACCATAATAGTTGAAGAAACCATTTACGATGAATGGCTGAGCTGGATGAAAGGGGTACATATCCCGGCGGTGATGGCTACGGGTTTATTTAAATCATATCAGATACTGAAGGTTATCGATTCACCAAACGAAGGCGTTACCAGTTGTGTGCAATATTATACTGAGAAGCTGGAACATATTAACAAATACTTCACCGAACATTTAAGCGGACTTAATGCCGTACATCAGCAGCGTTACGAAAACAAGTTTGTGATCTTTAATACGCTGATGGAATCAGTAGATTAGGCTAAAGGCAGAAAGCTTAAAGGTAAAAGGTGTTTTTTTTAATTTACCCGCAGATCTTTAGGCATACGGCCGTGTAACAAAAACTCTGCTACCTTATCATTACCATTATCGCGGGCTCTTTGGGCGGCGGCATTCCAGTCGTAAGTGCAATTTACCTGCTCTATATTAATATGGCCACCATCGACTTGTATAATGGCGTATTTTGCATATGGGGTCATTGATTCCATGGCAAAGCGGTATTCTGCATTACCCAAATAAGCAGGCAGACCCACACTTCCTGGATTCACAATGAGTTTCCCATTCGATAAATAGATCACCCTGTTTACATGCGAATGCCCGCAAAGGATTACCTTTTCTTTTATGTGCTTAGTCTTTTCAATCAGGTCCTCATTATTATAAACAAAAACGCCGTGCTCGGTTACTTTTTCCAACAGATATTCGTCATCACTTTCGGGTGTACCGTGACAAATAAATATCAGGTCATCAACTGTAGTGGTTTTGGGCAGATCTTTTAACCAGTTTATGGTTTCTGCGGATAATTCAGCCCTTACACGTTGCATGCCTTCCTTATCCTTATTTTCAACTATTTCCCTGTCGGTATTGCCGCTGATGCAGACCATTGGGATCTCTTTCAAAATCTCAGCAGTTTCAGCGGGCTCCAGCGCGCCGAAGAAGTAATCGCCCAGGTTAATGATAGTATCTATATTGCGAGTTTTTATATCCTGCAAAACGGCTTGTAAAGCGGTTGAGTTGCCGTGGATATCGGAGATGACGGCGTATTGTTTCATGATGATGATATTAAAACCCATGTCATTGCGAGGAGGAACGACGAAGCAACCTCGTCGCTTTTAGATATTCAAGCGACGAGGTTGCCACGCTATCGCTCGCAATGACATGGTATTTGTATAACAAAAAAGGCTCCCGATTGATGGGGAGCCTTTCAATTATTTTGAAATTAAGTTGTACAACTCATCCAGTTTTGGTGAAAGTACAATCTCGATCCTTCTGTTCTTGGCACGAGCCTCTTCGGTGTTTGCCGGGTCGTTAGGCTGGAACTGGCTTTTGCCGGTAGCCGTTAAACGATGCGGATCAACATTTTCTGTTTCGGTTAAGTAACGCGTTACCGATGTGGCCCGCAATACGCTCAGGTCCCAGTTATCTTTTATCTGGCCCAGGTTAATTACCTTTTTATCATCGGTATGGCCTTCAACGGCGATGTTAATCTCGGGCTGTTTATTCAATACCGCAGCTAATTGTTGCAATGCCGACTTACCTTTTTCATTGATCACTATACTACCTGACGGGAATAACAATTTATCTGCTAACGACACATATACCTTTCCATTCCTCACATCAACAGTTAAGCCGCTTTGCTGAAAGCCCAATAACGCCTGCTGTAATTTATCTTTCAACGCGTTGGTAGCTTCATCCTGTTTATGCAGAATATCTTCTACTTGTTTTAAACGTGCTTCCCTGGCTTGCAGATCGCTTGATAGCTGGCTAACCTTAAATGAGCTGGCATTATAATTATTACCCAATGCGGTATAGTTACTATCCAGTGTGTGGTATTTATCAGTTAATGCCTGCAGTTTGTTTTTCAACTCGGCTATTTCATGATGTAAACGGGCAGTGTCGGCCTGCAGGCCTGATACCTGGGTTTCTAAACTACCGGTACGGTTTTGCAGTGAATCGCGGTCGGCTAACATGGCCTTGTATTTTTTGGGTGACAGCATTACACACGAATGCAGCGTAGTAATAAGTATTGCGGCAAATAAGTAGTACTTAGTTTTCATTTTTATAATGTTGTTTTTATTTTAAGCGAGGGCATTTTTCAGGAAAACGGTTAGCGGGTGTAATTTGGTACAAAGCGCAGTCACATTTTTCAGCGTATCGGTTTTACTTAGATCTGCATCTTTAATTTTGTGCCATACGATGAAGCTTTTGAGCTTGAGTAACTCAATATTTTCATTATCGGCATCATAGCCTTTAGGAACAGTCTTTAGCTTCTCCTGACTTCTGAAATCGCCAAAAAGCTTAACAAATTCAGGCTCATCAATTATCTTTTTCAGGTCGGCGGCGTTATAGTCAATTTCCTGGCGGATGGCTTTCAGGTGATCATTCTCGGGCATCCAATAGCCACCGGCTATAAATGATTCGCCGGGTGTGATATGCAGGTAATATTCTACTCCACCAATTTTGAGGCCCATTGTGGGTATGCTTACACCAAAGTTATTTTTGTAGGGAGTTTTGTTCTTACTGAAACGGATATCGCGGTAAATACGCATCACGCACTTTTTGGGATCGAGCGCTTCATCAATTGACGGATCTACTTTGTGCATTTCGGCAATGAGGTTGCCTGCAAATTCGATCATATTCTCACGCGCTTTGTCGTAGTCCCCTTTATGCTCCTGGAACCACTCGCGGTTATTATTTTTAATAAGTTCTTTTAAAAAATCAAGCGTGGCCGGGTTTATCATCAGTATCTAAATATGGCTGGTAATGAACTTTGGGCGATAACCAATATAAAAGTATCACCCGTGAATACCTGAAATTAATAGGCGAAAGCGCTATACATGCTGCAAAAATAACCCCTAAATATAACCATGGTGAAGTGGTATTTTGCGTTATTAAGTAAGTAGCCAACACAAAAAAGCCTATCTCGGCAACATTCAACGCATAGCTTACATACATTGCCGCATAAAAGTATCCCGGCTCAATTTCAAAGTGCATGTTACAATGCGGGCAGTTGATATGTATTTTGCTCGACTTAAAATTATACATCCCGCCGGTAAACATATCGCCCCTGCGGCAGCGCGGGCATTTAGCATGCAGCATTGCCCATGCTTTGGGTGTTTCGGGCATTGTTAAATATTAAAGCTGTGTTAGTTTAAGTTAAGGCGTTCGTTTGGAATATTGATCTCCACATTTTTGCGGCGATATTTTTTGTACCAAACAAAGCCTAATACCCCTACTGCTATATAAGGAGCAAACAGTAAATACATAATGCCATGGTTTAATCCATTAGCCTGCTTACCGCCATCCTGTTTGTTGCTTGCAACATTGGTTGAACATATGGAGCACTGCGCCTTTACAGGCTCACGGCTTAACAATAATAAACCAAATACAGTAATGAAAACAAATATCTTAAGGCCCTTAATCATGTTACAAATTTAGCTAATATTTACTTAGAAATGGTAGTACGGCGATATCATTAAATAAACAATAACCCCGGTAACGGTTACGTATAACCATATAGGGAATGTCCACCTTACCAGGCGTTTGTGTTTTTGCACCTGCATTTGCAGGCCACGGTAAAAACTCAATAATACTAACGGTAAAACCGCGGCTGCCAGTATAATATGTGTTATTAATAATACGTAATAAAAATAGCGTGTGCTACCTGCTGCTGCTATTTCAGCCGGTGATAATACACCATCGCCGTTGATATCACCATAACGTGTTTCAGGTGCCAGCCAATGAAACAGGATGTATGATACCAGGAAAAGTGATGACAATATAAAAGCCACAATATTCACACGCTTGTGCATGTTAATATTTAGCTTTTTAATATAGTATAATGATACAAGTAGCAATACACTACAAGTAGCATTTAATATAGCGTTTAGCTTAGGTAAGAAAGGCATAAAGGCCGGCATTACCGCTGGCTTGGGTATAACTTTTAAACTCAGGATAAACACCACCACAAATACAAAAATGGATACCGCGGCTACAAATCGGAATATAAATTTATCAGTCATTTTATTTAGTATCAAGATATTAGTATCAAGTATCAAGACCGCTTGTAGAGTTTTTCCTGACTCTTGCATCTTGATTCTTGACTCTATTTAATATAAAGCTTTATCCTTACTGCGCAATACTTCGGATACAAGCACTTTTATTTCGTTATCCAACCTTGTTACATCATCAGGGTCAGTACCGCTATAATAGCCCCTGATGCGTTTGGCCTGGTCAATCAGTATGATCTTATCGCTATAAATAAAATCATCATTGGTGACCTTTAGGGCATTTACCAGGAACCCATTGCGGGCAAGCGGATATATAGTACTTGTATCTCCGGTTAAAAACAACCATTTGCCTGCAGGCGCGTTAAACTTTTCGGCATATTGCTTTAATACAGTTGTAGAGTCTCTTTGCGGGTCTACCGTTATCGATACAAAATCGATCATTTTATTTTTAGCATAACCATTTGCCAATACGCTGATGTTCTTATTCATCTCGGCACAAATGGTAGGGCAATGGGTATAAAAAAAGTTGACTGCAAAAATTTTGCCCTCAAATGTTTTAAATGATACCGGGTTGCCGTCCTGATCCTTTAAATTAAAATCGCTCAGGGTGTGGTATAACGTATCGGGGATATCCTTCCCTTTAAACTTGTGCGTTGTTTTGGCAAGCTGTTTAGGGCCGAAGAAAGGTAATGGTTGATACCTATTTTTACCCTGAACGGTTAGCAAATAATATAAAAATCCCGGCAGTGCTAATATTAGTGCCAGGATTATTATTTTTTTTAGAATGTTTGTTTTGCTCATTACATCCTCAGGGTAATCCAGTGGTGGCTTTCATTTGTAAGCACCAGGATCAAACCGATTATAAATATAACAGGGACAATGATTGAATATATAAGGCTTGCTTTTTCAAACTTAAGGTGCATAAAAAACGCAACGATATAAAAAGCTTTAAATAATGTTAAAACGATGTATATAGGGTTAGCTACATGCCCTGGAATTATTCCCTTAGGCACCAAAATAAGCGCTATAAAAAATTCAACACAAGTAATAGCTGTTAATATACCAGCCACTTTAAGTATTCTCTTTTTTGTCATTCCTTCATGCTCGCCATGTTCGGCATGAACTTCTGTAGTTTCTGTTGACATATAATTATGTGATTAAAGGATCAAACTAAATAAAAGAAAGTAAATACGAATACCCATACCAGATCTACAAAGTGCCAGTAAAGGCCAACTTTTTCAATCATCAGGTAGCTGCCACGTTTCTGGTAAGTACCTAATAAAACGTTAATAGTAATAATAATGTTTATAACAACACCTGTAAATACGTGAAAACCGTGGAAACCTGTGATAGTAAAGAACAGGTTAGCAAACTGATGTGCTGATGTTACCTGAGCTGAATAAGGTGTGCCTTTTGCAAAAAATTCCTGAAGAACCTCCTTGTTGGGGATGCTGCTCCACCAGAACCCTTCTCCGTGCAAGTGCGCCCATTCTAAAGCCTGGCAACCCAGGAACATAAAACCACCTATTACAGTAGCTATCATCCACCAAAGAACTTCTTTTTTGGCATTGCGATGTCCTGCCTCAACAGCAAGTACCATGGTAACAGAGCTTAGGATCAGGATAAAAGTCATGATACCTACGAATACCAATGGAGCGCCATGTTCGATCAATCCGGGAACGGATTGGAAAACAAGTGATGCTTCTGGCCATGCATATGCGCTAAAACGTAGCGAACCGTAAGCTATTAGTAAAGAGGAAAATGTAAACGCATCTGATAACAGGAAAAACCACATCATCATTTTACCGTACTCAACGTTAAATGGCGACCTGCCACCTGACCACGGTGTTGTTTTTACTTCATCAATTTGTGAAACTGCTGCTGTACTCATCTGTACTTTATATGTGTTGTTAATATTGGTTCAAAAGTAAAAAAACATAAAGATATATCCACACAATATCTAGAAAATGCCAAAAAATAGATGTCATTTCCATCTTAAACAAGTTCTTCGCCTGTGGAATATCGCTATAACTGCCTTTTATAGTGTTTAATAGTAATAATAATGCCGCAATAATGTGTATTAAGTGCATCGCAATAAATACATAAACAAAAGATTGCGCGGCGTTAGGGTTGATAAAATACACCCCCATATCAATCAATTTACTGCACGAATACAGTTGCAAAGCAAAAAACGCAATCCCTAATAACAGCGTAAGCCATAAAAAAAGCTTTTGTTTTGAGAATGACAAGCTTTTTGCCGCTCTTGATGCCAGGAACAAAGTAACACTGCTCAATAATATTACAACAGTGCTGTACATTAATGATTGTGGCAGTATTACGTTTATAGCGTGTTTTTTACCACCGCTGTAAACTATAAATCCACTGGTAAACGCGGCAAATAACATAAACGATGTGAATATGAATATCCACATGTTGAATTTTTTAGGAGCAAAATTAAATTTATCTTCCTTCTGTAGCTGAGCCATCATTTCCCTTTTCCTATAAAATCAAATAAAAACATTAATTGTACCACCGGCAAATAAAGAAAAGAGCCGTACATCAATTGCTTTGCCGATTTAACCTCGAGCGTGCGCAACAACGTAAATGATTGGTACAAAAACAATAAACTGCATATTAATGATACCACGCCAACGTAATAACCGCCAAAATGGTAATATGTTGGCAGCCAGCTTACGGGTACTAAAAATATGGTAATTACAAAGGTAACTAATGCACTTGTAAAATCGCGCTTACCGGTTGGCAACAGCCTGAAACCTGCCAGCTTATAATCATCGTCCAAAACCCAGGCAATGGCCCAAAAGTGGGTGAACTGCCAAACAAATTGAATAGCGAACAATACCAGTGCTATCTGATCGATAGTTCCGTAACCGGCTACATAGCCAATAAGTGGTGGCAATGCTCCAGGTATAGCACCTACAAATACTGCTATTGATGATACACGTTTTAATGGTGTATAAGCAAAGGCATATAATAATATAGAGAATACCGATAAAAGCCCAGTGGTTAAATTTAAGCTACCCAATAAATAGGTACCGAATATCGCCATAAACAAACCTAACACCAGCGCCTGCCCTGTAGTCATGCGCCCGGCAGGGATAGGGCGATCCATAGTACGCTTCATTAAGCGGTCGTAATCTTTCTCTATGATCTCGTTAAAACAATTTGCCGCGGCGGTAACTAAAAAGCCACCTACTATCAGCATGCCCCAATTTTTCCAATTGATAACGCCACCAGTTTTGGCCATGCTGCCTATCAAAAATGATATGGAAGCCGAAAACACTACCAAAAATGTTAGCCTGAGTTTAATCAGTTTTATAAAATCGCTCAACTTCATTTATGCGCCCCCTGTAAACTAACTGATTTGTATAAATTAAGCAGCAGATAGAATTGCGCGCCAAATACAAGGCTCGCCAAAACTATATGTGCTGTTTGCGCATATGGCGGTAATGAACAATATGATAATAAAATACCGGTCACTATCTGCAGCATAATTACCAGGAACGTAAAGCTCATGATCTGCTGCTGCATAGAATGCCTACTAAAGGTACGGCGAATTAAAGCGTATAATACCACGTTACCCAGTAATACCAATATGGCTATATCCCTGTGTTGCATAAAAATGTCGCCTGCTTGTGCTATCCAGCTTTCGCGGTAACCACCCTGGAAACGGCTTGCCACCTCATCAATCTTCTCACGCACCTCAGTTCCAAAAGCTATTTGTGCAATGCTTAATATCAGCACCAATAAAGTAACCACATGTACTAAAGGACTAACGCTGATACTCTTTTTACCATATACTTTTGCCATGTGATAGGTAGCAATACTGATAGCTAAAATGGCCAGCGCCGCCAGCATATGCACTGTTACCAGCCATGCAAATAGATTGGTTGATACCACTATCGATCCTAACCAAGCCTGGAAAGCAACCAATACCAAATTCAAAAAACTTAAAACGGCTATAAACTTATTTTCTTTAAAATAACTGAAGGAGAACAGCATGGTAAGCAATAGGAATAATCCCGACAGGGCACCTATCAAGCGGTTAACATATTCTGTCCAGGCTTTGCTTACGTTAAAATCTTCGGGAATTAAGATAGATTTATCAGCGCGGATGCGTTGTGCCAGTTCAGCAAAACCGAACATATCGAACATTTTAGCAACCTTTTGATTTTTGTTTACGCGGCCTTCCACGTATTCCTGTTTGTAGTCTTTAGGAAGGTCAGCAACGTTTGTTGGGGGGATATAACCGCCGAAACATTTCGGCCAATCGGGGCATCCCATTCCTGATCCTGTACTGCGGACAACTCCGCCAGCTAATATCAAAACAAAGAGCAGAAGGATTGTTAGGAGGTTGATCTTTCGGAATCTATCTTTTGATATTAATGTACTCATTTATTGAATAAGTGAATTAATGAATTAGTGATTGAGTGAATGGAAATAATTCGGGATTCACTCAATCACTAATTCACTCAATCACTCAATAATTTATTTTACTTCTTCGTTTGATCTTTGTGTACTTGCCCATTTGGTATGTTCAGCTAAACCTACCGGGTTATCTTCAAAATCGCTTGGAATATTTGAGCTCATAGTTTCTGAATAAGGAACTGTTTGCAGAATATAATCTTCGTCCTGACCAGGCTTGCTGTAATCATATGGCCAACGGTATACGGTTGGAATTTCTCCCGGCCAGTTACCGTGAATATGCTCAACAGGTGCGGTCCACTCAAGGGTATTTGCTTGCCATGGGTTTTGCGTTGTCTTTTTACCCCAGAATATAGAGTGAACAAAGTTATACAGGAATGCCACTTGTGCCAGAGCCGACATGATAGCCGCCCAGGTAATGAATGTATTTACTGATAACCATTTTTGCATTGATTCAAATTCGGTAAAAGCGTAGTAACGGCGTGGTACACCATCCAAGCCCATAAAGTGCATTGGGAAGAATACCAGGTAAGCACCGATAAATGTTAACCAGAAGTGCAGGTAACCTAATTTCTCATCCATTAAACGGCCGAACATTTTAGGGAACCAGTGGTAAACACCGGCAAGCATACCAAATATAGCTGCAGAACCCATTACCAAGTGGAAGTGGGCAACCACGAAGTAGGTATCGTGTAAGTTGATATCCAGTGTTGCGTTACCTAAGAAGATACCGGTTAAACCACCTGAGATAAAGAATGAAACCATACCGATAGCAAATAGCATAGCTGGTTTAAACCTTATATTTCCCCGCCATAATGTAGCGAGCCAGTTGAATGTTTTTACTGCTGATGGTACAGCGATAATCAGCGTAGTGATCATGAACACACCGCCCAGGAACGGGTTCATACCCGTAACAAACATGTGGTGACCCCATACGATGAATGATAATACGGTGATACCTATTAGTGAATAAACCATCGCGTGGTAACCGAAGATCGGTTTACGTGAGTTTACCGACATGATCTCGGATGAGATACCCATTGCAGGCATGATTACGATGTACACCTCAGGGTGACCAAGGAACCAGAATAAGTGTTCAAATAATATTGGGCTACCACCTTCAAAAGGCATTACCTTACCGTTCAGAACGATGTCTGACAGGTAGAAGCTTGTACCCATACTACGGTCAAATATCAATAATACAACACCTGCTACCAATACCGGGAATGACAATACACCCAATACAGCAGTTAAGAAGAATGCCCAGATAGTTAAAGGCATTTTCCAAAGGTCCATACCTTTAGTACGCATGTTTAATACGGTACTCACATAGTTTATACCACCCATTAATGATGATGCTACGAAGCACACCATACTGATCAGCCATAAGGTCATACCCATTTCAGAACCAGGCATTGCTTTAGGCAGGGCTGATAATGGCGGATAAACCGTCCAGCCACCGCTGGCAGGACCTTTTTGTACAAAGAATGAGCTTAGCATAATAACACATGCTAAAAAGAAGAACCAGTATGAAAGCATGTTCATGAAAGGCGAAGCCATATCACGTGCGCCTACCTGTAATGGTATAAGCAGGTTACTAAAAGTACCGCTCAAACCAGCAGTTAATACAAAGAATACCATGATAGTACCGTGTATAGTAACCAGCGACAGGTAGAAGTTAGGATCTAAACGGCCACCAGGTGCAAAACGGC
>Ga0302315_10000817_pt1 | contig 33715 bp, 26 predicted proteins | sample III_Palsa_N3_1_FD_200532 | JGI IMG/M metagenome (GOLD analysis project Ga0302315, IMG submission 200532) | Peat permafrost microbial communities from Stordalen Mire near Abisko, Sweden - III_Palsa_N3_1 | ecosystem: Environmental > Terrestrial > Soil > Palsa > Peat permafrost | place: Sweden...
GGATTCTGTATAGCTATTACAGCTAATGAACCATCATGTAGCTTGGACTGAGTAGAATTATATCTATTCTGGCCCACTATCAATAATCTGTGCGCTAAAGCAAATCCGCAATCGCTTGCGGATAAGTACTTGGCGCCATTATACAGGAGAAGATCCCATGTGTCAAGTACCGTACTAATCAAGGATCGGTATTGTTCACTGGAGTAAGTACGAAGTTGGCTTCTTTACCAGGATGGGCCGGATAGCGTCGATTTATGCCGAGAATTTGGCCCTGGTTGTTAATGGAAAAGACAGCACAGGCTACATCGAGAGCGTGTTGCTGCGACGCGTCGACCTTGGTCATCGGCATAAGATCTCGCATACCGTGTTTGACGTCCCAGATAAAGCACCTGCCGCCCGTAGTATCAGGGCTCGTTGTTTCTCGGCGGCTCTCGCCAATAATTGCTCCATGGTTGTTGATGCTTCGCGCCCTGGTAAATATATCGCCAGGCAGCACACCAAGATCGTGCATTACCCCGGCGCGCCACAAAAATGCCGTTACGGTGCCGTCGTCATGAGTCCCCTGCCCCACAACGTCGCCGGCATCGTTGATGGCCATTGCCCTGCTAATGTCGCCGTCAGGGTAAGTCCCCAGATCATGCATCTGACCGTCTTCCCATACTACCGCGTGAGACTTGCCCGATGATGTAATTGCGAAGCCGGCGATCAAACCTGCGTTGTTGATGGCATAAGCCCGCGTACTGATATACCCGACCGGTACCCCGAGGTCGCGCAGTGCACCATTCTCCCACAGGTACGCGTCCGAAGCGTTATCCACGGCGTTGGCAGTAGACGTTTGATTGTAGCAGTATCCCACGATCTGACCGCGGTTGTTAATGGATGTGGCTAAATTATAGATGTATCCTGGTAGGAGTCCAAGATCATGTGCAGTTCCGTCGTTGTCCCATCGAATGCCGTCACCGTTGGCCCCGACGGAGACTCCCGAATCGTTTATTCCCGTCGTGATGCCTTTGGGTTCCCCGGAAGGATTCTTGAGCATTTCAAAGTGACCGACCTGCCAGTTAAACGGCTGCATGCCGCTATTGAACGTTAGAACCGATGACGCAACTCGGCCTCTATCATTAATCTGGCCGCCGTGCATCATGAAGTTCATGTCTGGAAGGCCGACAAGTTCCAGGTAAGTGTATGACAACGGCGCAGGAGCATCGGAAACAGGCAGTAAGAGAGGCGATCGAAAGTAGAATGAAGACTCAGAAGTCGCAGGATACGACATGATAAGATACCGGGACTGGGTATCGTTAAGTTCGCCCACCGTAGTATGGAAGAGGCTTGCCGCAGCTCCTGAAATTCCAACCACTTCACGCCTGGGTGTAGAAGAACTTGCGCCGTAACTGCGTGAATTCAGATAGATTTCCTTGATGCGCTCGTCAGTAAGCAGCATGCCGATTATGGTTTCAGTAAGGAACACGCTTACTGCAGAGAATGGATTTCGCGCACCATAGGCGTGGGTCCGTTGAATAGCTATAACTGCCGCCATGGAATCCGGGGGACACACATTCGCGGTGCAGAAATATCGTATAAGCAGGTGGTCCTGTGCTGATGTCGGCCTGACTGGAATGCCCCTTAGTGCATTACGCACAACGGCAGGCGTGTCGCTCCACGAACAGTAAGAGGGGGAGAAATTGCCTGGTGTGGTAACGAGCAGGTTTTCTACGAGACTGTACTGTTCGATCATCCAGATGGATATGCCAACGATGAAGACTCCGGCAACGGAAAGGGACAGCTTCACATGCCGTGGGTGTGACGATTGTTGTCGCGGCACTGCGATAAAAAGAGAGGCTACCGCCAAGCTAAACATTAATATAGTCAGTTGGTTGGTAAAGAGCAACCCGTAAACACTAAACACCGCAATAGTGATCAGGGATGTAGAAACCAACGCAAGCTCAGGTTGCGCCGAGGCAAGAGGATTGCCTGAGGCCAGTTTCGCCCGGCTGACAGCTTCCTGATGCAGGGTGTGGGATAAGCTTCTAAGGCTTCGAAGTACAACCATGATCAAGATTAGACCGGCGGCAATCCAGGTGATAAATCCCTGTTCTCCCAGGAATGCCGCCATTGACCTATCGCCGTCATCGAACAGGCCAGATCCCAATAGAAATGTGCGTGTCAAGCCAATCGGCCACTGAACTGCGCTGCATAAGGAATAAACGTAGCACGCGATGGAAACGCAGAAAACAGTCACAACAAGGACGATTCTATTCCCATCCGGATTGCTGTTGCGCCCTACGATGAGTAAACATATCGGAACGCCAAGCGTTATGGCAATCGTTGCAAACCATTGCAAGGCGCCGAATATTCCAGCGTTCTGCGCATGGGCGAGACACAGCAGTCCGGCTATGGCGCAACCGGTATAAAGCGCACGAGCGTCCAGCTTCATAGACAGCAGCCCCTGCGTGTCCAGTTTAAACCTAACTGATGGGCAAACGCCAGGAAGCGATCGGCAAGCGAATAGACTGACCAATGAAGGAATAGACACAGCGAGCGACCAAATTCCTATTGCCACCACAATATTGCCATTGAGCCACACACCCATCCAGTGGGTCAACTCTGCCCTTAAATCAGGGTCCAGGTGAGCCGCTGTGTATTGAAGAATGAGTTCCGAACAAGCCAAAAACATGGCGAACCAGGTGACGGCAATCTTCCAGTCCGTCGCCCTGCGCACATACCTTGCTGCCAATGTGGGAGCGAGAATTGCCAGTGTGTTCGCAACAGACGAGACATAGGGATAATTGCGCATGCTTGAAACTAGCCAATCTTCGAGAGCCGGCCACAAGACCAAGACGGTGAGAGCGATACTCCATACGGCTTCTACTATGCCAACCTTGGACGTGGCAAAAGACCGCTTGATATCCGATGTAATCATGAAGGATCTCCAGAGCGCTACCGTTCTCAAGACAAATAGGCGTAGAGAGTGATTTGTCCTGAACCAGAGCTGTTACTCCCGCGTCGGGAACAGTCGAGCTATTGCCGAGCATTAGCACGGCGCCAAGTAGAGCACCTGAAATTACTGATCCCGACGCCTCTCCTGGTATGCCGAAAGGCGTATTAGACACTCCAGCGATCATAATCCCCAACCATCCTGCCCCAATACCGTAAGCCACGTTCGTTCTATCACGACCTACCTCTACGCAAACAGCAAAAATGAATGCTAGAAGCAGTAACCCACCTCCAATCCCCATGTCGTCTAGCCATTCTAATAACAGGTTCTGCGGATCGTAGTACGAGTTTGGCGGCAGTCTTACGGCGGGATCGACTAAGATCAGATCGATTGGCTGGCACAATCCCACACCTGTAAGCCAGTGTTGTTCAAAATGGTGCAGACCGTCGCGAACGAGCATAATATGCCCCCGGTTGGAACCAACTGTAGAAACGTGATTTCGAGGACCGTCTACCCGTGCAAAAAATGTAAGCGCTACGACTATAAGGCAGGAGAGGGCAACATAGATTGTCTTGCGTTTGTCGCGGCCCACCTTCAGTGAAAGCCAAATAAGAGCCACCGCGAGTGCGACAACGCCGCCGCGGTACCAGGTCAAAATAAGAGCTATCACTTGAGCGCAAGCGCTCGCCGTCCAAAAAAGACGATGCGGAATTGAACGCCCGATGGTCAGCGCGGCCACTATTGCAATTGGCGCCCCGAAAAGCATCTCCACATAAACAGGCTCCGGATGACCAAATGTACCGCCCGACCGCAACAATCCACCTGAGAGAATACTATTGTCTCGCCATATTGCGTCCGAAATGGCATAACAAGCCTGAACTGTACATAAGAACCCAACGACAAGGCAAATTAGCTCCGCATCATCCACCAGTATTGCGGCCAGGAGACCAACGACAGTACACGCCAATACCGAGGTTTCAGGCTCCGCAGTGATTCGGTCAAACCCGTACAGCCATGGCGTGAACGCATAGACGCCGATGTATAGACACACTATCCACCACAATGAATTGCGCAGCATCCGCAGTCTAGTAAGGGCGAGGCAAGCGAGCGAACCAAGGCCGACTGCAGAGGCTATTGCGTGCCAATTAAAGGACGGGTTTGCCAGTTGAACCAAGTCTATATAGTTGGATGCAGAGTAGCGCGCCCATATGGTGCCAGGGACAAGATATCCCGCCAACAACCATGCGATGCAGGTACCAGACAGTGCTCGCAGAAGCTTTATCACAACTCCTCAATTCCGGCTAACGCATATGTAAGTAATTCTAGAACGGCGATCTCGGCCTGGGTGGGATGGGGACATGGTAGCCGAGCTTGTCCACTGCATAAGCGGAAAGCCACCTCACATACGGGTGCGGACTGTTGAGTAAAACCAGCAACTGAGGCACGGCCATCTTATCCGGATGATGGTCGAAAAACTCGCACGCAAATTCTTCGGTCGATCCAACCGAAACCGGCTCATTTTTGGGGTCGATTGGATCCTCCTCCGATAACAAGGGCAGCACCTCTTTTTTAGCCTCGACCAATTGCGCAGGAGTTAATTGGGCGGCGTCTAATTGGTCAATGGCATCCACAACCACACCGGTTCGGCCAATCGTTGGAGGAGCTGTATCTTTATTAAAGTGTCTCATCAACCATGTGAAATCTGCATCCGATAGTGTTCCGATTGGAGCAGAACTATACATGTGTCCACCCCGGTAGCTATTTAGGTCACTGGCTGTGTAGGACCCGCCAGTAAGCACAAGGTTCTTGACTTTCATTTCAAATGCAGTGTTGGCGTCCGTCGTTTCTCTATATCTTATACTGAATATTGTCAACGCAACAATACAAATCGTTGCAACTGTGACAACCGTCAATCGTGCTGTATTTCTCAATGTTGCCTCTCCATAGCTGCTGCAGCATAATCTGGGTAACGAACTTGCCACAAATCCCATAACAACGCTACAAGCTTGTTACGGGATTTGTGGCTAAGACATGATCCCGGACATTGGCTCTAAATCATATCCGAAATAAGCGATCGCTTCTCGATATGCAAAAGACCTACGGGTTAACGCAAGACGTATGCGCCGTTACCCAGCATGAGCAAGGGTTGCCACATCCGCATCCTGCCACACAGCAAGAGGCACAGGTTGTATCGGCGGGATTGAATTCCTGGGAATTTCCATTGCATCCACTGCCAACTTGGTCGGGAGTCCATCCGAAGCATGCATCGGTCCCGCTGCGAATGCGGCGGCTAGCACCATCATTAATACTAACTTTTTCATCCCTGTCCTCACTTGCTTTCTGTTATTTAACTTGGATCTGAACCTGCAGCAAGCACCGGCAGTAGTATTGACGGTTGCTTATTGCTTGGCGTATATAGCACGACGTGATCGTTAAGGATCGTGCGCATCCCTCCTTTCGATCTGTAGGAGACTCTTATCACAGACCTATCGTCAGAACTGTGCAATATGCTTGCCTGCACGTCCTTGGGAAGCCCGCCAATTCGGATCTGGGCGGCTTCCGGCCCGGTTACCGAAATCGTCTTTGAGACTTCCTCGTTTGGATGAACTAAGCCGAAGTTCACCACGGAAGGAGAGCAGCCATATTCCCCAGTAATGACACCGCATACGGGAACTTGGATTTCAGGTTGAGCGGCATCGTCCGTCCAGACAATCGCATTCTTAGTTTCATTCCCCGGCAGTTGTCCCGCAGCCACTTGTATGCTCAGGCTAGCGCTGCCGCTGCTCGAATACTCAACCTTGGCATGGAGATCGCCAGGCAATTCTACGCGAGCAACATGAAGAGGGCGCCCGTCCGTTCTCGCCAACGTTGCCTTCACCACCCTGGACCTACCGATCCTAATAGATCCAAAATCAACGGGGTTGGGCGACAACGCGATTTCCGTGTACGTTTGCCCTCTTAAGCCAACTTCAATGGGATCGGATTGCCCGGTAACAAAAACAGAAAGTGTCTTGTCGATGCTTCCGTACTTTCCCGTTGAATCGAATCTGACTGTCAACGGCGCGTCGCCGCCAGCAGAACCGTGCGCGTGATTACCGTCCCAACAGCTATTCGTCCAAATGAGATACGGCTCGGAACCGCAACAACAGTGCTGCTTCCAGTCTTGTCTGAGCTGAGGGCAGCCACAGTCACCGAACCGACTGCAAGTGCTGTGATCGCACAGGCAAGCACAGGCCACGAGCCTATAGTGGATAACGTTTTCATAATTGTGCTCTTATCAGGCTTCCGCCAAGCCTCTGCAGTTCTGGGGTTGGTGAAGACCGCCTGTGTCCATTAATTAACCGATACAGTCTTGCGTCTCACAAGAAGTCGTTTGAAACTTCTCCAATCGTCACCATGACGTGGGTTTTGGCGGAACTGGTACACCATATCCAAGAGATACAAGAGCAAGGGCTGCGTGCCTGCGTACCCACGGGTGGGCCGAGTTCACGAGTACAAACAAATCAGGAACAGCTCTCTTGTCAGGGTATTTCTCGAATAGCTTGCATGCATACTCCGGGATCAGCCCTACTGAATCCCCAGGTTCATTGTCCTTCTTCAGGAAAGGCAGCGCACCTGTGTCTGCTCTCTCTCTTTGACTAAGAGTCAATCCCGCGTCACAAAACTCGCCAATAACAAGCGTATCGACGGTCTTTTGATCTATTCCTGAGGGTGGTGTCTGTTCGGTCATTTTTGAAAGCAGCCAATCAAAATCCCGATCCGACAATCCGACATATGATTGCTTCACAATAGAATCCCAATGAAAATAGTCTTCCCTATCCCAAATGTGCTCGTAAACAGCCGTATCGGCTTCAGCCGACATTTCAGCCTGTTGAGCCTTCATCTCACTTTTGTGATTGAGATCAATAATTATCAGGTCACACGTAATAATAGCAATTATAGCTAAGACAATGATAGATACAATTAAGGTATAGACTTGCTTCTTTGGTATTGAAAGTACGGATTGCAATATCATTTGCTTACTTGGAGGACCTCAAAACGAAATGCGTCAGCAAAGAATCTTAATTCGCTCCTAAATCCGCAATCGCTTGCGGATTCGAGAGTGAGGATATTATACTGGGGAACAACCTGACTGTCAAGTACTAATTCACGCCCGTAATATCGGCGCCACTTTGGACCCGATAAGCTCGATTGCGCGCATAAGCTTTTCGTGGGGCAGATCGGCGACGCTCATCTGGAAAGTGATGCGGTCTATGCCTCCCAGGGATTCGCTGTGCTTAAGAACCTTTTCGGCGACCTCTTCAGGATTGCCGACCAGAAGGGCTCCTTTCGGTGTGCGGAGCGCGTCAAACTGGGCACGCGTGACCGGTCCCCAGCCGCGCTCTTTACCCACCTGGGTGAAAGCTCGGGCGTAGCCCGGAAAGAAATCGTCTGCGGCCTGTTCTGTTGTCTCAGCGACGTAGCCCAGAGCATGTACGCCAACTTTAAGTTGTTCGGGAGCGTAACCCGCTTTCCTTCCGAACTCACGGTAGAGATCGATGAGACGGCGAAAGCGATGAGTTTCGCCGCCGATTATGGCGACCATTAATGGAAGGCCAAGAGCGCCTGCGCGTGCGAAGGATTCAGGAGTGCCGCCGACGCCAAGCCAGATAGGGAACGGGTTTTGAACCGGTCTTGGGTAGATGCCCTGACCGGTAAGGGCCGGGCGGTGTTTGCCGGACCAGGTTACTTTTTCATTGTCGCGGATATTTAGAAGCAGCTCGAGCTTTTCCGTAAAAAGCGAATCATAGTCTTCCAAATTCAGACCGAACAATGGAAAGGATTCAATAAACGATCCACGCCCGACAACCATTTCGGCGCGGCCCTGCGAGAGAAGATCGAGAGTGGCGAAGTTCTGAAACACCCGAACGGGATCGGCCGAGCTCAGCACGGTGACCGCACTTGTAAGACGTATCTGCTTGGTGCGGGACGCCGCGGCGCCGAGAATGACGGCTGGAGCAGAGTCCAAAAACTCCCTGCGGTGGTGTTCCCCTATCCCGAACACATCGAGACCCACTCTGTCGGCCTGCTCTATCTCCTCAATCAAATTCCTCAGACGGTTTGAAGTACTGACAGGAGCAACACTGTCGTCGTCCAGATACGAAGCCGCAAAGCTGTCAATCCCGATCTGCATTTTGTTTCCTCGATCGCTTCCGTGATAGTGCTTGTTCTTATGAATAAACACATTCCCTGGAAGTATGGTTTCAGGAAACTTCGTCTATGGGCACTATGCCGTCGTATTCTGATGAGTAAACGTACTCGCCGGAATGCAGCTTCTCCAGGATTAATTCAAGATAGTCCCGAAAGCCAGGGGCGATGAGTTCTCGTTCCGGAGCGTCGTGCCACATGGTGATAATCTGGCCGTTTGTTCCCCAGGCAGAAGGCGCCAGGTCAAGGCAGTAGTGGTTGCCGGCTCCATCGTAGGTAAATGGTATCCAGCGGACGTTAAACCAGTCGTCGTGGATACCCCGGTCCGGCTCGCTTTCGTCGCCTCGAAAAGCGCCCTCGTCGACAAGCTCTTTCCAGACAGTCCATTCCTGGACGATTCGATCCAGGGAAAGAAATTCACCGCCGGGGAAGAGGCAAGCTCCGCGCAACGCTGTTCCGTTGTGAATGAGATAACATTCCCGGAAATCGGCTGGGAATGACACACACAAAATCGCTTCGGCGACGTCAAGCTGCCGATCGGTCGCCCCAGGGTTGAGCGCTTTTGAAACGCTTGGCGCATGTTCCGACAGCCATGACTCGATCTTTCCCCACAAGTCTTCCATTCGAAGTTACTCCTGTTCCGAATGCAGTACGCATAAGCCTTATTTCGCGCACTTCAGGAACGTCGGTGTACCTGACACGCTCTGTGTCACAATGGAATCGTAGATACCACGTCATTATATCACAGGTTAGATCTCATACGAAAAAGAATTGTTGAGAAAGATATTTGTTAGAGGTCCGATCTCCTATTCGTAGCGGTACACGGTGCACTTTTCTATGTTGGCCTGAAAGGCGGAAAAGCGCCAGCCGTTTCCCTGATCGGTTTCGTCTCCGTTCAGGCGTCGGCCTGGAGTCCATTGACCGTCGGTGAAGACGCCTTCGTCTACCGCGCCGATACCTGCGTAGCGGGGCCCTGGAGTGAGTGGGCGGAAGGCGACACGGAATCCGCTTCCGGCTCCGAGAAAGTCATTCGGGCCGGTTTGCAGAACAATCCCGTACCCGCTTGAGGCGGTGTGGCCAAACAGAGAATCGAGAGTGATGGTGACTTCGTAATCTCCCATGTTACAGACGACGTCTGGATGTTCGGTATCCAGAACAAACCCTGTCGATTCGTTTATTCCCTGATGTTCGAGCAGCACTGAACTGATCTGGGCTAAAAGGTTGTAGCTCTGGCTGAAAGGACCGTCCGCAGGTGTATGGTCTATTCCGAAAGGAGACGTGCCAAGCGCATGATATTTGCCGATGGCTACGAAGATATAATGTGCACCACCGGCATCGCTGTTCATCTCCGGAATAAACAGAGTGTTGCCGCGCCGGGTGTAAAGATCGCAGCGCTCGGCGAAGTTTCCGGCATAGAGGTCAGGCGCCAGGAGGTCGATATGCGGAGCGCCGGCAAGCCAGACATCCATCACGTGAGACTCGGGACATCCACTGGGATAATTGCCGGGTTTGGCGTCCATCGGGTCGTTCAACCAGGCGTTGACGTAGAGCGGGATAGGGTATTCCGACTTGCCCGCAGCGGCGATCTGGTCTATATAGCGGGCATAGTGCCAGGCCATAAAAATTTCGTCCGTGCGGACACCAGTGCCGAAGACATCTTCCCAGGTGCCTGAAGTCTTATGACCGGCCTTCAGCCAGAGGTCGTGGAATTCCGGGGTAAGGCTTTCCTCATTTTTCACCAGATAGTTCATCAGTTCACTAGGGACCTGACCGTTGTAAGCGCTGTTCGCGGCTTCCGAGCGATCGCGGGAATCGCCGAGAATGCCAACCTCGTTTTCCACCTGAACCATCAGCACTGTATGATCGTGCTGGTCATATTCGCGCAAGTGGCGCATCAGCGCGGAGAAGGCGTTTGCGTCAGCATTGGTGTTGTTCTGAGAGAGAGTGCTTAGCACCTGCATGGGAGTGCCGTCCTGACGCTGTGCGCGCGGGAAGCGTTTGTAGTCCTGTTTCACCCAAAGGGGCTGGTAGCTCGACATCCCGTTCTTCCAGCTTGCCATCCAGAGGAGAACGAGGTGCAGTTTGTGCTTGCGGGCTCCCTGAATGAGGCCGTCCACGCTAGAAAAATCAAACGTCCCTTCCTGCGGCTCGATCAGCTCCCACGAAACCGGTGTCAGTACCGTGTTCGCGTGCAGATCGTTCATATGGGTCCAGATTTTAGTCATGTAATTGAGACTGGACGAACTGGAATTTGAGACCTCTCCGCCGAGCATAAGGAATGGCTTGCCGTCTACGATGAGCTGAACCGCATTCCCCTGTGTCCGCAGGGCGGGCATCCCCTCGTGATATGTCTTTGGCTCCGAGCTATCGGCCCTGGCGCCTGGAACCACGGCGCAGGAAATGGCTGCCAGTACAGCTCCTGCAAAAACAGTGAAGGTCATTCCAATAAGTTGTGCGTGTGTCAAACTGCATTCTCCAAAACGATGTGTTTACTTGTGGTTTAGTTTTTGTAGCCGGATCAGGCAGACCCCATGCCCAGGGATAGAAGTGCTGAACGCCGAACCGAACGTTCCCAGGTCGCGCTGCCGCCAGAGATCCCGCACGGTATAGTCGCCGGTAAGCCCCAGATCTGAAAGAGAGACACTCTGTGTGAATGTACCGGGCGCTAGGTTGAAGATCCCCACGGCATAGGATCCGTCTGCAAGCGGCCGCATCCAGACTTCGTGGAAATAGTCGCCGAAGACACGGGTTGCCGGCTTCCCGAGAGGGTCCTGATCCACCGCGATCACTTCATCGTTGCTGAGAAGACTGACGGTGAATGGATCCAGCTTGGCCAAATCGCAGCCAAGCACAAGCGGAGCGGACAGCAGACACCAGAGTGACATGTGGGTGTATTGTTCGTCCGGAGTCAGCTTAGTGGGATGAGTGCGCGATCCCCACCCGTCCGGATCGAAGCCGACATTTCCCAGGACCATCATGTCTGGGTCGGCCCAATGTCCGGGACCTGAATAGGCTGCCCAGGGGCTCTGTTGAAAACCGTTGCTGTAGAGGCTTGGCCAGTTGTCGCGAATGTCTCCGGAAGCGCGCCAAAGATTGGCGTACTTCATGAGCATAGGGCCTTTATTCAGGCTCGCGCTGTTCGAGACAGAGTAGACGATATTACGCCCGCTGTCGCGCACCGCTTTCGACATCTCCGCAACCTGCGGCTCTTCCGTGGGCCACCAGTCGTACTTGAGGTAGTCGATGCCCCAGGAAGCCCATTCTTTGGCGTCGGCCTGGGCAAAGCTGTATTTGCCGAAGGTGTGTCCACTGTTGGGCAAATTTCGCAGATCTGTTGTCCATGCGCCATCGGAATTGTCGCTGGAGCCACCCGTATAACCGCAGTAAGAGCAAATCCATGGGCCCGAGTATACGCCAAGTTTCAGACCAAGCGAGTGGACTTCAGCAATCATCGAAGGAAAGTTCGGAAACTTCTCATTGGGCTGAATACCATTGTATTTGCCCCCTCTTGGGCCTTGCCAGCCGTCATCGATATTGATATAGGTAAATCCATGGTCGATCAAACCGAAGTTGACCATGGAGTGAGCCGCCGAAAGAACACGCTCCTGACTTGGCGCGGCGCACCAGGCGTTCCACGAGCTCCAGCCCATGGGCGGAGTAAGGGCCAGGCTATCTCCGACAACCAGTTCAAAAACTTTCGACGATTTCCCGGCGCGGTTGACGGCGGTCAGAAGTATCTTGTAGTCGCCGGCGAGAGTCGGCGTCCCGGTAATCCAGCCCTTCCTGGCGTCCAGGGCCAGCCCCGTAGGCAGGCCCGATGCACTGAATGTGATGGGACGGATTCCTGTGCACGGAATGGTGTACTGCACGGAGTTGCCTGGCCTGACGCCGTAAATAACCGGGTTATTCAGGTGAGGTTCTTTGGGAGCCGCAGGCGTAAGGATATAGCGCTCGCTGCGTTCGCCATGTGCCTCGACCGGATCGCTCCACTGCGTATCCCAGTGGGCGTCGCACCAGTCCCCCCAATCCTGGTCATTGCCGTCGCCGCCCTCTTCCACGGCCAGGACCATAAAACTCTTGCCGTTGGTATCGATGTCGACTGGTTTCGCTGGATCTCCGTGCCGCATGATCCCACTGCGCCAGACGGTCTCGCCATCGATGGCAATCACGAACTCGATACTGCCTCGCGTGGAAGCGTCATCGAGCCCAACATTGGCCTTGAAGCGTCCAGCACCGCGTCCAAGGTCGATCCAAATCTCGCTCTTTGCCCAGACCCCCAGACCGGATTTGTAAGACGCGCCATCGATAGACATCGGCTGTCGCAGGTAATTCAGATTTCTTTGCGGGCTTCCCCAGGTCTGCAGGGCCTGGTCCATTTCGATATTGTCGAGCCAAACGGTGTCGCCAGCATGGCAGGCGGACGGGAGAATCAAACAGAGAACCAGGGCCAGGATATATTTATGCATTGTTGATGTAATTTTTGGTGATGTGCTCAATCGCTAGCGCGCTTGCTTACGGAGTGCTTGCAGGACCCGATGACGCAGAACCGCTGGGTCCAATGATTTTTCCGTTGACGAAACGTTCGGGGTGCAGTCTTTTGAAGTTGTCTACCTGCTCTTGTAGGTTCGAAGCTCGCTCCTGAGGGGTCGCGGCCGGCGGATGACTGAACGCGTCAATGCTTGCCTGGCTCGATAACTCAGGCATTTTTTGCGCACAACCGGACACGATAAAAACGAAGGAGAACGCCAAAAGGCATCCTGGGGCTATGCTGCGCATGGATATTTCCTTGAATCTCTCAGTCGGCGCACGTGTGCCGACTGAGAGATGCTCTGTAGGAGTGTGTGGTGCGTGCCGCCTTATTGCTGGCGAATGGCATCCCACATATTGTCGTTTGACTGACCATCGTTGCTGTCTATGTTTGCGTAGGGATTCGGGTTAGTCTGAGAAGGATGCATCGCTTTGACGTGGCCGTCGATGAACAGAAAGTTGGCCAATTGATTCCCGCCATGCGTCACCGAAACAGCGCCATTCGGTCCTAGAGGATAAGCAGCTGTTGTAGACAACGTACCGTTGGGGATCTCATTTGGTCCATACTCATCCATCCAGGACATCCCCGTGAAGATCGACCCACCGCCGGCAAAGGACTCGGTACCCTCGCTGCCGTACTTTATCAGGTCAGCATTGTGCTTTTCGGCAATCATGATCGTTGCTGAAGGCTGAGGGATAACTGCTTCCGACTTCAGGCAGTTGCTCAGCCACAAGCCGTTCGGACCGGAGAAACCCATGACACCAAATTCGTTGTTTTCGCCGAGGACAGAGTTCCACCCTGAGTAGCCGTTGCTGGCGTAGGATACTCCCACACCGTCGAACTGCTTGCCGGCAATAAGCGACTGATTGGTATCATCAGGGCAGCTAAAAACCGCAATGCTTTTCACATACGGCTGTACATTGGAAGGCCAGGCGTTTTGCCAGTTTGTGTCAATTCCGCCAGGGAAATAACCATCGTAATCCTGCTGGTATTGTATGATCGCGAGTCCGATCTGCTTCAAGTTGCTCGTGCAGTTGATCTGGCGCGCTTTTTCCCGAACCTGGGCGAAGACTGGGAAGAGAATAGCGGCAAGGATAGCAATTATAGCTATCACTACTAACAATTCAATAAGTGTAAAACCTTTGCGATTCATTATTTGTTTCCTTTAGTAAAACCGACAAACATGAACGTTAATGTTCATGTGATATTGTATCATGCCCTGACGGTAGTGTCAAGTAGTTTAGAGTCAAATTCTGATTACTTTTACAACTGAGATGGGCCAAGTCAAGGACTGCTTTGACTGACGCGCCCCAGTGCAGAGTCACGCCAGTCGAGATGCAGCAATCATGCGACAAATCGTGAGCAGGTACTTTCTCAAAATCACGGAAACGTGTTGGTAACCTTGTCGTCCCAAAGAAGAAGATAATCTTCGTAGACAGGATAGCCGTATTCCGCACCCACAAATTCACAAGTATGTGTACCGTGCAGCGTTTCTGTGAAGTACGTTATCGCGAAAGGAGCAGGACTCGGAGGTACGACACCATACGGATCTCCTGGAGCGTCATAGGGACCAGGACCGTAATAGACAGTTTTGCCGTCGATGTTAACATTCCACATCCACAATGCTCCCGGATTGGGTAAGAACCCTCCGGCTTCGCATTGAAAGGTGTTACCGCTTACTGTGACAGCCGAGGAAACTGTCTGAGCCCGTGCTGTGTTGTTGATAAACAGACTCAGTCCCGCGCACAGGACTACCAATAGAACAGCATTAACAATCCGACTTCCGGTCATACTGTAAAGCAACGCTATTTTCTCCTTCGCTACTGGTTCCAGTAGCGAAATTACGTTAACATGAACGTTAATGTTCATACTAGATTGTATCACCCCTAGACTTTGATGTCAAGGGGTTTTGCGCTCTCTCCTGATTGCTTTTTCGAATAATTTTCAACAATTTTATATGAAACCTAGCAATTACGACGTGGCCAACGGCGGTTCAATAGCCGCATTGCTGCGAAGCTGAGAAATTATGCCTGGTTCGAGTCTCTGCATCCAATAACTCCGCCATATGGCCTGCATGCGCGCGTACAACGGACCGTCGGTCTTTGGATTGGCCGCAGTGCTCAGAATTTTAACAGCCCAATAGCCATGATCCCCCTCAATAGGCCCCTGGATCACACCGGTCAGCGACGCGCTCGTAAGGGCTCGAAAAAGTTTATTGTCTCGGTCGAATCCCATGGGCTGCGGAATTGCGTTTTCTACGATCCCCAGATCGCCGTTGTGCTTGCGGGACGTGGAGTCATCCGTGTATTGATTTGCCAGAGCAGCCACGGAAGCGCCCGCCTGAAGCTGACTCTGCAATTTGCTTGCTAATTTAAATGCCGCAGGATCGCTTGCCGCGTGTGGGCCTCCGACCTTTATAAATATCCCGCATGCGTGAAGCATCGAGAGTGGCGCGGGTTTTACCTGGGCTTCTGCAAGAGTTTCAAGGATTGCCGCGTGGCGCAGTTGGGTATCCAGGCCCAACTCAGTTCTATTCACCGACGAAGCTGTCGCTGCGTAGTTGGCAGCGTGTTGTGAGGCAATCATGTTCTGACGGCGGCTTTGAAGCTCGGCATCGGAAATAACGACATGCTGCCTGGCCGCGGCTTGATCGAGCAGTTTGAAATCCACCAAAATGCCAAGGACTTGTCCGGCAGGCAAAGAAGAAAACTTGGAAACATCGGATTGTCGAATCGTTTCGTTGTTTACAGTGGCCAGCACTGTGGCCATGTACTTCTTTTGCGCCGCAACTGCTCGGTCATGTCGGACAAGTCCGATGACTCCTATTAGAAGACCAACCGTTGCAATAGCCGCCCATATTAATCCCCACTGCTGGCTCGGTCCTCTGCTATCACTCACTTCGAGACTCAACTTTGTCGTTCCCACCATAATCGTATGACCTCATCAAAAAATATTGCGGCTCTTCATCCCTGAAAATTTCAAGATTAAAGAGCCGCAAACCAATCCCTCACCTACGGGGCATAGTAGGTGCCGACAGTTAAGTTGCCGCTGCCATAGTAGACTTCGATACCGTAGTCGATGTCCAGCAGATACATGTACTGGTTCAGGTAGCCGATTTGAACCGCATCCCGTGAAATGTCCATCATATTGATGTTCTCACTGGAGACATAGGTTTCGGGGACATACGTGATAATGGGCCACGAACCACCGCGGTTGATGCTGACATCCCACGTCCAGCCATCTACGTTGCGCCGATAGGAGTAGCCGAAATTACTGAACGAAGCCGTCGTCCACACTTCGAGCTCAGCCTGCGGAGAAGCGCTTCCAGGATTGCTGCTGTAGTTATAGAAACTATCCCAGATGACATCATAGCTGCCGCCGCCAGCATACGTGTTGGTAATGCCGGTCCAGGCACTGGCTGAGCTATTGGTCAGCTCAATCGGGAACGGTGCGCCATTAAAGCCATTGTAGGCCCAGCCATCAGCAGCTTCCGCATACGTCTTAACGCCATACTGGCTGTTGCCGGCCGACCAGTTGTAGGTGCTGCCCCAGCTGTAGCCATAACTCGTGTTTCCAGTCCAAACATCCTGGCTTCCTGATGTCCCACTCCCATTTACACCCCACCAGTTGTTGACGATATTGATGTGGCCGTAATAGTTAATGGAGCAGCCGTTGGAACTGCAAGAGTTAGCAAAAACGGAACGTTCCCCAAACATTGTCGCCGTCAGAAGAGCCGCTCCAAGAGCGAGCAATACCCTGCCTCGGGTAATCGAAAATGACATCATGTTTCTCCTTGAAAGATGTGTGTGCGAACTTATGTCTCTAAGCAATACGTAAGCAGCTCATGCGAGATTTGAGCTGCAATAGTTGCAAAACCTCCCAGATACGGGCTTCGCAGTACAGACCATACAAAAGTAGCTTTGCACTGATTAAACTGCCATAATAGCGTTTAAACCAGGCATTTATTTAATGGTTACACTATTGTATTGGACCGACAGCAGACTGGGAACCCGGATAACATGAACGTTCATGTTACATTTCACGACAACATGCGACCAGGCATGAAAGGTGCTCACACCGCAACAGGAACGTTCCTGTTCACCATGGCAATAGTATCATGCCTGGTCTTGTCTGTCAATACCCTTTCGATAATTTATTTCGTCCTACGGCGAGTCAAAGGCCCACTCCTGATTGCTGCCGCCCGTCCAGTCGTAGACATCGATCCGTCCATAGTTGGTGCTTGTATTGTAGTCGCTGGTGCTGGCCTCGTAGTTATCCAGGGCCAGGCCCGAGTTGTACACGGGGCTCACCCTGTAGTAGCCGCTGCCTTCCGAAATAATAATCCACTGCTGGTTGGAACCGCCGGTTAAACTCCAGAGATCGGCCCAAGAACCCGATGGTCCGTAACCCGACGCATCAAGAACGAGATTAGCGTTCACGTTCGTGAGCGTATACTCACCGTTCCCCAGATAGCTTACGTTCCAGCGCTGGTTGTTGCCGCCGCCATAAGACCACTGATCGACAACAGTGCCGTCAGAGGTTCCATCCCCATAGGCGTCAAGCGCCAGGCCGCTCAGTCGGTTAATGATCTTGTAGGTGCCATTCGCAATGGTCTGACTGCCGCTACTGAAAATCGATGCCTTCTGGGCCGAATTAGCGATGCTGTACGAGTAATTGTAAAAGACTTCGTTGCCCCACCAGGTCGTGGTTGCCCAGTCCGATTCAAACAGGTTAAGCCATGCGTCGGCAGAGTCGTTGCCGTACGTCGACCATGCAATATAACCGTAGCCGTTATTCAGAGCCGAAGACATGACGAGGGCGTCGTTCTCCGTGTCTCCCAGGTTGTTGTCGCCGTTATTGTCGTCGTAACCGAACTCGCCAATGATTAGGGGCAGGTTTGCGTTGTAATAGTCTGAGTCGCAGGTGGTTATGCTGGACGAATTGTTAAAGCCAGCATACATGTGCACGGAAAATAACAGGTTGTGCTGAGGATCGTAGTTCTCCAGAGCCTGTCCATACTGCACTCCGCCTTCGTAGTTCTGGGCATACCCCGGATTGTCGACAACGATGGTAGTCGTAATGCCGGCGTTGCGCAGCTCCGTTATGGCCGGCTCGTAGGCTTGTTCCCACGAGTAAGTAGACTCGTTTCCGTCGGACCACTCGTTCGCGATCTCAAGCAGCAGGTACTTCTGATACTGCTTCAGGACCGGAAGGATTGAGCTGCTGGTGTAGTAGTTCGCAGCGGACACCAGGTTACCGGCATTATCGCTGCCTGTATAGTCGTGCAGTTCCACGTTGGCAACCATGCCATTATTGACGACGGCTGCGATGGCATTGCTAAGATCCGAAGCAGACCCGCTAGTTTCCCAAACGATGCGAACTATATTCGCCTTCTTAGACGCTATCGTGGGAACAGCGGCCAGTGCTGGACTGATAAACCAGATGTCTGGATTTGCGACGCCTTGCGCAACAAATTTGTTGCCGTTCGCGTCATAAAGTGTGCGGCCTGAAACGTAGAAGGCCGATGCTGCGTTCGCAGCCGCTGCAGTATATACTGCAATTGAAGCAATTAAAACTATACTCCAGATGGCATTCAAAGCTTTCTTTCTCATTAAGTCTCCCTTTTCGAACGGTTCTTTATCAAATTAAATAGCTACCACAGCTAATAGACCGAACCACACCAAGTCAACATGAACGTTCATGTCACATACCAATAGTATCACGATTGGTCGAGCGTGTCAATACCCCGGCGGAGGCGCCGTTGATCCGCGTACGACTAACTCTGGCGTAACTATTTCACGTTCATCTCTGGGCAGTATCCCTTCGATGATGCCGATGAGAATGTGAACCGCTCGCTGACCAATCTCCGCAAGGGGCTGCCTTACGGTAGTGAGAGGCGGCGAGGTTGCCGCCGCGGCAAAGACATCGTCGAAGCCCACAACGGAAAGTTCATTCGGACAATGTATGCCCATATCGCGGGCCGCGCGCAAAACCCCAAACGCAATCAGGTCATTGAAGCAGAATATTGCCGTGGGACGCATTGTTATGGACTGGGACAGAATGGTGACCGCGTGGTCGTAGGCTGCCTGCTCCCATACTCCTGTCTCGTAGAGAAGCAAATCGGAATCCACGATTCCTCCCTCGGAAAGAGCGCGCCTGTAGCCGGCCACTCTATTCAGATTGCCGGAAATGCCGACCCCCTGGATCATTGCGATTTTCTTGTGGCCAAGCCCAACGAGATGCGTGACTCCCAGGTAGGCCCCGAGCTCATTATCGACGTCGATAATGGCGGGGCTTACCTCCGTCGGATCACCCTGTGTCTCGCCAATTAGGACAACGGGAAGGTTTGTCCTCAAGATGGCGTGCACTTCATCGCCGGCGATGCTCCCCGTGAAACAGATAAGGCCGTCGCTCCGACCATCCAGGAAACTTGGAAAGGCACCGGCTTGTTCTGAATTCGGGTGACCGGAATAGTAAAGGATATCCCACCGATTGGCGCGCGCCGTGTGAATGATCGGCTCCAAAATCTGGGTTTTGTAAGGATCAGACAACGGGCCGTCGGTGTACTGATCGGCGATCCCGATTGTGTTCATTCGCTTGCCGACCATCCGCCGCGCGGCTGCGTTGGGACGGTAGCCGAGACGGTGCATGGCCTCAAGAACACGTGCGCTCGTATCTGCGCTTACCTCACCGGGCTTGTTGTTGAGTACCGATGAAACTGTGTTGGCTGAAACGCCGCATTCGCGGGCGATGTCTTTTATAGTGGTCACTTTTGGGCTCTATTGTACGGGGCTAAGTCAAAACACGGTGCGTCCTTATGATATCACATGGTGTCTATCACGCGCTAGTCCTGTCATTTTGTTTTGTTGTTGATAGTTCTGGCTAATACATAACTATGAGTTGATCACCGAGTCTGCCTGGCAGGCCGGAGCATGTGGCGCGCATATTTGGAGAAAAAGCATGAGAGCTATCGTTGTCCACGAATTCGGCGGACCAGAAGTTTTAAAGATCGAAGAGATAGCAGACCCAACACCCGGAGAGGGGCAAGTCCTAATTTGTACTGAGGCGATTGGCGTAAATCCCGTGGAGGGATATGTTCGACAGGGAAAGTACGGCACCCTCCCGCAACTTCCCTATATCCCGGGAAGTGATGCTGCCGGCACTGTAGAGGCTGTGGGCAGTGGAGTCGACAAGCTAGCCGTGGGGGACCGTGTTTACACCACGGTACAAAGTAAAGGCGCCTACGCGGAAAAGATGGTGGTAGACCAGACCTCCGCGTTCCATTTGCCGGAAAAGATCTCATTCCAGCATGGCGCAAGCATCGGCGTGCCCTGCGGCGCCGCCTGGCGGGCTCTTTTCTTGCGCGGACATGCCGTCCCAGGAGAAACAGTGCTCATCCACGGGGCAAGCGGCATGGTTGGGCTAGCCGCCGTGCAGCTTGCGCGGGCAGCCGGGCTCACGGTCATTGGCAGCGCATCCAGCGAAGAAGGGCAGCAGGCCGTACTAGATCAGGGCGCACAGTTCGTCGTCCGTCACGATGACTACGCCAAAATAAAAGAGATCACATCAGGAAATGGAGTAGATCTGATCATCGAAATGCTGGCCGACAAAAACCTCGGAAAAGACCTCCCGGCACTCGCCAGACACGGGCGAGTTGTTATCGTAGGCAGCCGCGGAAGCGTCGAAATAGAACCCCGATTAACCATGGGATCCGAGCTTGACATCCGAGGCATGACCATCATGAACATGCCTGCCGACGAGCACCGAACGATGTATCTGACATTGACCGCAGCCCTGGAATCCGGAGTCCTGCGCCCTATCGTATCCCAGGAGTTCCCGCTGGATGAAGCCTACAAAGCGCATAATCAACTTGCCGAAGGGGGCAGCATAGGGAAGATAGTTCTGATCCCATAAAGAGAATATTTAGCCCGTAGATTTGTCTGCTGGTTGACACTCCCACACGCCATTGGTATACTCCAGATCAGTGATTGTGAAATAATGCACGGAATGGACCTAAGACAATGGCGTACGATTCTTTAAAGGACTTCATTGGCCGTCTGGAGCGCTCGGGAGAACTGAAACGCATTAAGCGTTCGGTTGATCCATATCTTGAGATCACGGAAATAGCCGACCGCGCCATGAAGCTTCCCGGCGGAGGCCCAGCCCTTCTGTTCGAAAACGTTGCCGGATCTAAATTCCCCCTCGCCATCAATCTAATGGGATCTCGCAAGCGTATGTCCTGGGCCCTCGGTGCGGACGACCTGGAGGACATCGCAAACGAGATCGCAGCTCTGACAAAGCTGCCCTCAGACATCCCAGCGAGCTTTCTCGGCAAGTTGAAGCTCCTGCCGCAGCTTGCCGGCCTGGGCCAAATTGGGCCAAAGCTCGTCTCACAAGTCACTCCCCCCTGTCAGGAAGTCGTCAAGATCGGCTCGGATGCCAACCTCGATGACCTGCCCATCCTTCACTGCTGGCCGCAGGACGGCGGCCCGTTCATTACGCTGCCTCTGGTCTTTACCAAGGATGAAGGCACCGGCAAGCGCAATGTCGGCATGTATCGTATCCAGAAGTACGGCCCAAGAGAGACCGGGATGCACTGGCAGCGCCATAAAGTGGGAAGCCGCCACTACGCGAACTTTGAAGCCAAGGGACGCGATATTCCCGTGGCCATTGTCCTTGGCGGCGATCCCGCTCTTACCTACGCGGCCACCGCCCCTCTTCCAGATGAAATCGATGAAATGGTTTTCGCTGGATTCCTGCGCAAGAAGTCTGTGGAGCTTGTTAAATGCAAGACCATCGACATGGAAGTACCAGCAGACGCGGACTTTGTCATCGAAGGAATAGTCCCGACCGGCGAACGGCGCCTTGAAGGGCCATTTGGAGACCACACCGGATACTACAGCCTGGCGGACGACTATCCTGTTTTCAAAGTAACCGCAATCACACACCGCCGTGATGCCATCTATCCGGCCACGATTGTCGGTCCGCCTCCCATGGAAGACAAATATCTGGGACTAGCTACTGAGCGTCTGTTTCTGCCGCTCGTGCGTCTGATGGTGCCGGAGATCATCGACTACCACCTACCTTCGGAAGGCGCTTTTCACAACCTCGCGCTTGTGCGCATCAAGAAGCGCTACCCCGGTCATGCCTACAAAATCATGAACGCGCTCTGGGGACTCGGACAGATGATGTTCACCAAGGTCATCATCGTAGTAGACGAAGACGTGGACGTACAGAACCCCGCAGAGGTAGTTTGGCGTGTTCTGGCGAACATAGACCCCGAGCGCGACACCATCTTCACCCGCGGCCCCATCGACGTCTTAGACCATGCCTCGCCCCTCATGGCCTTCGGAACAAAGATGGGCATAGACGCCACCCGAAAGTGGCCGGACGAAGGCTTCGCACGCGAATGGCCGGATGTCCTTGTGAACGACCCCGCGGTAAAAGCCAAAGTCGACGCCATCTGGAAAGACTTAGGCATAGGCTAGATCGGCGACCGTTAGGGGCTCGCCTGAGAGTTGGCGTGCAATCGGGCAGTTTGCGCCCTCCGACAGATCGAGATGGTTACCTTTGCCCTCAGGCAAGCCTTTACGGATGAACGGAATAACACCAGACTGGAATTATGGATTTCTGGAATGCCACAACAAAAACGATTAGTAGTGTCGGTCACAGGAGCGAGCGGAGCAATCTACGCAGTACGCTTCTTACGAGCTGCCGCACCCCACTTCGACCGCATACACGTTATGCTCTCGCATAACGCAGTCCAGGTCTTCAACACAGAGATGGACACATCGCTCCCTCACGAGCACACCATCAACGACTACCTCGGACCTGGCGACTACAGTCACGTGGAATTTCTAGATTCGAAGAATTACTTCTCCCCGCCTGCTTCGGGATCTTACAGACACGACGGCATGGTGATCATCCCCTGCTCCATGGGAACGCTCGGCCGCATCGCATCGGGCATTTCAAACGACCTCACGACACGCGCTGCCGATGTCTGTCTCAAAGAGCGACGTAAACTCATCCTGGTCGCCCGCGACACACCGCTAAACCTCATACATCTGCGCAATATGGTCACGGCGACAGAAGCCGGCGCAACGGTTCTGCCGGCTACCCCAGCCTTCTACAATCGCCCAGCTACTGTGGAAGACTTAGTGGACACCGTCGTAGCCCGAGTTCTGCAAAACTTAGGAATTGAACAGACACTACAACCTGAGTGGCAGGCGTAATCCGGTCCCCCTTTACAAAATCGCGAAATTGCCTGCAATTTTATTCGCGATTTGGAGCCACACGCTAGTGTGTTCATTATGGGGTTAGGGGTGGTCCGGGTTCTAAATCCTATTCTTTCCTCCGCCCTCCTCCTACCGCATCGTATTATACTGACTAATCATTCCGTTCACCTGAGTAACATGAGTCTGGTAGCTGTTGGTCGCCGCAGTGGTCTTATCGTTCAGCGCGTTTGCCTGAGCTACCAGGGCATTGAATTGATCTACCGATGATTGAACGCTCGTATCCACCTTTGGCTGGGCCTGCTGAACTTTCTGGTAAATTGCGTTTCTCTGCGCGATCATCGTGTTCAAATTGGTTAACTCTGTTTGCAACTGGGCTTGCTGCGTATCGATTTGCTGTTTCGCTTGCTGTTTGGCCGTTAGCCCTCCGGCATTTGTCTGTGTGACGGGCGGGGGAGTGTTGTTCGACACAGCAGGCCTGGTCGCCGGTGGCGAATGCACAACAGGTGGCTTGGTGGGTACTTGTCTGGTTTGCACGGGCTTAACCGGCGCCGTGTAAATAGGTTTGGGCTTTACAGATGAAACGGAAATTGGCTTTATCGCGGCGCCTGCGGCTGGAATTACGACCGTCGTTGTGGGTATGGGAGGAGCTCCGCCTGACGCAGTTGGAGCAGGACTTTGTCCCCCTCCTGCCGCTCCACCGGCCGCGCCACCCGCCGCCCCAGGCTGGCCAGGCACTGCGCCGGCGGTCGTCGCTGTCGCGGTAACCGGCGGTACAGGAACCTGAACGGAACCGGCAGGGATTGGATTGGTCGTTCCCACAGGCAGAATCTGAACGATAAGCTGTCCTGGCAGTGAGCTAGCCGGTACAGTCGCCACAACTTTAGTGGGGGTCCACGAATCGGCATTAACGCCGGCATTATTGAACAGAACCGTACCCTGAGTGCCAAGATCCGTCCCCACAATTGAGATCGGCTGACCCGGCTTTATCGTTCCCGAGGCAAGGTGCGTTATCTCCGGCGGCTTGACAACAACGGTCGTCTGTACGGTACCAACCTGAACCCCGGAGAGCGACACGGTGGAAGGCATTACAGCCTTCAAGAATGGAAACCACTGTACGGCGCGTTCGGCTCGGACTTTAATGAGCTGATGGTCCACGCTTGTCTCGTCCGTGAAGTTTTCCGGAACGACAATGGTGCACTCACTCCAGTCGCTTATCTTTGGTGTTGCATTCACCACTGTCCAGCGGTGTTGATTGGGCGCTGCCCCATTTGCCGCGGCGGTTCCAATGGAGATCCTTGCACCCTGAAGACACGTTCCTTTGATAGTCAATGTCCCATGTACCGCAACATTGAGGGATGTCGGCTCAACGCTTATGTTATTGAAGAACACAATCTCGTACATAGCAGCACCCAGCACCAGAGCTGCAACGCCGCCAATCACCGTAAAGAGTAGTCCTCGAATGGACGTCCCGCAGCGTTCAAAAAAGTCGGTAACGTTGGACGGAAATGCCGGAAAATAGGTCAAATTCCGGTCCATTGGAGGATTCACAGTTTCGGACGTTGCAACGGCAACTACGGCCTGACTGCCGGAGTAAGTCCCATCCTCGAAGACATGGGGCACCGTAGGCGCATCGACGCGGACTGCATTGATCGGCAAGGGCAGAGGCGTTACGGGTCCGCGAAGAAGCTTTAGTTTAGTTACAGCCAGGAGCGGAATGGTACGCTGCACCCCTGTTCGAGGCTCGGTATCCGTACTGACCGTAATGGTTTCGCCAGGTTCCGGCGGCGGGACTGCCGCGCGTATAGTGGGCGTCTCAAGCATGAGCTCCTTGCGCCGCCCCGGCTTCAACTCGCAGTAGAGCCAGTCGTTGCCTTCATTGGTAACCACGAGCTCGTATTTGGCCTTGCGGCGCAGCAAGCTGACCCTGTGGTCTTCAGGAGTAATGTCTATACTCCATTTGTAGAAAGGCTGAATCGTCGCCGTGCCGTCCAGGATAGTTACCCGGTCGCGGCGCCTGGTTCCAGTATTTGGACCGACGATCTGCGTTTCCACTTCTACCTGATATCGATAGCGCTTCGCACGGCACTCAGCCTTCTGCGGCACGTTGAAGCGGATCAGGACATCGCGAGTCCCGCCTCTAGGCACAAACAGCTTAACCCAGTGGTCCTGCGGACCTCGGACGTCTGGTTTTCCGCTCGGAGGTGCATTATCACCCTTGGTCAGATCCGGCGGCAGGGAGATCATGGTAAACCAGTCGTCCTGCCAATACGTCTCTTCACAGTTCAAGCGCAGCGTATAGGCGTTTTCCTGATCTGTCGTATTAACGAGACGGACAATTGCACTACCAGGCACGACTGGATTCTCAGAAAGGATCGCTGTGGCGGGACGCATTCCCGGCCGGCCCGGGATTATATCTACAAATTGATGCAGGAGCTTCATATGTTTTTAGAGCTAGTTGCTTGTTAAGTGAACGGTTAACTTGGGACAAGATGCGTCCGTCGTGATAAATACTATCCGCATCGGAGTTAGCGAGCTGTTAGGATTGCGCCAGATCTTGAAAATCTCAACGCCCCCCGGCTGGATGGAGCCCGCATTTTTAGCCCCGAAAAATTGGAACGGTGCGCCTGGATCATCCAAACCGTCGGCAAGCCACCAATCGATACGTGAGAACTGCGTGGACGCATTCTTCAAGACAAGATGAGCGTATCCGGTTTGCGGAACCGCAACGTAGATATCATTGCCGGTAACATAACGCCCGGTGGTTCCATCCATAACCTGAAGAGGTGTATCGTTAGCAGTATAGATGTAGTTCACAGAAAGCTGGCGGTCGCCACCCCCCAGGACTCTGGTAACACTGTAATTCCGAACTACTTCCCGGTTTGCATTGCTCACGTCCACAGTGTCCGAATAGCTGCCTGAACCCAGGGACGTGCTGCTTTTCACCTCATCGCCACCCTCCAAAATCGTGAACTTGAGTGCTGCCAGACGATCGGCATTCCAGGCCAAATGTACGCTCTTCTGCTCCCCGGCCGGCATAAAGGCCCAGTAATTCCCCTGATCGTCCAAAAATGCGTTGGAGGCGCTGAACTTGTTGGACCCTCCCGAGCCAAGAATGAGAAGGAACAGCAGAAACGGCAGAAATAAAGCAACCGGAATTGGAAGGATACGCCACCGGGACACGCTCAGGTCGAGAGTATTGCCGGGCTTGCCTCCATTGTCCGGTTCGGTCACGGGGACGGCGGTAACACGAATGTGGTGCGTTTCCTTAAATCCAAACCACCAGGTCCCTCGCCTATCCGCGCGCAAACGCAACGGCACCGGAACAGACGCGCGGTGAACTGACGGAGCTTCCAGCGTATCGAGCTCTTTATCAAAAACATAACGCCAGGTTGAGGTTTCGTAGATATCGCGATCCTGCTGGCCGTCCTCCTGCGATTTGACGGACACACGGAACGCAGTATCGGCATTCCCATTAATTTCCGCGAAAAAGTGTAAGTTCGCGGAGTGGGAGAACGGTCCCATGGTCACTTTATTGGACTTTGCGTTCAGAAGGACGCCAGGTACGACGGGAACTTGCAGGATCAGAGAATACTGAACGATCGTGCCGCCCTGCGGTCCTACACTGATAGAGAACGGATACTCTCCGGCCTCCGCGCTCTGCGTGGGCGACAGACGAAACGAGACTTCACCCTCGCCGTTCTTGCTCAAGTTCACCTGATCTTGCACCAGGGTAATCCAGCCCTGGGGAAGAGAGCGGTCTTCGTCCAGAACATAGGTAGTTGTGGCTGAAGTCGTGTTGACAAACGGAAACCGGACAAGCAGCGTATCGCCGGGACGCACGGGAAACATCGCGCCGTTGCGCGGGCCGATCACCGAAGGTTCCACGGGCGCGGTCGGAGCCTTGACGTCTTCCTCGCGCTCTTCCTGAACTTGCTGCGGCAGATCCACCATATGCAGCGGCTCTTCGGAAACCACGGCCGCGGATGGGGGGTTATTCCAGTTTGTATTCGGCGCGGGAGCCGGAGCTGCTGGAGCTGGCTCCCAGGCAGGCGCTGGTGCTGCCGGAGCCTGATAGGAGGGCTGCGGCTGGACAGGCGGAACCTGTTGTGGCTGGGAAGGCCGCGACGGAGGCACGGGCACTCTCGGGGCTGGCGCCGCAGGCGCCGGATTCTGCACGGGCGGCGCAGCATTCCAAGTCGGCTGAACTGGCGTTGGTGGCGACGGAGGAGGTGACCACGTAGGCCGAGGCGGTGCAGCCTGCGCTTTAGCGGCGTTCCATTCCGGGTTATTCGGATTGTTCCACCCTGGGTCTTCAGCGGCGATCCAGGTCCGGTTAGGATCGGGGACGAAGTTGGATTGCAGGGGAACGGGAGGAATCGGGGGAGCCTGCTGTACTGGCGCTGCAGGCTGCTGAGCCTGAACAGGTAAAGAAGGAGCAGTCTCTCGCCTTATCGCGGGACCAACACTTAACACCAGATTCAACTGAGGCCCAATGACCGAATTAGCGCTCAAGATGCGAAGGCTGAAGGGATAGTTGCCAGGAACCGCGTCGATGGCGGGCTGCAGACCGATCCGAAGTGTGCCTCCGCCGGCAGCGGCAGCCGCAACCTCGAACTGCGTGCCGGTACCGGCTATCCAGCGACGATCGGGAAGTCCGTCGCTGTCCAGACAGAACAGGGCGACATCGGGACTGTCGTTCAAGAAATCAAATTCCGCATTCGCCTGATCTCCCGCGGCGACATACAGGACCGTCCCCTGTGGCGGGTTCCTATAAAATGTCGGTGATTGCTGTTGTTCTCGATCGGATGCCACTAAAACCCTCAATTGCTTTCGTAAAGTAAATCTCTGCCGTCTATCCTGCCAACACAGTACCTATAATAAACACGCGCGCGTGTTAGCTCAGTCTTGACAGCTCGATCCGCCTTTTTCGAGCGGCTGCATAGGCAATCAAATTGAGGCCAAATTCGTGAGACTGGCGAATTACTTCACGCGATTCGCGCGGATCCGCCTGAAGGGTATCCCCATTCCAGGCGCCGCCGTAGTCCCATCTACTGAATATTATGCCCGCTTCTGTATCTGCAATCAATCCACCGTCCTGGCGAGCTCCCATAGGCGGCACGGAAAAGACCGAATGAGAGTTGAGCAGGGCGTGATTTTTCTCCACAGGCTTCAATTTGGCGCCCAGTGCGGAAATCAAGCTTTGGAATCCTGCCTCGAACCCTGAGTCGTTTGCCTTTACTTCACCCACAAGCAATCCGCCGTGCTCCAGGTATCGAGTAAGCCCCTCTACTTCGGCATCGGCCAGCGGCTGAAAAGTTTCGCTCCCTGCGACGTAGAGCAACACGGGATGGGTATCGGGACTGCTCTCCTGCCTTAAACTAAAGGGACCTGAGAATCCAAGATGGAAACCACTGCCGTTCCCTATGCTTAGCAGCTTCCAGAGGCCCTGCCTGTTTGGATTCCAGGGAGACTGGGCTTTCTTGGGAACGTAGGAAAGCTCTCCGACTAACGCATCGGCAAAACACGATGGAAAGGCGACACGCCGGTATAGAGCATTGATTTCATCGCTGACAGGCGAAAATGCGAGCTTGGCGTCGGTGATGGGCGCCTCCGTGGACGAGCGGAAAACGCGAGCCAGTTCCAGATACGGCGTTGTGGGCAGTTCCTTCGTTTGCTTCAGGTCACGCCCCTCTACTTCGCGGTAGTACTGCTCCCCTCCCCCGACTGTAACGGCGGAATTGCGGTCTACAGCACGCAGAAAGGAAAGAACGATGAACGTCTGCCGAGCCTCTTCAATAGTTAATCGCACTGGCTCAGAAAGCACCAGCATTTGGCCGTTCGAATCGATGCCAACACCGGGGGCGACCACAACGGTATTTGGGCTTTGCTTTGTTGCAACGACCTCCAGTCCGGCAACAATGCCGGGCCGATGCACCGCTGCCGCGTGCAGTTGACGGTGCAGCGTATGCTGATTGTGCGCTTCGCGCCAGATCTCCGCATCGATAGGCAGCTCGTTAAAGGGACGAATGCCTGTAATCTGCCGGCTAATTATATCGTTAAATGCCAATTTCGTCTCCTCAAAAGTGTGAGCCCTAAATCCATGTCTCTCTTCAGTCGCTGGAAGAGCGCACTATACGCACATCATAGGCGGTATGAGACGGCTTTTCGGATTCGATAATGCCGCGCACCGTATGCACATTGATGGTTTCCGGATGCTCTGTCGCAACGGTCACAACAAACGTATGTGGAGGCACGTCGCCTAATCGAGCTTCCGGTCCCATTTTGACATTGGGTCCAAGACGGATGCCCGCCAGCGGTCTGTCGTCAATATGGGGCGTAACTCCCGTATATATTTCAAGATAGCGCGACAATCCCTTTTTAGTTCCGCGCCATCGATACAGGTCGACGGCTTCCTTGATCAATCTCCGGCGCTTTAGTTCGGGCCAATTTTCATCGAGTACCAGGGAAACCCAGGTCGCAAGCCAAGTCAGCGCCTCCGCAGGTGCGATGTCTGCATCAACCAGACGATCCGACGTATCCAGGATAGCCCGTATTGGGTCCGCTGCGTCCTCGAAGCCAAGCAAGAACCGCGCAAAAAACGGCGAATCCTTAAAGCCCTGTCCGGTTTCCTCCTGCAGTTGCAGCGCTGAGGCATAAATCGACGGAAGCCGATCGAGCAGACGCGACGGCGGATGCTGTAAGCGTAAAAGACAAACAAATCGATTTTCCGCGCCGCTTTCGATATCCGTGGCCACCACATCGAATGGGTAGGCATCGGGAAATGTCTCTCCATCCAATTCAACGTGAGACTCAAGAGATACCGTGCGGACTTCCCCAGGCAGAATGAGTAGAACCAGAGTACGCCCATCGGTACTCAATAGATCTTGGGCAGTAACGGCCGTCCCACCAACAGACTCCGGAACTCGCCGCGAGGCAAACGACCAGCGAAGCCAGCGCGGGTTCCACGACGGATGTTCGGAATCGATGGTCAGCCGAACAAGGCGGACCTCACCTGCATTCGAGCGCAGCGAAACCCTGGAAACACGGTCGGTCCTCACCCTGCGCCAGATTTCCGCGGTCGTCTTCTTCGTTCCGGAAACATCGTCGGTCGGAGCAAGAGCAACTTGAATGTCGTCAGGCAGAACATTCAGCGACAAGGCTGCCGCAAATGCGGCGTTTGCTTCGGAAAGCTCCGCTTCCTGGTTTTTAGTGGCTGTGTTTACGTTCACGAGTCCTCGGAATTACCAAGAGATGCAAAGGAGCGGACGCGGACGCGATGCTCCCGGGTAGCAATCATTTCATTGGGTTTGAGACGGATACCTTCGGTGCTTGCAACCGCTTCTTCCCTGGAAAGCCGGCCCTCCTCGACATTGATCAGGCGCGATACGAAAAATTTCACTTCCAGCAGGAACGCCACACCTGCGGCGACCTGGATCTGGGCGTAGATATCCGCCAGAGTGAGAGTGCGGCAGAAAGGCCAGCCGTCTCCCTGCGGTCCGCCGCACAACGGATGGATGAACGTTTCCAGACGGGACCGGATATTACGCGCGACGCGATCCGAATCGGCGTTCGGCTCCGCCGCAATGGTGATCTCAGTGGAGACATAAACGTAGTCCGGTTCGCCGGTCTCAAGAACGGCGGTCAGCAGGCGGCGCTCATCGAGGTATGATTCTACGTTCTTTCGGACTCGCTCAGGGACGCGGAAATCAAGCGGGCGGGGCACTTCTTTGCCGGCTCCAAGCGCTGGGATCAAAAGGACGCGCACCACTCCCGGAGGAATGGGGTTCGAATCCTCGGCTGTGGTATGACGCGCTTTTGGCTGTATACAAAAGGCTCTGGCGATACCGCTGGACGCCTCAATGGCCAGTCTTTCATAGTCTTCGACCGTCACCGCTCGGTCGCGCTGGCGCAGCAGCATTCTACCCCGCAGCTTGGCGCGCTCCAGGCTCTCTGCCTCACGTCCGCCCTCAGCGCGGCGCGGGTTTGTTACGGTCGCTATATACGGAATGGAAGACTTGAGCACTTCGATCTGACCGGCAGCCACGTTACCGCGCAGCCCGCCTCCAAATCGATAGCTGGAAAAGACAATAGTTCGCCCCTTAGCTGGAACCGCTCCGTGCTGTCTTACGGAACCGTCCGGCTGGCGTACGCTTGGGCCGAAATAGACTTCGCCCGTGAACGAATCGCAGACAAAGTGCCGGTCGGCAGCCAGAGATTCGGCAAAATCATCGACTTCCGTCCAGATTTCCCACTCGCTCTGCGGGACTCCCTGTTCTCCAACAAGAACCGCCTCACCCGTGGAGCGTGGAAGAATTGGAGATTGCCCCAGCGAGAACACCTGCCCAGGAGCGCCGTCACTTTGCCCCATCTCCTTGCCCACAATCACAACACAGTGGCTGGCGGGCACCACGCCACCCACGGTACTCGCCTGAATGCTCTTTACTTCGGGAGACTTCTGGTATTCATTAGGTCTTAGCTGATCCTGCCCCTTTGCCGGCAAATTGGTGGTATACCGGCAGCGGATCCAGGTGGCCCGACGTCCATCGATCAAGCGTGTGGACAGGTTTGCGGGAAAGGCAATGCGGATGATACCTGTCGGTTTGCCGTCTTTGACCGCCCCTCGTCCACGGTTAAACCCAAAGCTGGTGTCTGAGATAATCTCAAGACCGTCCCACATCGCCTCAGACGCATTCCAATACTCCCAGCGCTGAGCGGGGTAATCTTCATTCAACCCCGTCGCCGCGGATTGCAGAGCATCGATTTCCAGGTCTACAATATTGCGTGAGACGGCGCCTTCGAAGCCGAAATAGAACGCGTCGCCCTCCTTTGGAGTTTCGCTGAAGATCAGGAACGGCTCTTCGTTCTGAGGCATATCGCGGATAGGAGCAGGATCGGTCGATTTCGCTTCTCCGGCCCCGAAAAATAACTGGGTGAGCCGTGGACGCGCCAGAGAAAGGTCTGTATCGATGGTAAAATCCACCGATTCCTCGTATTCCGTCCGCACAGTAGATGCCACGGTCTCACGGGCGCGCAAGGTCCTTTCGTACGCCTCTTCTCCATCGATATCCTCAATGGAACGCGACAGAAGAAACCAGAGATCGGTCATTGCTGGCGAGGCGGACTCGAGCGTAACGCCGATCATCTCCAGGAACTTGATGTAGTTCTTCTCTGGGACGCGGTTCAAGCGATACAGAGTGAGTTCGGTCATGTAAGCAAAAAGCTCAATGAGGGTAACTCCCGGATCGGAGACGTTATGATCTGTCCATTCCGGACATCGGCGGCCGATCTGACGTTTGACGTCGTCGACGATATCCTGAAACGTTCGGTCATCCAAATTGGGCGACGGCAGAGACATTCAATAACCCTCTCAAGGCAGTCTATTCGCCTGGTATGACATAAAACGGAAAGACCAGGTTGCGGTCCGAGTTCGAGGCTCGGACACGGTACTTCACATTGATAAGCAGACGAGCCGGATTGACCGGATCCGCTTTCGCATCGACGCCGGCGACGGAGATGCGCGGCTCACACAATTCCAGCGATTCCTGCACGTATCTGCGTGCAAGCCCCGCCGTGGCTGCATCATTCGGAGCAAACTGCAGCAGGTACAACTGCGAACCGAACTCCGGGCGCATCGGACGCTCTCCCCGATTCGTGCCGAGAATAATACGGATGGCCTCATCGACATCCTGTTCCTGGTGCGCGAGCTCTATCTGACCGCGCACATCCAGCCGGGGTGGGAATTTCCACCCCGAGCCCAAAAAGTCTTTTGTCTGGTCAGTCATAATCGTTCACCCGATCAAATCACTGGCATCCCATTGGCCGTTACAACACCCGTCATCGGGATCGCCGGTGCGGTTAGTACCAGGGTGCCTGCCGCGCTGACTGTCGCAACCCCGGCCGACGTTATAGTGGCCGCCGCTCCGGAAGTAAGCGCAAGAGCTGCACCCGATGTCGCACTGAGGGCAGCGCCGGAAGTTAGCGAGAGAGCTGCTCCCGATTCTACAGAAAAGGCCATTCCACTTGTCACGCTTGTAGCCGCACCGGATTTCAATTGTATGGCGCCACCTGCCTGTATGCTGATCTGGCCTACGGCCTGAAGCGAAATTTGTCCTTCAGTCGTGATCTCAATAGAGTTTAGCCCGCTCGAATCTTTCAGCAGGATGCTTCCCTCAGCATCGTTGAGCTCCACGACATTCCCCAGCTTGGTAATCACGCGAATAAATTGGTCTGAATCTCGGAGTTCAAACTTATGACCTGCTGCCGTAGTGATGGCAAAACCCTGTTTCTCGGGGGTTTCCAGAAAGAACAAAGCATGGCCGGTTCTGGATCTAATGATGCGCCGCACGACCTTGCCGCCGTCGACAGCCTTGGCACTCGCGTACGGCGGGCTGTCGTTTCCATTCCACAATCCTCCCAGGATATAAGCCTGATGCGGATCTCCGTGCTCGAACGCGACCAGGACTTCGTCGTCGATTTCCGGCAGGAACTCGAATCCTCGATTGCTCCCACCCATGGGGGTGACGATGCGAACCCAGGTAGTGGTGTCATCCTCGGACAGCCATGGATACTTCACCTTCACTCGCCCCTGGTTGTTCGGATCGTTGTTGTCGGTCACTATACCTATGACGATTCCGTTGTCTCCACCGCCGCCGCCGCTGCCGGTGCCGCCGCTACTGCCAACCGAGCCTGCCGCCGTAGTCGGATCAGAGCCTCCGCCTGAAATAATAGAATGCAAATCGACCGGTTTCTTTGCGCTCACAGAAAAGTCGGTCTTGTACCCTTCGGCCGGCGTGTAGGTGTGTGTGACCGCCGAAACGTGGTACTTGCCAC
>Ga0302315_10000818_pt1 | contig 33701 bp, 34 predicted proteins | sample III_Palsa_N3_1_FD_200532 | JGI IMG/M metagenome (GOLD analysis project Ga0302315, IMG submission 200532) | Peat permafrost microbial communities from Stordalen Mire near Abisko, Sweden - III_Palsa_N3_1 | ecosystem: Environmental > Terrestrial > Soil > Palsa > Peat permafrost | place: Sweden...
CTAAATCGGCGGATGGCCTGGCCGAAAAGGTTGTGGCTGCCTTTGATAAGGGCCGCAAATTGCCGCAAAGCGTATTTATATCGCGCGATATTTCTGAACAAAGCTATTTCCGCAAGGCGCTTGAAAAGCATGATATTACCATTGAGGCGCGGTCGCTGATCCGTACCGTTCCGGTAATTACCAAGCTCGATTCGTATATTTTAAAGCACGTCGACTGGATATTTTTCTCCAGCAAAAACGCGGTTGAATATTTCTTCCAGTTAGGGCCCTTATTGCCTAAAGATGTAAAATTTGGCGTTATGGGCAGCGGATCGGAAGAAATGCTGCGCAAAAAAGGATGTTTTACTGATTTTGTGGGTGAAGGCATTGATTCGGCAGATATAGGCAAGGAGTTTGCTAAACTAACAAAAGGCACAACCGTATTATTTCCGGGTGCCGAAGGTTCATTACGGAGTATCCAGCAATCATTACCAAAAGATACAAAAATTATCGACCTGCCGGTTTATGAAACCGTAGCTGATGAAGAAATTGAAGTAAGCACGGCAGATGTGCTGGTATTTACCAGTCCATCAAATGTAGATGCATACTTTAGGGATAATTTGCTTGATCCTTATCAAAAAGTAATAGCAATAGGCAAATCAACCGGCAAAAAACTGGAAGAGATGGGCGTAAATAATTATATACTGCCTTTCTCGCCCGATGAAGTAGGATTGGCAGAGGCGGTGTTCGGGATAAGTTCATAGTTGATGGTTCATAGTTCATAGTAGCCTTTGCCATGAACCATCAACTATTAACCATGAACTATCAACTATTAACCATGAACTAAAAGATGCAACGACCAAGAAGAAACCGAAAAAGCGAAGTTATCCGCCAGATGGTGCAGGAAACGCATATCAGCGCGGCTAATTTGATATTTCCGCTGTTTATTGTTGACGGTGATAATCAAAAAAGTGAGATCGCGTCTATGCCGGGTATTTACCGGTATTCGATAGATAATTTGCTGCGCGAAGTGGAAAGCTGTTTGAAACTGGGATTGAATTCTTTTGACCTGTTTCCAAATATTGAAGAATCGTTAAAAGATAAGTATGCAACTGAAAGTCATCGTGAAGAAAGTTTGTATTTAAGGGCGATAAGAGAAGTTAAAAACAATTTCCCCGAAGCTTGTGTAGTTACCGATGTCGCGATGGACCCCTACAGCAGCGACGGGCATGACGGCATTGTAGAGAACGGTGAGATATTAAATGATGAAACACTTGAAGTTTTAGGCAAAATGGCCCTGGCCCATGCCCAAAACGGAGCGGATATTATTGCGCCATCAGATATGATGGATGGGCGGGTAGGTTATATAAGGGAAGTATTGGACAATAATGGGTTTACCAATGTATCCATCATGTCGTACACCGCCAAATATGCCAGCGCGTTTTATGGCCCGTTCAGGGACGCGCTAAATTCGGCACCCAAATTTGGCGATAAAAAAACCTACCAGATGAACCCGGCCAACCAGCGCGAAGCCCTGATTGAGGCCGAGCTGGATGAACTGGAAGGCGCGGATTTTTTAATGGTAAAACCCGCCTTAGCTTATTTGGACGTAATAAAACTGGTAAAGGACAATACAGAATTACCGGTTGCTGCCTATAATGTGAGCGGCGAATACGCGATGGTAAAAGCTGCCATACAAAAAGGCTGGCTGAATGACCAACGTGCAATTACCGAAATATTAATGAGCATCCGCCGTGCAGGCGCAAGCGCGATATTAACGTATCATGCTAAGGAAGTGTTGGAGAAGGGATGGTTGTAATTAAGATAGAAGCAGGAAGCTTGAAGCAAGAAGCTTTTTGAAATATTTATAAAGCTTCAAGCCTCGTGCTTCTGGCTTTAAGCTAAAAAATATGTTAGATTCAATAAAGAAAATGTTTTCGGTAGATTCGGATGAGCCTGTGAATACCACGGGCAAACCGGATATCAGCAGGGAAAAATCTGCCGAGCTGTATGCTAAGGCCAAAACGTTTTTTCCGGGTGGGGTTAACTCGCCGGTTAGGGCGTTTAAGTCGGTTTACGGTACGCCGCTGTTTATAAAAAAGGGTGATGGCTGCCGTATATGGGACGCGGACGATAACGAGTTTATTGATTTTTGCTGCTCGTGGGGGCCTTTGATATTAGGTCACAACAACACAAAGGTTCGCGAAAAAGTAATGGAGGTTATGCAAAACGGAATGTCGTTTGGCGCGCCAACAGGTTTAGAAAATGAACTGGCCGAACTCATCATCAAGAACAACAAGTTTATTGAAAGGCTGCGTTTTGTAAGCTCGGGTACCGAAGCGGTAATGTCTGCCATCCGTTTGGCACGTGGCTATACCAGGCGCGATAAGATATTAAAATTTGAGGGCTGTTATCATGGCCATTCAGATTCATTGCTGGTAAAAGCAGGTTCAGGGCTGGTTACTTTTGGCGAAACTTCATCAGCAGGGGTGCCTAAATCATTCGCGGATGAAACTATTGTGGTATCCTTAAATGATAAGGAAGCGCTGAAAAAAGCGTTTGAAGAATTTAAGGATCAAATAGCTGCTGTAATTATTGAGCCAATTCCTGCCAATAACGGGCTATTACTGCAATCGAAAGAGTTTTTACAGTATTTACGAGAGATATGTACTGCAAACGGAACTTTGTTAATTTTCGACGAAGTGATCTCCGGCTTCCGCGTCGGCTTTGAAGGTGCGGCAGGGTATTATCAAATTAAGCCGGATATTGTTACTTATGGTAAAATTATCGGCGGAGGTTTACCTGTTGGTTGTTACGGTTCGTCTGCCGAAATAATGGGGCATATTTCGCCTGATGGTTCCGTTTACCAGGCCGGAACGTTATCGGGCAACCCGGTTGCAATGGCTGCAGGCATAGCGCAGTTAACCGAACTATTACGCATGGGTTTTTACCGCGACCTGAATAAAAAAACAGAAGAATTTACTGCGTCCATCCAGCGTTTTGCCGATGCACGGAGTTATAAATTTAAAGTGTTTGGCATCGGCTCTATATTTTGGTTCGCGTTTACCGACCAGGAAGCCATAACCAAAGCAGAAGAAATTGACCCGGCCAGCATGGAGAAATTCAAAATAATGCACCGCGAATTAATAAACAGGGGCATTTATTTAGGCCCGTCGGGCTACGAAGTTGGGTTTGTATCATCGGCCCATAATAAAACTGATTTGGAAAAAGCAAAAAGAGCTATATTTGATAGCCTTGATATTGTAATGAAGAAATAAGCCCCACCCAACCCTCCCCGGTAGGGGGGGCTTTAAATAGGGGACAATAAATTATATAAATGAAATTTAAAAGTCTCCCCTACCGGGGGAGATTTAGAGGGGGCTGAGAACTAATTATGAAACGACCATTAGTAATATTTTACGCATTGATCATCTACGCCGTTGCCGAGCTGTTTTGGTGGGGCTACATGCTGGTTAGCTTGCAGCCCGCAAAAACCGGCATGATATTAGGCGAGGGTATGACATTTGTTATTGTGTTTACCGCTGGTGCAATTAGCCTGCATAAATCTGCTAACCGCGAAGGAAGGTTACGCGAACAGAAGAAGAACTTCCTGCTTTCGGTTACGCACGAGTTGAAATCGCCATTGGCATCCATTAAGATATTGCTGCAAACTATCCAGAAAAGGTCATTGAATAAAGAGCAGATAATGAACTTTATCGATAAATCGCTATTGGATATTGAGCGGCTGGATGATATGGTAGAAAATATGCTGCTGGCCTCAAAAATTGATAACCAGTCGTATACTTTCCCTAAAGCCAGTTTTAATTTATCGGTGCTGGTAGATAGCATTGTAAACCGTTTACAGGTAACCAAATGCGATTGTAACCAGCAAATTATCAATGCCGAAATAGAGCCGAAAATTGAAATTACCGGCGATAAGTTCGCGCTGACTGCGGTAGTGACCAACCTGATTGAAAACGCGGTTAAATACTCAAAACCCTGCGAAACAGTAGCAGTGAAATTATTTTCAAAGGAAGATAAAATATTCCTGCAGGTAGCCGATCATGGCATCGGAATAGCCGACGAAGAAAAAAGCCGTATTTTTGAACGCTTTTACCGTGTAGGAAGCGAAGAAACCCGTAATACAAAGGGGACAGGCCTGGGGCTGTTCATTGTAAAGGAAGTTTTAAATAAACACCAGGCCAGCATCAGGGTTAAAGACAACCGCCCTGTCGGAAGTATATTTGAGGTTGTCTTTTAAATTAAGTACGAATTACACAAATTGAATCGAATTTCAGTTAATTAATTCGTGAAATTTGATTCAATTCGAGAAAATTAGTACCTATTAAATTAGCTTAAATCATGCCAAACAAGAAGAGAATTTTATTAGCCGAGGATGAAGATCATCTTTTAGAAGCTATCAAACTTAACCTTGAATTAGAAGGTTACAAAGTGTCTACCGCTACAAACGGCAGAAAGGCGTTGCAAATATTTAAAGAAGAACGTTTTAACCTGGTGATACTGGATGTGATGATGCCCGAGATAGATGGGTTTGTGGTTGCCGAAACCATCAGGCTGGAAAACTCGGAAGTGCCTATCATGTTCCTTACCGCCAAAAACACCAATGAGGACAAAATAAACGGGCTTAAAAAAGGCGCGGATGATTATTTAATCAAACCGTTTAACCTGGAAGAATTGATTTTAAGGGTAAATAACCTGGTTAAACGTGGATTAAAAGGCGACGAACTGAAAGAGTTTAACAGCTATAAAATTGGTGATAAAACTATTCACTTTAATTCTTTTGAATTAGTGAACGCCGATGGTTCTATTACCCCATTAACAAAAAAGGAAACCATGCTGTTAAAGCTGCTGATAGAACGCAGGAATGACGCGGTATCGCGCGAGCAAATACTGGAAACAGTTTGGAACTATGATGTGTACCCATCAACCCGCACCATTGATAATTTTATCCTCACATTCCGCAAGTATTTTGAACCCGATCCGAAGAACCCGGTATATTTTCATTCTATACGCGGTGTAGGCTATAAATTTACCGATCAGCATTAATTATTGATGTTTACTAACCGGGCGCGCATACTGGTAATCGGGGCTTTTGTAATTATGCTGGCGATTAGCATCAACCTGCATGTTTATGAAATTGTAGCCGTAATTGTGATGTTTATAGGCCTGCTGATATGGGGCTATTTTAAAGAAGGTACCATTATATTAGCAGCAAAGGCATTCCATAATAAGGACTATACAAAAACTGAAGCATTGTTAAACCAGGTGAGCAATCCTAACTGGTTAAGCAAAAAGCGCCGCGGATTTTACGAGTTCATCATGGGCGGCGTATGCCTGCAAAAGCAGGATTTTGATGCTGCCGAAAAGCATTATGAACTGGCAGCACAATACCCGTTACGTACAGCCAACGACCATGTGGCCGCATTGGGCCATGTGGTGAACATCAGCATACGGCAGGGCAATTTTGAAAAGGCCAAAGCCTATTTGCAGTTAGCCGATAAATACGAAGAAAAAATGAACGCCAAAATGAAGGATGTGATAAACCGCCTTCGGCAGGAATTAAAAAAACATTAAATGTAGAGACGCAATGTTTTGCGTCCCGGACAACGAATCAAAAGACGCAAAATATTGCGTTTCTACAAAATACATGAGAGATTCATTATTAATAAAAGCAGCATTTTCAGAAAAAACACAGCGTCCGCCGGTATGGATGATGCGCCAGGCTGGTAGGTTTATGCCCGAATATTGGGAGATCAAGAATAAATATTCTTTCCTGGAAATGTGCAAAACCCCCGAGTTGGCCGCCGATGTGACCATGCTGCCCGTCGACCTGCTGGGAATAGATGCCGCTATACTGTTTTCGGACATACTGGTTACCGGCGAAGCAATGGGCGGCGACCTGAGCTTTACGGCCAACGTGGGCCCAAAGTTTGCCAACCCGGTGCGTACCCAAAAAGACATTGATAACCTGGATACCAATTGCGTGGATAAACTGCAATATGTTGCCGATGCGATAAAGGTTATTCAGCAACGTTTGAATGGTAGTATTCCATTAATTGGTTTTGCGGGCGCGCCATTTACGGTAATGAGCTATTTGGTTGAGGGCGGCTCATCAAAAGATTTTAAGCTAACAAAGTTAATGCTGCATAACGAGCCGGCAATGGCCCACCAACTATTATCAAAAATAGCAACAGTAACTGCGGCCTACTTAAACCTGCAAATTGCAGCCGGGGTAAATGCTGTGCAAATATTTGACAGTTGGGCACAGGCATTGGCATGGGATGATTATAAAGAATTTTCACATCGTTATATTGCCGAGATCATAAGCAAATTGAACCGTAAGGGTATACCTGTTATTTCTTTTTGCAAGGGAAGCTCGGTATTCGCGCCGTTAATGGCGGAAGCTAAGCCGGATGTAATTTCTATCGACTGGAATGTTGACTTACTGGATATGAAAAAACGTTTGCCGCAAAACATAGCCGTGCAGGGTAATTTAGACCCGCATATATTATACGCGGACAAGAAAATAATAAAAGAAAGAATACACCGCCTTTTCGACCGTATGCAGGGCGAAAAAGGATTTATATTTAACTTGGGCCACGGCATTATGCCGGATATACCGTTTGATAATGTGAAGTACGCGGTAGAAATTGTGAAAGAATTCAAATATTAAAATAAGGGGTGTCACCCTGAGGCACTCGAAGGGTGTGCGTAAAGGCCTTTGCCCGCGTGCTTCGAGTGCCTCAGCATGCCACCAACCACTTATAATGTTGTATCAATACGTTTTATCCATACATATCATATTTGTAGTCTGCTGGATGGCGGGGCTGTTTTATATGGTGCGCCTGTTTATTTACCATACCGAAGCACAGGAAAAACCCGAACCCGACCGTACCATATTATCCAGCCAGTTTGAAATAATGGAGCGCAAGCTATGGTGGATAATTGCTACGCCGTCAATGTACCTGGTATTGGCGGCGGGCATCACAATGTTGTGCCTGAATTATGATTATCTCATACACCAGCCCTGGCTGCAAATAAAACTTTGTTTTGTTGCCGGTTTAATTGCCTATCATTTTATCTGCCAAAATAAAATGAAACAAATGGCTAAGGGCATTTACACCTGGACATCTACCCAGCTTCGCCTCTGGAACGAAGTAGCCACCCTGTTTTTATTCGCGATAGTTTTCCTGGCGGTATTGAAGGATGCCAGGAACTGGATATATGGATTGGTGGGATTGGTTGTATTCGCGATGATCCTGATGTCGGCCGTGAAGATCTATAGGTATTACAGGTTGAAGAAGTAAGATTATCGGGTTGGACTATTACAAGTCCGGTTTTCATTTAAGACTATCTTCATCAAATTCTATTTTCCCCTTTAGCCCCATCAATTTTCTTTGCCCCTCAACTGCTATAAATAATTGCAATGCCTTTTCAATCAAAATATTTTTGTCAGTTATGCCAGTAAGCCTTTGTGCCTGGGCCATCAATTTATCGTTAATGTCAATATTGATTTTCATGATATAAATATAAGGAAGTTAGACGATTATTCTTAAACAACACGCATCAATAAAAAAAAGCCTGTTCCATCCTCTCAATTTGCAACACTCATAATAAATAACATCTTACTATTCTTTTACTATATTTGACATAATGTCATACCAAATGTAACAATTGTAACAAGGGTATGTGTTTTGTGCTCTAACATTAAATCTAAAATAAAGGAACAATGAAAAAGCTATTCACAGCAATATTATTTATAGCAGCCACAATGTCGTTAAGCTCATGCAGCTATAACAGCATGGTGCAAATGGATGAAACCGTAAAGGCCAAATGGGGAGCGGTTGAGGCACAATACCAGCGCCGCAGCGATCTGATACCTAACCTTGTCGCTACCGTGCAGGGTGCCGCCAACTTTGAAAAAAGCACCTTAACCGACGTAATCAATGCCCGCGCAAAAGCTACTTCGGTACAGGTTGACCCTGCCAAGTTAACCCCCGAATCGATCAAGGCATTCCAGGCGGCACAAGGACAATTAAGCACTGCTTTAGGTAAGTTAATGGTGGTTACAGAAAATTACCCTACACTAAAATCAAACGAAAACTTTTTAGGCTTGCAGGCGCAACTGGAAGGTACAGAAAACCGCATAACCGTTGCCCGTAAAGACTTTAATGATGCCGTGCAGGAGTATAACACCAAAATACGCTCGTTCCCGGCTAATATAACCGCCAAAATGTTCAGCTTTACCGAAAAAGGCTATTTTGCCGCAGACGAAGGAGCCGATAAAGCGCCGAAAGTACAGTTTTAACGATGATTTCACCGATTCAATGATGATTACACCGATTATCAGTGCAATTGTAGTTTATCGGTGAAATCATCCTAATAATCAGTGTAATCTAAAAATATGGCCATATTTAACGACGACGAGCAGCAGCGTATCAAGAGTGCGGTGGAGGATGCGGAGCGGCATACCTCTGGCGAGATACGTGTTTGTATTGAAAAAAATTGCAGCGAAAATGTGCTTCACCGCGCAGCGAAGTATTTCCATAAGCTGGATATGCATAAAACCAAATTGCGCAATGGCGTACTGATCTATGTGGCTACAGTCGACCGTAAATTTGCCATTATTGGCGACAAGGGCATTAATAAAGCGGTGCCTGCCAATTTTTGGGATGATACCAAGGAGGATATGCTGGAGCATTTTAAACTGGGCAACCTGGTTGAGGGTATTACAACAGGTATAGCCATTGCCGGCGACCATCTGCAAAAATACTTCCCGCATTTGGCGGATAAAAACGAATTGCCTGATGACATCGCCTTTATGGATGGCGAATAAACCTACAATCATGTTCAAAAAATTGATACTTGTCGTTAGTTTCCTGCTTTGCGGGTACCTAACTTATGCGCAGGATTTTCCGCCAAAATCCAATACCATCGTTACGGATTATACCAACACACTTTCGCCTGATGATAAACAGCGGCTGGAAAACAAGCTGGTGGCCTTTGATGATTCGTCATCTACGCAAATAGCAGTAGTGATCATGAAATCGGTAGGCGATTATGACATTAACGAATATGGCCAGCAACTGGGCCGTAAATGGGGCATAGGCCAAAAGGGAAAGAACAACGGCATAATGGTATTAGTAGCCATTAACGACCGTAAAATGACCATCCAAACCGGTTATGGCGAAGAAGGCGCGCTGCCGGATGTGATTACACAGCAAATACGCGTAAATGACATAAATCCCCGCTTTAAGGCAAGTGACTACTATGGGGGATTGGATGTTGGTACAGATGATATTATAAAATACACCAAAGGCGAGTACAAGGCCGACCCTAAAAAGGTCCAGGATGCCCGGCAAGATGGCCGTGGCGGCAGCGCCATTTTCCTGATCATTATCGTGATCATTATTTTGATAGTGATATTCCGCAACCGTGGCGGCGGCGGGCAGGTTATTGGCCGCGGCGGCAGTACAAGTTCGTTTTGGTGGTTTTTTGCAGGCTCAATGCTTGGCGGCGGCTTTGGCGGTGGCAATGATAACGGCGGAGGCGGCTTTGGTGGTGGCGACAGCGGAGGAGGCGGTTTCGGTGGCTTTGGCGGCGGAGATTTTGGCGGCGGCGGCAGCGGCGGGAGTTGGTAGTTTAGAGATTAGTTAATTAGAGATTAGTTAGGATTGTTTAAATGTTTATTGAGAAAATAAAGAAGTGGAAAACACTTTCGTCCACTTATATACATAAAAGCAAATGGGCTACCTTGCGCAGGGACGTTTGCGAAATGTCGGACGGGCGTATTGTTGATGATTATTACGTTTTAGAATACCCCGATTTTGCAGGGGCTGTAGCGATAACAGCGAATAATAAAGTGCTGATGGTGCAGCAATACCGCCAGGCGGCAGGCATTGTAGGACTGGAACTGCCAGGCGGTGTTGTTGATGAAGGCGAAAGCCCCAGGGAGGCTATACAGCGCGAACTGTTAGAGGAAACAGGTTACCTGTTTGAAAACATTGAACCCATATGTATTTTATGCCCCAACCCTTCAACCGCCAATAACCGGTTTCATGGATTTTTGGCTACCGGCGGCAAAAAAATACGCGACGCGGCTCTTGAAGAATTGGAGGAGCTGGTGGTTGAAGAATATACCATTGACGAGATAAAACAACTATTGCTGGATAATAAAATAGCCCAGGCCTTGCATACCGGCGCGCTGTTTTACGGGTTGATGAAGCTGGGGGTGTTGTAATATTTAATACAATTGAGTAAATCATAATCAATGATACTGTCGATGCCGAAGCGCTTGCCAAACAGGTTTGGGATGGAGTAGCGACAGGGAAGTTTCGGGAAAGCTAATCAATCCGTATCAAAGATATATGCCACCAATGTCACTATTTTATTTTCGCCCGCAGGTTTAGATAAATACAGGAAAGTGCCGCCGTTAAAATCTCCTACGTTAGAGATTAGCAGGTCAGGAATACCATCGCCGTCAATATCACCTGCAAAGTTCAACCAAATGGACCCGCTATAGTCCCCACCACCGTTCAGTTCTATGTCATTCCCAAGTGGAATCAATAACTGGTTGAAGGGATGTCCTTTTACATTTGCCATCAAATACAGTTTACAATTGTATATTTTGCCATTTCTTTTCGTCCCGGTGGTGTAAAGTGTATAACCGACACCGTTGCAATTAAATTCAATTTTTTGACCTGCATAATAAATTCGCTGAGATCCCATTAACTTTTTAATCGGGCCTGTTACTAAATCCTCGCTACCTCCAATCAATTGGTCGCAGGTATCTTTATCAAGGCATTTAGGTAACCACCCTGTTTTCTTGCCGTCTTCATCCCCTTCTGCCGCTACTTTTAAAAATTTGACCTTTGTAGGTTTAATATAATAATTGCGTTTATCATGAAAAATGCCCTTCCATTCTAATTTAGCATATTCCGGTTCAAGTCCGCTCAATGAGTTATTATAAGTGCTGCCATCATCTAAAAGTTTTACTTTGTATTTTTCAAATCCTATATTGTCTGCCCCATCATATTTAACTTCTATGGTGCCTTCAGCAACAAATATCTTGGGCACGGTATCGTCGGGGATAGCCAAAGTATCCGCACGATGCCTAATACTTGGTGTACTGGCGGTATGATAGTTACTATCTACCGTACCCTTTGGTTTTTCGGGTATTTGCTTTGCGGCTTGATGGCAGGACAATAAAAAGATAACAAACAAAAAGCAGAGATATGTTTTTTTCATTGAAAAGGCGCTAATAATACAGTGCTGTACGCAAATTAAAAATACATTTTTGTTATTTAAGAAAAGCACGCTTTTATTCTCGCACAAAATGGCTGGTGAACTAAATTAGGCTAATTTAATATATTTGCGTATGACTGTCACCGAAAGCGACCTGCGCATTTTTACCAAAAACATCTTTTTAGCTATTGGATGCAGCGAAGAACATGCAGATCTGGCGACTGATGTTTTAATAAAGGCCGACCTGCGGGGTATTGATTCGCATGGGGTTGCCCGGTTAACAGGTTATGTGCGCCTATGGGAAAAGAGACGCATTAACACAAAGCCCAACATTCAAATAGTACATGAAACGCCCACAACGGCTACCGTTGACGGAGGTGCGGGCCTGGGTTTGATTGTCGCGCCATATGCCATGAAAATTGCGATCCAAAAAGCTGAACAATATGGTTCGGGATGGGTGGCCATCCGTAACTCTAATCATTTTGGTATTGCAGGCTATCACGCGCTGATGGCAGTTGAAAAGGACATGATAGGTTATGCCATGACCAATGCAAGTCCACTGGTTGCGCCTACCTTTTCAAACGAACGTATGCTGGGCACTAACCCCATGTGCTACGCTTTCCCGGCAGGGAAATATCCGCCGGTTGTGGTTGATATGGCTACCTCGGCGGCAGCTAACGGCAAGCTGGAGATAGCGCAGCGATCAGGCAAGCAAGTGCCGGAGGGATGGATACAAGACAAAACAGGTAATTACACCACGGACCCGCATGCCTTAAAAAGCGGCGGCTCATTATTGCCATTAGGCAGCGACCGCGAGCATGGCAGTCATAAAGGATTTGGATTAAGTGCGGTTGTTGATATTCTTTCGGGCGTACTATCCGGCGCGAATTATGGCCCCTGGGTGCCGCCGTTTGTTTCGTTTTTAGAACCGCCAACCGATCCCGTAGGCGCTGGCATAGGCCATTTTGTAGGTGCAATGCGTGTTGATGGTTTCCGCCCGGTTAATGAGTTTAAAGATAATATAGACAATTGGATAGCCCGCTTTAAATCCGCTTCAACAATTGATCCTGATCAAAAGGTCATCATCCCCGGTGAGCCCGAACTGGAAGCAGAAATTTACAGAAAGCAAAACGGCATCCCGTTAGTTGATGCCGTTGTAAATGATTTGAATGAATTGGCAGTAAAATTTGGTGTTAGACCTCTTTCTTAAATCCGAAATCGAAAATCCGATATTCGAAATCAATGTATCCCCCTAAACAACCTGCTCCACCGTATTTTACTAAAGAATGAGGCGTTATCATCCCAGCTCATCCAAATAAATAAAGCCTTGCCCACAATATGGTCTTCGGGTACAAACCCCCAGAAGCGCGAATCAAGCGAATCATGGCGGTTATCGCCCATCATCCAGTAATAATTCATTTTGAAAGTGTAGGTATCAGTTTTTATACCATTTATAAAAATATCCTTACCCACCTGCTTTAGCTTATTACCCTCATAAATGGTAATAGCACGGCGGTAAAATGGCAGGGTAAGCGTATCTAATTTTACCGTCCAGCCTTTTTTAGGAATAATAACCGGGCCAAAATTATCTACGTTCCATTGATATTGATGATCTGTTATCAATCGCTGACTATTGGGGAAGATTGAACCATCCAATAAATTTTTTACGGCGATATTTTGCGTAACCGATTTAATGTTTGAATAGCCTTTTAAAGTTTTGGCAGATTCGGCGGTCATTGTAGGTGGAGTAGTCCCCTCATAGGTTGAGATATTCAGTTCATCCTGTACCTGCGGGTTCAAATCCATGCCGTTGGTGGTAATGATATAATCTGTCTGCTCTCCCGGCGGATTAGGGGCTGCCTTACCGTTTACATAAACCTGCGCATCTATTAAAGAGAGGGTATCGCCGGGTGTGCCCTGGCAGCGTTTAATGTAATTTTCGCGTTTATCAACCGGCCTGAAAAATGGCGAATCGGCTTCCATCGGGTAGTTAAATACAACCACATCCCCTTTTTTTACATCACTAAAGCCGGGCAGGCGGTGATAGTTTAATTCAATGCCATCCCAATAGGCCTTGGTGCCGATAATAGGCATGGTATGGTGTGCAAATGGAAAAGCAACGGGTGTCATTGGTAACCGCGCACCATAGTTTATCTTACTTACAAACAAAAAATCGCCAACCAGCAATGATCTTTCCATTGATGGTGTAGGTATGGTATAAGCCTCAATAAAAAGGGCGCGTATTAATGTGGCCGCTATTACGGCAAAAACAATGGCATCAACCCATTCGCGGGTTTGCGATTTCTTTTTCTTAGTAGTAGCAGTAGTTTTACTTTTTTTACTCCAAAATTTCCAGTTCATTTTTTTAGATATTGTAATAAATGTTTTATGCTAAATTAAACATGTCGTTCACAGTAAAGAAACCTTTTTTACCGGGTATCCATTCCGCAGCTAATACAGCGCCCAGGGCAAAACCATTGCGGTTATGCGCGGTATGTTTAAATTCTATCGTATCCACTTCCGAATCATAAATTACGGTATGTGTTCCGGGTACGCTGTCAATCCGGTGCGATTCTATCAATAGTTGGTCCGCTTTCAAATTATAGTCATTAGCGCCGCTATTATCTGTAAGCACATTCACCCATTCTGTTTTTGAATCCAGGTTTTCTAATATCCCCCCGGCAATAGTAATAGCAGTGCCGCTTGGCGAATCCAGCTTTTGCATGTGATGAATTTCTTCTACCTGTACATCATAATAAGGGTGGTTATTCATCAGCTTTGCTAAGAGCCGGTTAATATGGAAAAAAATATTTACACCTACGCTAAAATTAGAGGCATAAATTAAAGTGCCGTTACTTTCTTCGCATTCCTGCTTTACTACAGGCAACTGTTCATACCAGCCCGTAGTACCAACCACAACCGGCACGCCCGCCTTAAAACAATGCGCGATATTACCTAAAACAGTTGACGGGGTGCTAAATTCAATGGCTACCTCCGCTTTCTGCAGGTTTTCGGCAGTAAGTTCATGCTGGTTATCATGGTCAATTATTAATACAATTTCATGCTTGCGGTCGGTAGCGATCTTCTCGATGATCTTACCCATTTTTCCGTAGCCTAATAATGCAATCTTCATTGTTATAGAATCCTTATCTGAGCGTAAAGGTAAGTTTTAAACCCGGAATAAAGGAACCATTAAAATTAGTAGCAAAAGCCTGCTGATTCATTAAAGCGGGAGAAATTTTTAAGGACAAGTCATTGTCCATAGAATAGATATGCTGAAATTTAGCATTAATATAGGCATCGACTGTTTGGAAGCCCCAGGCAGCGAAAAAGCCAAACAGGCTTATTTCTTTATTACGTTCATAACCGGTCACGGCATCATCAATAGCGTCGGTAGCAAAGGGTTGATAAGCCTGGTACAAATCATAATACTTATCTCCGGGCGCAGGTTGCGTACCCTGTTCGCGGTACTTTGCAATGGCTAAATTTTGAATATAATTAACCCGGTTAAAGTTATAAGCCCAAACTATAAGGCCCAGGCCGGCATAAATAACAGGAATTTTCCAGTACTGGTGATTATACAACTGCCCCCAGCCCGGAATTTCAAGCGAGTGCATTACAGCTTTATGCGGTATATGATTACTATCGGGGTGGTACTCTTTTGGTTTTATTTTAGGAACAATAGGATTAGCTTTAGCCGAATCGAGTTTTTGCTGCAGTTTTTTATCGGTTTTGCTTTTTTGACCAAGCGAATCAATTTGCTGCGCTTTAACAGCAGCAACCGATGCGATAATGAAGCAAATAATTAAAAGACATTTATACATATTTACCAATCCAGCATTTCAAGAATACGGCCAAGATCATCTTCCGATAAAAATGGTATTTCAATACTGCCATTTCCCCGGTTGCTTACCTTTAGCCTAACCCTTGTACTAAACTTTGATGCAAGGTCATCCTGTATCTTTTGCATTTGAAACGAAATTGACTCCGGCTGTTTGCCTTCTTTTTTAACCCCTGATCGTTGCTCATCACGAACCATCTCTTCCACCTTACGAACGGATAAACCCTGCTGAATGATATGTTTGTGGATATATAATTGTTTGCCGGGATCACTGACACCTATCAATGCCTTAGCATGGCCCATGCTAATTTGCCCATCGCGGATGGATGCCTGTATAACAGGCGGCAGTTTTAACAGCCGCAAATAGTTAGTTACAGTCGACCTGTTTTTGCTAACGCGATCGCCTAATTCCTCCTGTTTCAGGTCGCATTCTTCTATCATCCGCTGAAAACTTAAGGCTACTTCAATGGCATTCAGGTTTTCGCGCTGGATATTCTCTATCAAGGCCATCTCCAGCATTTGCTGGTCGTTGGCTGTACGGATATAAGCCGGCACATGCGTTAAGCCCGCCAGTTTTGAAGCGCGTAAACGGCGTTCGCCTGATATAAGCTGGTAACTATGCGCGTTAACGCGCCTTACCGTAATAGGCTGAATAAGTCCCTGTAATTTGATGGAGTCGGCTAACTCATTTAGGGCCACCTCGTCAAAATCACTGCGGGGCTGAAAAGGGTTAACTTCTATCTCGCTTAGCTTTATTTCGTTTACCGAGCCCAGGCTGTTAACTTCGGGCGATGAGGAGGCTTCTCTATTGGCTTTATTTGGGATTACGCTTTCCGAATCGTTTAACAGGGCGCTTAATCCTTTGCCAAGGGCGTTTCTTTTTTCTGTACTCATGTTATACCGTTTCAGTTGTCGCTGTCAGCTCGTCCTCTACCAAACCGTTCTTTTTAAGAATTTCGCGGGCAAGGTTAAGATAATTAATAGCACCCTTACTGGTAGCATCATGCATAATTACCGATATGCCAAAACTTGGGGCCTCGCTAAGGCGTGTGTTACGCTGTATAATGGTATCAAAAACCATGTCTTCAAAATGATTGCGTACTTCTTCAACCACCTGGTTTGACAAGCGCAGGCGCACATCATACATGGTTAATAAAATTCCTTCTACCTGAAGCTCGGTATTTAAGCGGCTCTGAACTATTTTGATGGTATTTAACAACTTGCCTAACCCTTCTAATGCAAAATATTCGCATTGAACAGGTATAATTACCGAATCGGCAGCGGTAAGCGCGTTTATGGTGATCAATCCTAACGATGGCGAGCAGTCAATAATAATAAAGTCATACTCATCACGGATACCGTTAAGCACCGTTTTCATGCGGTATTCGCGCTCGTCAAGGTTTATCATTTCTATCTCGGCACCTACCAGGTCAATATGCGCCGGCAGCAGGTCAAGGTTGGGTGTATCGGTTTTAATGATAGCCGTATGCGGGTCAATATCATTGATAATACACTCATAAATACTGTTTTGTATATTACGCGGATCAAACCCTATGCCCGAGGTAGTATTAGCCTGCGGATCGGCATCAACCAATAGCGTTTTATACTCTAATACAGCTAAACTTGCAGCAAGGTTAATGGATGAAGTAGTTTTACCTACGCCGCCTTTCTGATTGGCCAAAGCAATTATTTTACTCATTTTTGTGTGTTTTCAAAAATTTAAACTGTGTTTATAATAACGAAAAATAGGAATAGAAATTTCTATCTTCGGAAGGTTTTTAGCCGCCGCTAATATAAATAATAAAACCAACTCAGAAATCCACAGGATTTGCCAACTTACAAACAATTTAATGAGTGAATTAGCGAATTAGTGAATGAGAAATAACATCCATAATTAATAATCCAATAACTATAATTGCAGATTAATAACTCATCAATTCATTCGCTAATTCAATAATTCACTCATTAAAATAAAAAATGGTTACCATAATTTCAGCCACTAATCGTCCCGGAAGCTCAACATTGAAGCTGGCTAAATATTATCAAAAAAAATTGAACGAAAAGGGGTTGGAGTCCGGGCTGTTATCGTTGTCACAATTGCCCGGTAATTTAATTGAAACTGATTTTTTTGGAAAGCGAAGCGCCGAATTTCAAAAAATACAGGACATCATTACAGCTACTGATAAATTTTTATTTGTTATCCCCGAATATAATGGCAGTTTCCCCGGCATTTTGAAGTTGTTTATTGATGCCTGCTCATTCCCCGAAAGTTTTTATGAAAAAAAGGCCGCGCTGGCAGGTTTATCGTCAGGCAAATACGGAAATATACGTGGCATTGATCATTTTACGGGCATTTGCCATTATCTTCATCTGCATGTAATGCCCTTAAAAATCCATATAGCTGATATCAAAAGCGAGCTAAACGCCAACGGCGATCTTTTTAAAGAAGACACCGTAAAGTTTACCAATGAACAGATGGATAAGTTTATTGCTTTTTAATTTCACAGATTTTTTGAGAGTGATTTCACCGATTGATATTAACCGTAACCCAACTAATCTCTAATCCCCAATAAACTAATCTCTATCACCCATTTATCCACTTGGCCATCCCGAACGCGGCAGCGGCAGCAAGTGCGCCGATTATTAATACCTTGAATGCCCCGGTTATGGCTGGTTGCCCGGTTACCCTGCTTTTAAAGTACCCGAATATAAACAGGCATATCATTGTAATTACGCACGAATAATACAGGCCATGTATAGAATTTGCAGTAAAAAAATAAGGAGATAGCGGAATAATTCCGCCCACTATATATGATAGGCCTATGGTTATAGCGCTTTGCGTGGCACGGTTAGCTTCGGGTTTTTCCAGTCCTAATTCGTAGCGCATCATAAAGTCAACCCATTTATCTGTATCCTTGGCCATTTCATCAGCAACCTGTATTTGCAGCGTCTCTGATAAACCGAAGCTGGCGAACACTTCCCTTACTTCTGCCTTTTCCTGTTCGGGTACGCGCTTAACCTCATCATATTCGCGAATTAACTCAGACGCGTAATGGTCGGCTTCGGTGCGCCCTGCCAAAAAGCCGCCAAGGCCCATAGCTATAGAGCCTGCTACAATTTCGGCAATGCCGGCAGTAATGATGATGGTTGACGAGTTTACGGCACCGCTTAAGCCCGCCGCCAATGCAAACGGAACGGTCAGCCCATCAGACATCCCAATAACAATATCGCGAATGGTATCAGAGCTTTTTAGATGGTGTTCATGATGCATGGTTAAAGATACAGGCATAATTTAATATTTGTTAGTAATCGTGATCTATTTTACCCGGTATTTTTATTTCTCCAAATATTTCTATTTTTGAGCCTGTCTAAACGGACATCACAGTGAAACACCTTTTAACATTTTTCTCCGCGATCATTTTATTGCCCTGTTGCTTGTTTGCGCAAAGCAATTACAAACCGGGCTATGTGGTAACTTTAAAAGGCGATACCATAAAGGGCTTTATTGATTATAAAGAGTGGGGCAAAAACCCGAAACAGATCAGTTTCAAAAATAATTTGAATGCTGCAAATCATGAAAATTTTACCACAAATGATATAAATGCATTTGTGGTAACCGATTATGAATATTATAAGCGATTTGTGGCACATGTAAGCCAGGGCCAGGTTGAAATGTCAAATGTTAAACAGGGTGCCGATACCAGCTACATTACCGACACCGTTTTTTTGCGTGTATTAACGCAGGGGCCGCAGATCGCACTTTTTAGCTATTCAGATAAAATAAAAACGAGGTATTATATAGCTGATATGGATAATGCGGTGCCGCAGGAATTGGTTTACCGTGTTTATTACAGCCTTGAAAATTCGGCGCGGATACAAATTCAAAACGGGTTTCGCAATCAACTGGCATACCTGGCACGAAAATATGTACCTAATGACAATAAGTTGCAAATGGAAATTTCAGATGCCGGGTATTCAGATGCTGATCTTTTAAAAATAGCGAGGGAGATTAACGGCGATAAAGGCAGGGAGTTTACGCTTAAAAGCGGTATGGGTACAAGGTGGTATGCGGGTATTGGCATCACCAATAATAATTTATCGTTCATGGGTGCCATAAGCTATCCTAATAACAGCAGCACATATCCAAAAATAGAAGCCGGGCTTGATGTATTTACCAATAAAAGCACACGGCTGTTCTTCTTTCGACTGGGCGTATCGCTGACAGAAAATAGCCATTCATTTTCCAGCCCTGTGGATGATTTGGGAAATTCCTATAGCCTAAGCAACGTTATTCAGCATAATGTTTCAATTTTGCCGCAGTTAGGGTATAACATATACAATTCCGAACGGTTTAAATGGTTTGTTATCGCCGGCCCATCAATAAATATTTCTTTCTACAACAACTATTACACTGAGCAAACTTTTGATAATGTCATTAATGCGTATACAAATGAATTTCCGGATCTTTTTAAAAAATGGATCACTTTCCAGGTCAAGACCGGTATAGCAGTAAATAAACGTATTGAAATATATGCCGGTTACACTTTTCAGACCACGCTGACCGACGACTATGTAACATTCGCCGGACGGGTTAGCACTTATGAAGCCGGGATAAATTATTTATTTGGCAAGTAGGCCTAAACAGCCACCCTTAATTGTGCGATTATTCACAATCACAACATTTTACGCTAAATTCAATTGCCCGGCGTATTAGTTTTTGCTTTTAATGCCTTATTTTTACTGTTCTAAGCAAAGCCCAGTGATAAAATTTTACTTTACTTCAATTCTGTTTTTTGTATGCTGTTTGATTGTCCGCGCGCAGTCGGTTGCGGATACTGCAAAAAAAGATACAACCAAACACCTGCAACCTGTTACTATTAACGGCTACCTTTCCGAGCAGCCATTGCTAAATGTGCCCGCATCGGTAAGTGTATTAACGCCCGAACAATTAGAAATGCAGCCGGGTAATTCAATGGTGCCTGCTATGAATACAATTCCCGGTGTCAGAATGGAAGAGCGCTCGCCGGGCAGCTTTCGCCTGGCTATACGCGGCAGCGAAATACGGTCGCCGTTTGGTATACGTGATGTTAAGATATACTTTGACGAGATACCCTTAACCGATGCAGGGGGCAATACTTATTTAGGCTCAACCGACGTAAACAGCATATACAGCATCGAGGTATTGAAAGGGCCTGACGGCAGCTTATTTGGTGCCAATACCAGCGGCGTAGTTTTACTTAACGCTATTAATCCCAATGCCGGTAATTTTGAATACGTAACGATGAACGGCGGGTCGTACGGACTTTATCATGAAAATGCCGCCGCACAAAATCAAAGCGGCAATAATTTGCTCAATATTAACCAGTCATTCCAAACCTATGGCGGCTACCGCCAAAACAGCGCTATGCATAAAGATTACCTGCAAATTGAAGACCGGTTAAAATATGCGGGTAACAACCAGTTAAAGTTTTTGGGATTTTACTCCAACCTGTATTATCAAACTCCCGGAGGTTTAACCCTGGCACAGATGTTGGCCGACCCTTCCGATGCCCGGCTTGCCACACAAACAACACCCAGCGCCCAATATCTTAAAGCAGCTGTGTTTGATAAAATGCTGTTTGGCGGAGTAGTAAATGAAATACATATAACCAATACGCTGCGTAACGTATTTACCGTATTTGGTATGCATGTTGACTTTACAAACCCATCGTTCACCACTTATGAACACCGCATAGAAAACACTTTTGGCTTGCGAACATATTTTGAATTGATTTCGGGCGCGCCGACAACAGATTTTAACTGGAAACTGAATTTGGGCGGCGAGTGGGAACAGACAAATTCGGTAATAAACGATTACGGCAATACGCATGGCAGCCCCGACACCACGCAAACACAGGATAAAATAAATACCAATCAGAATTTCATTTTCACCCGGTTCGAGGCGCATATTTATAAAAAGCTACAGGTAGAAGCAGCACTTAGCTTAAACAATTATTCTTACCAGTTTGAAAATATTTATCCGCTGGCACAAACTTCATTTACTAAAAGGCCGTTCAACACCCAGCTGATGCCGAGGCTTGCCTTATCCTATCAAATAACCAATGATTTTATCTGGCGGGCAACCATCAGCCGGGGATACTCTGCACCCGCTACCGACGAGGTAAGAGGCACCGACCATGTCATTAACCCCACATTACAGGCAGAGGATGGCTATAATTATGAAACCGGCTTTAGGCTGCGGGATATTACCGAACGCTTTTTATTAGATGCCTCTGTATTTTACTACCGGCTTAACAACGCTATAGTTGAGCTGGAACATCCCGACGGTACAACTTATTATACTAATGCCGGCGGTACCAACCAGCCGGGTTTAGAAGGCTATTTTACAGCCTGGATCATCGAAAAAAACGCTTTTTCTTTTGTGCGCGGGTTAGAGTTTAACCAAAGCTATACATTAAGCAAATTTACTTTCCGCGATTATGTGATAGATGCCGCCATGAATTATTCGGGTAATAATTTAACAGGTGTACCCAGGCAGGTTATCGTTAGCAGTGCTACTATTTTGTTTCCAAAAGGATTTTACTTTTTATCACAATACAGCTTTACAAGCAGTGCGCCGCTAAATGATGCCAATACAATATATGCCGGAAACTATAATTTATTGGGTGCAAAAGCCGGCTGGAAGTATAAGTTAAAAGCTACAACAGAAATTGAAATATTTGCAGGGGCAGATAATATTTTAAATACACATTATAGTTTGGGTGATGATTTGAACGCCGCCTTAAACCGTTTCTATAATCCGGCTGCCTTACGTAATTATTATGGTGGATTTAGCCTGAAGTTTTAGCTGGATTAGCAATAAGAGCACCTCAAGACAAAGGTACTCTTATTGCTGTTGTTGTGAATTACTGAACTTGAAACGCAGGGGTTTTGGGGTTAGTATTATTGATGCGGCTATTATTTGAAATTATGCATTATAAGTAAGTGTTGCGTTTGCTAAAATGCTCTTTTTGTCACGTTGGGTGCCTCATTGTTTTCTTTCCGGTTAACTTTTTACCATTGAGAACGCTATCAGAGATACAAAGGCTACCGGGAAAAAATATTATTTCGACCAGCTAATTACAAAATCATTTCTGATACAGTCTCAGGCAGATAGGTAAAAATATCTCTTTCAAAAACGAATAAAAAGTTTTAATTTTGTCGTCCAGTTTAATTTTTTAACCAATTAAGTAACCGAGACGAGATGAACAGTAGGATTTTCCCATGGAAAACATTGGCTATTGCCACTGCCGTTCTTGTTGTATTATTTGTTGGCGGTTTTTTAATATCAGGCTCGCAGCCAGTGCAATCGCGGCAAACCGCACCCGTTTATAAGGCCCCGGTTACTTCGCCTGCTATAGCAGCTGTTACCACTGTTAGCCAACCTGCTAATACAATTGCCCCGCCGGCAGTAGTGGCGAAACCAAGGCCCCGCGCTCATAAAATAACAGCAAAGCCGGTTGATACAGGTACAGCTACGTCTGTTGCAAATACGATAGAAGAAGAGCAAACCCCTTTAGATGAAATGGTAGTGATGGGAATGGCCGCGACAGGTAATAAAGCGGCTGCTGAAAATGGCAGCAGCAGCCAGGCGAATCCTAAAAATGGCTGGAGTAGTTTTGAAACCTATTTAAGAGAAAGCGCTGTTTCGCCCGATGGGAAAACGGGCACTGTTAAGCTATCTTTCACCGTTAATAATGACGGTAGTTGCGGCAATTTTAAAGTTGAAAACAGTTTGACAAAAGCCGCAGATCAAAAAGCAATAGAGCTCATTAAAAACGGGCCGTTATGGATAGGCAATCCGGAAGGCGAACCTAAGGAAACCACAGTTAGTGTGGTGTTTCATTAATTTAGCCCCCCTAAAATTTCTTATTCTTATCTGCAAATAAAAACACCTTTTGCATCAATGGCGATGGACGCGCACCGATGTTTTGGCGGATATTTAATTCTTCCTGAGCTATTTCAATAAATAAACCATCAATAGATTTTTGGGTGGCATAATCAACCAGGTCGGGGTTTATTTTGGAAACAAACGGAACCTTATTATAAATTTTAGCGCCGTCGGCATAAAACTTGGTGGCCCCAACTTTATCAAGGCTCACCTGGATAACCGGCCTGAACCTGGCCGTCAGATCAGCGGTAGTAGTGCGTTTAAAATATTGGGTTGCTGCATCCGGGGCACCTAATAAAATGTTCATTACATCGTTCAGCGTCATTTGCTTTATCGCGCCAATAAATATAGGGGCCGCCTGCACTGCAGCATCTTCGGCAGCACGGTTTAACGACAGGATGATATTATCGCATAATTGATTTTCTCCCAGCTTGCGCAGGGTGCCTTCTGCTTTTTGCGCCTGTGGCGGAAACGGTATTTTCACCAGCGGGTTGCCAAAAAAACCATTCGGTGCTGAAAGCTGGGTTATGCTTTTGTTTGTACCCTGCACCAGCGCTTCTTTTAAAGCGGAGCTGATCTCTAAAGGCGATACTATAATTTGTTGTTTGGGCGAAGTATCAAACGCTGATAAAGTGATAAACAAAAATAAAAGTGGGAATAGCAGGTAGTATTTTTTCATAGGCTAAAAATAGAAAATTTAATAATGGTATAAAAGTTTTCGGGTATTTGACGTTTTGCGGTATTAGCTTTCAGCATAATTAGACCCCTTTCCTAAAGAGCCATAGGCTCGAACGATATTGTAACAACGGGTTTCAACCCGTTGGCAGGTACCAAAATAAACTATAGTGCCATAGGCACGACCAATATTATACGATTAAATCCGCTATCCAAGTTAACGTTGGCCATCCAGCCGCCGTACCACTGTCAATTATATGAGCCGAGCCTACGGCTCTCATGTTACCTTGTTGCTCGTTTTCAACGGATTAAAATCCGTTGTTACAAGATTGGCCGAGGCTACGCCTCTTTTTATTAAGAATGCTATCGTTTGAAAAAAGATTGTTTCAGCCATATTTAAAAATCCTTATTCAACAACTTCTCCAATTCGGCAAAGCTGATATTCATTTTAACCCGGCCCTGTTTGGCGTAGGATATTTCGCCGGTTTCTTCGGAGATGATAATAGCCGTAGCTTCGTTAGCCTCGGTTACGCCAATACCCGCGCGGTGGCGTAACCCGAACTGCGCTGGCAAATCGACCTTATCTGTAAGCGGTAAAATACAACTGGCCGACTTTATTTTATTCTCAGCTATTACCACCGCCCCGTCATGCAGCGGACTGGTTTTTTGAAATATACTTTCAAGCAATCGTTTGGATATCCGGGCTTCCAGCACCTCGCAGCTATTTTGGTAAAATTGCTCGTCGTAATATTTGGCAAATACAATTAATGCCCCTGTGCGGGTTTGTTTTAAGCTTTTGCAGGCATCGATAATAGGCTTAATGCGGGTATAATTGTTTTTCTCCACCTCGGCTTTGCCAAAAAAATAGCGCCACCAGGCCTTATTACGCTGTAGCGACGCGTTTTTACCCACCAGCAATAAAAACCGCCGTATCTCCTGCTGAAAAATTACGATCACTGCTATGATGCCAACATCGGCTACCTTTTTAAGTATCCCGGCCAGCAGGGGCATTTTTTGATCCGGAACAATAAAATACAGCACATATATCAATATCAGCCCGATAAAGATATTAGCTGCAATGGTTCCCTTTACCAGGGTATATAACTGGTATATAATAATGGCGATCAATAAAATATCCAGCACACTAAAAATAGTGAACTTGAAAAAGCTCAAATCAAATAAATACATTTACGAAGATAATTTTTAATGTTGAATTATTGAGTTAATGAATTATTGATTTGTTGCCAGTCTAACTAACCTCCAATCACTAATCTCTAATCTCTCTCCTCGGAAAGGCTAACGATGCCACTACACTTACCGCCAATATCCCTACAATAATTAACAGCGAATTCAAGGTAGTAAGGCCGATTTGCGCGGCGTAATCAGCCGCCAGCATTTTAAGACCGATAAAGGTTAACAATACCGCCAGGCCAATTTTAAGGAAGTGAAACTTGTCAATAATATTTACCAGTAAAAAAAACATCGACCGCAGCCCCATAATGGCGAATATGTTGGAAAAGAATACAATATAAGGATCTTTTGTTACCGAAAATATGGCCGGGATGGAATCAACAGCGAAAATGAGATCGGTAAATTCAATAATAAGCAGCACCAGCAACAGCGGGGTAATGAATTTTTTATGGTCGATAGTAGTAAAAAACTTACCACCAACAAATTTAGGATAAACCGAAAAATATTTGGAGGCGAACTTTACTACCGGGTGGTTTTCTGTATCTACTTCATCCTCCTTATCGCGGTTAATAAACAACCTGACACCGGTATAAACCAGGAAAGCCCCGAATATATACAGCACCCAATGAAAATGGCTGATGAGCGCCGAACCCACAAATATAAACAGGAAACGCATGACTACTGCGCCGATAATGCCCCATAATAATACCTTATGGTAATGTTTCGGGTCGACTGAAAAGGCAGTGAAAATAAGCACAATGATGAATATATTATCTACCGACAGCGCGTATTCAACAATGTAACCCGTAATAAACTCCAGCGCCAGGTTTTTGCGGTATAGCTCCAGTCCGGCGGCAAAATTATTAGGATCGAGGTTAAGGTTATGCAGGTGCCGGGCGTTTAGCTGCTGTAAAGCCGCGAAGCTTTCTACATGGTGCAGCAGGTGTCCGTATTTAAAAATCAACCCGTAAAAAATAAGCGCTAACGTTATCCAAACGGCGCTCATAATGCTTGCCCGCCTTAAACTTACCGGTTTGTCATTTTTACTGAACAGGCCCAGGTCGGCAGCCATCATTATAAAAATGAAGGCTATAAAACCCAAAATAAAGATGGACTCGTTCGACATTATTTATTACGTTCAGTAGTAAAACGAACTAATTGTTCCAGCCCGGTTCGCGCCTCGCCGGGCGGAAAGGTATTTAGTATGGCAAAAGCTTCTTCGGTGTATTTTTTCATCTGGGTTTCCGCATAAGCCAACCCGCCGGATTGATTAACAAAATGGATGATCTCCGCTATTTTCTTCGGGTCGTCATTATGGTTTTTAACCAGGTTGATCATTTTCCGCTTAACACTTGTATCGCTGTTGTTTAACGAATAAATGAGCGGCAGGGTGACCTTTTTTTCCTTAATGTCAATCCCTAATGGCTTCCCGACATCGTCCGTACCAAAATCAAACATATCATCCTTTATCTGGAAAGCGATACCTATCTTTTCGCCAAACAGGCGCATTTTTTCAACCGTAGCCTCATCGGCCCCGGCGGATGCCGCCCCGCAGGCGCAGCACGAGGCAATTAGCGAGGCCGTTTTCTGGCGGATCACCTCGTAATAAACATCCTCGCTGATGTCCATGCGGCGCACTTTTTCAATTTGCAGCAATTCGCCCTCGCTCATTTGCTTTACCGCTTCGGATACTATTTTGAGCAGCTTAAAATCGCCATTATCGATGGATAGCAATAACCCTTTCGACAGCAAATAATCGCCAACCAGCACCGCTATTTTATTTTTCCATAAAGCGTTGATAGAGAAGAAGCCGCGCCGCTGGTAAGAGTTATCCACCACATCATCATGTACCAATGTGGCAGTATGCAGCAACTCAACCAATGCCGCCCCGCGATGGGTGGACTCGTTAATACCCCCGCAAATGCTGGCCGAAAAAAACACGAACATGGGGCGTATCTGCTTGCCTTTGCGCTTTACTATGTAGTGGGTAATACGGTCAAGCAGGGGCACCGAGCTTTGCATAGAAGCTTTGAACTTCTCTTCAAAAACATCAATTTCGGCAGCTATGGGTTTTTTGATCTCGTCTATGCTCAGCATTAACTAAACAAGCTTTATGTGTAAGCCTTGCCTGTTGGCAAACCGTAACAAACATAAGCTAAAAAAATTTATCCGCGCCGTGTAACTAATTTTTTTGATTTGCGTTAAACCATTTTAATTAGCAACAATCTAACAACAGAGTGTAATTTTGTTTTACAATAGTTATGAGCGAAGTCCGGTAATGCGGGCCTCGCTTTTTTTATGCGATACCGGCAATATTGTTACCTTTGCGCTCGGTAAATAAGTCAACAGGCAATTGCAAATAGTGCATTAATTATATGATAGGCACCAATGACTAATGACCATTGACGAATGACCAAAAGGAGAGATGTCTGAGTGGTCGAAAGAGCACGCCTGGAAAGTGTGTATACCTCAAAAGGGTATCCAGGGTTCGAATCCCTGTCTCTCCGCCTTCGCCCGCCGAAGCGAGCTACGGCGGACGAAGTCCGCTCGCTGACTGCGAAGGCGGGCTTCGCCCGCAATGTTCCATATCGCAGGGTCCCGTTGAAGACCCTGCGGGAACGAAAGATTTATTTCGCCAATAAATTCCCCTCTTGAGAGGGGAATCGCAAGGTCCCCAGCTTTTTTTTTATCTTCCGAACAGTTATGGTGACAATACCAACAAGATGTGGGCTTATGCGTCCATACATTATCGTTGCTGCCGTAATATATCCCCCAACAAAAAAAAATGCAAATATATTTGCGCAACTCAAAAGTTGCATATATATTTGCAACCTGCGGGTTGCGCAATTAATGATCAAGAATGAAACAAGATATATTCCAGGCCATAGCTGATCCAACACGCAGGGCTATTTTAACGTTGATCGCTATACAGGCATTAACACCAAATGCAATGGCCGAAAAATTTGATATGACCCGCCAGGCCGTATCAAAACATATTAAAGTATTGCACGAATGCGAATTGATCAAACCCGAGCAGAGCGGCCGGGAGATCTATTATCACTTCAACGCCAAAAAAATGCAGGAGTTTGACCATTGGTTAGCCCAATTCAGGCAAAACTGGGAAACTCAATTTAACCAACTCGACCAATTATTAACAACAATTAAACCACAGGAATAATGAACAACGATCTGCTATTTGATTTTAACGTTGACAAGGCAGCGAAAACGGTTTATATAACCAGGGAATTTAATGCCGGGCAATCTTTAGTATGGGATGCCTTTACCAAAGCCGAACTGCTGGACCAATGGGTGGCGCCCGCGCCTATGCGCGCCAAAACAAAGTACATGAATTTTGAAGTAGGCGGGCGGCGGTTTTACGCGATGATAAGCCCCGACGGGCAGGAGCGCTGGGTGGTGCAGGAATTTACATCCATTACCCCGAAAACCAATTTTAAGCTATACAACGCGTTTGCGGATAAAGACGAAAACCGTGAACTGCCGGGTTCTGATTGGGATTACAATTTCAGCGAACAAAATGGCATAACCAAAGTGGACATTACCATTTACAACGAATCGTTTGAGCGATTGGAGAAATTGTTAGAGGGCTTCACAATAGGCTTCACCATGAGCTTGCAAAACCTGGAAGAACTGTTGGCCACCTTATCGTAGAAATAAACAAAAGGGCATCCCTAAAACTCACCTTTCCCTCTCCGGAGAGGAATTAAAGGTGAGGCTAACAAACAGAGCGAGTTTTTAGAGATGCCCAAAAGAAAATTTACAATCACTTTTAAAAATAAAATTATGAGAACAATTAACCCCTGGATCAACTTCAATGGCAATGCCGAAGAAGCATTCACTTTTTACAAATCGGTTTTTGGCGGCGAGTTCACTAAGATCGTCCGCTTCAAGGACCTGGCGGGCGATGAATTCCCGATAGCAGAAGATGACGCCAATAAAATAATGACCATTGCTTTGCCCATTGGCAAACACAATGTATTGATAGCCAATGACGTGCCCGCATTTATGGGACGGGTAAACGAAAACGAGAACAGGTCTAAAATAGCAGTGGCTGTCGACAGCCGTGAAGAAGCCGACAAAATATTCAACGGATTATCAGTTGGCGGAGCGATAGACGGGCCCATTGGCGACAGTCCGTGGGGTACCTACGGCGCGATGTTTAGGGACAAATATGGCATTGAATGGATCGTGGAATTTGACCCAAATTATAAAGGTTAAATTTAACCAAAGAAAAAAGCGGCCGTTCGGTTCGCAGGGTCCTTTGCAAGAGACCCTGCGAGGACGAAAAGGGATATAAGATCATGAAACAAAAGTTCATTAATGACCTGGAAAAGTCACTAATGAAGGACATCGTTTTTATGTGTGGTGGCAACCCTGATAACTTGATAAACTCCTCAAAAAGCCCCCCGAATAATCTTCCGAACAGCTATGGTGACAACACCAACAAAATGCGGAGAGTTCCCTTGGGGGTTCTGCGGGAACGAAATATTTGATAGCCGCAAGTGAGACTAATTGTAATCTTTTTAAAATAGCTTTCTATTGTATATAAACGGAGTAACCCTTACCTGCCGCTAATACGCAAACAGCAATAGAACCACCATCGGCTACGTATAAATTACCGTTAGTCCACTTTGGTTTGCCGGTGTACAGGTCGGCTGCAACTATGCTGCTGCTGGCCGGTGCCCCCGCAGCTAAGTTAAGCGTAAAAGTACCGTAGGAATACAAGGTGTTGCTTACGGTAAAATCCTGGCCGCCAAAGCCGACCGCATAACTCCATTTTTGCTGGCCGGTATTTATATCTAAGGCGCTGTAGCCAAAACTGCCAACATCACCGTATTTGCCGGCACTTGATGAAAAGGTTGTTTTTATAATAGGTTGGTTAGTCCAAATTTGGTCAACGGTTTTAACGGTATCGTAATTAGGGGTGGTGCTGCCGCCATTAGTGCTCCATTTTAAGGCGCTTGTAGCTACATCGTAAGCGTTAAGTTGCGAAGTGGTATAAGGTGTCATGAATTGGGTAACTTTTGTAACAAACAGGCTTGTTGTTGCATATATGATGGAAGTAGTTTGCGCAGTGTTTGACACAATTACAGATGGAGATGCCGAACCAACCTGGTTGCCGGTACCAGCGTCTATAAATGTATTTCCTGATATAATTATTCCGCTATTTAATGCTGATAACGAATACGGGCTATTCAGCGTCCATTTTACTGCACCGGTTTTGGCATCAAGGGCAATTAAATTACTTCCCGGTATGTAAATTATCCCGTTGTAATAACTGATGTTGGCAGTGTTATAATTAATTGCAGTGTAGTTGCTGCCTAATTGATATTGCCATAAAAAGGTATTGGATTGACGGGTGGCATCTAACGCATAAGCAACATAACCCGAATTTTGGCCGGTGGCATATACGCCGTAAAAAGTATCATTATGTAAAATAGCGGGCGAGGAAGAATAACTTTTAATTGAATCTGTCCACATCACAGCGCCTGTATTCATATTTAAAGCATTGATCTTATTGTTTTCTACATCATATAAAAACCCATTTCCGGCTAAAGGGACACACCAGGATTGTGTATTGTTAGGATATTTATATTTGGTGACTAATAACCCGGTAGCGGCGTTAAGCAGATAGATAACCGTGGTGTCGGTTGCGGTACCTACAAACATCACAGAATCCGGAAGGGATATAAACGGCAGGGATATAACAGGCGTTGTTTTCGTGGTTTGCGGGGTGTTGCCAGGCACATTATTATTTTTCTTGCATCCGGCAGCGGTCATTATAATTGATGCCGCGACCATAAACATCGCCATTATAAGCGGTTGTTTTGTTTTCATGCTGATTAGCTATAAGTTGACTAAATATTAACTAAAGTTACGCTTAATCCCTCCGCCACCTATTTATGCCGCAGGGTACTGTTGGGCACCCTGCAAGAATCAATTTTGCAACCGGTAGTTACCCCTTTTACCAAATATGTACCCTCTCCCCTTCCGCTTTATAATTTTTATCGCCCGGCTGCACATTAAATGCCTGGTAAAATGGTTCGAAATTCATTAAGGGGCCATTTACACGCCACATAGCCGGTGAGTGCGGATTGGTATTTACGTAGGTGCGAAGAAACGCATCCCTTGTTTTTACCCGCCATATCCGGGCAATGGATAGAAAGAAGCGTTGGTCGGGCGTAAAGCCGTCAATTTTAACATTCCCTTTGCCCTGCGCTGTCAGCTTAAATGCGTCGTAGGCCATAGCAATACCACCGTTATCGGCAGTGTTTTCGCCCAATGTCAGTTCGCCTTTTACATGCACATCATCCAAAACGGTGAATGAACTATACAGGTCGGCCAATTGCTTTGTTTTGACGCGGAACTTTGCGTAATCTTCCTTTGTCCACCAGTTTTTTACGTTACCGTCTTTATCAAACTGCGCGCCCTGGTCATCAAAGGCATGTGTCATTTCATGGCCAATTACCATCCCGATACCGCCATAGTTGATCGCGTCGTCTGCCTCAAAGTCGAAATACGGAAATTGCAAAATACCCGCCGGGAAAACAACCTCGTTAGCCGACGGACTATAATAGGCCGTAACAGTAGATGGCGTTGTGCTCCATTCTGTTTTATCAACCGGTTTGTTCAGCCTTGCTAATTGGTATTCATAGCCGTTCTGTTTAATGGCGAGGATATTTTCGAAGTATTTGGTCCTGCTGATCTGTACCTTATCGTAATTGCGCCATTTATCCGGGTAACCCAATTTTTTGGTGATGGCATATAGCTTTTCTACCGCTTTATGTTTGGTGCTGTCGCTCATCCAATCCAGGTGATTGATCCTGTTTTCGAAAGCCTTTTGCAAATTGTTTACCAGCGCAAGCACACGTTTTTTTGAATCCTCGTTAAAATACCGTTTCACATACAATTGCCCCAAAGCCTGCCCTAAATAACTGTCAACGTTGTCAGTCATCACCTGCCTGCGCGATTGTTGCACGGCTTGCCCTGATAACACTTTGCTAAACTGAAATGCGGCATCCACAAATGGCCCGCTAAGCGTTTGGGCGTATTCCTTAAGCGTGTTGGCTTTTAAGTAAATTTTCCAGTCGCTTATGGGTACGGATTTCAATAACCCGTTTAAGCTATCGTAATAAGCGGGTTGGGCCATGTCGATAGAGTCGGTTGTTGCGCCTAAATTGGCAAGCAATGTTGCCCAGCCAATATTAGCCTGCGTTTGGTTGATAGATGAAACCGCTACTTTATGGTAATTTGCTTTAACATCCCTTCGTTCAATATTTGTTTTATGCGAAGCCGCATTCTGTTTTTCGATGTCGTAAGCAATAGCTGCATCCTTATTGGCCGTAGCAATATCGCTCCCGGTTAATTGAAACAAGGTGCTGATATATTTTTTATAAGCTTCCTGGATCTGAAGCGTAGACGGATCTGTTTTAAAATAGTAATCCCTTTCAGGTAAACCAATGCCGGTTTGAGAAACGTGGGCAATGTTAACCTTGCTATTTTTATTATCGGGAGAAACACCGAAGCCGATAATTGAACGGTTGCCTGTTTTTAGTTCGGCCGCTACTAATTTCATCAATGACGGTACATCGCTGATAGCATCTATACGCGCCAGCATTGGCTTAACAGGTTGGTACCCGCGCTGGTTAATAGTAGCCATATCCATGCCCGAAGCATAAAAGTCGCCTACCTTCTGCTCAACGCTTCCCATAACATTTTTACTTTTTGAAACACTGTCCAGGATGTTTTGCAACAGTTGCTTTTGCGGGATGTTCATGAAGCTGTAAGAGCCTACGCCTGATTGATCGCCGGCAATTTTTGCGGTGTCGTACCAGCGCCCGTTAACCATGCGAAAAAAGTTGTCGCCGGGTTTTGTCAAAGGGTCAATTCCGGCTACGTCTACAAAGCTTCTCGTGTAACTCCATGCGGTTAAAAGAACTAAGGCAAAGCCCAACAAGTAAATGGATTTTTTCATAAACTAAAGATTTGCTTAAAGGTAATAATTTTTTGGCTTTTTGATAGAATGGCAAAGTTTGGGGCATAGCAATCGCTTTTAAAACCTGTCGCGTGTTTTTACCCTATCCTCCTCCTTCCCCTAAAATTAGGGGAAGGCATCGCACAAGCCCCGCATGTCCCGTTTCCATCATTTTGTGGTATCAAAGCTACCTTGCAAAATACTTTTATTCTTAAACGCGATTTCCCCGGGCTTTTTCAATAAAACACTTAGTTTAACTATATTTGCGACTGACATTTTATACGGAGAGGTGTCAGAGTGATCGAATGTGCCTGATTCGAAATCAGGTGTACCGCAAGGTACCGGGGGTTTGAATCCCTCCCTCTCCGCCTTCGCCCGCCGAAGCGGGCTACGGCGGACGAAGTCCGCCAGTAGATCGCGAAGGCGGGCTTCGCCTTCGCCCGCCAAAGCTTTAGCGGCGGCGGGCTTTCTTTTTCAGTAAGTTTCTCTCAGCGACTACGAAAAGAAATACAAAAAAGTACCTGCCAAAAATTATAGCTTTGTATTATACCGGTAAACCAATATAATAACCTTTATGAAAAAGCTGATTTTTTTTGTTGCCGTGGCATTGATGGCCGCTGTTAATGGCCGCGCGCAAACGTCAACCAACTTAACGATGTTACAGGTTAAAACAACAAATGGTATTTTGCAGGGCGTTGCAGAAGCCAGTGGTATCCGCTCGTTTAAAGGCGTACCGTTTGCCGCGCCGCCCGTGGGCGATCTGCGGTGGAAAGAGCCGCAGCCGCCTGCCAACTGGCCCGGTGTGCGCATGGCCGATCATTTTGGTC
>Ga0302315_10000821_pt1 | contig 33676 bp, 20 predicted proteins | sample III_Palsa_N3_1_FD_200532 | JGI IMG/M metagenome (GOLD analysis project Ga0302315, IMG submission 200532) | Peat permafrost microbial communities from Stordalen Mire near Abisko, Sweden - III_Palsa_N3_1 | ecosystem: Environmental > Terrestrial > Soil > Palsa > Peat permafrost | place: Sweden...
AGCCCCGCAATGGCTGACCCGACTGCAGCCGCTCGCGCAAGCCGCCCTGACGCTGGATCGGACGGCTCAAGGCCGTGCACAGCGACGTGTCCGTGGTCCAGATCTCGGCATGACCTCTTGCGCGCGAGATCGCGGTGTAAATCAGTTCGCGGGTGAGCACACGGTTGGTTTCGTCCGGTGGCAGGACCACTGCGACACTTTGGTATTCCGAACCCTGGCTGCGATGGATGGTGATAGCCCACGCGCTTTCGTGGGCAGGTAGGGCGCGCGGAGAAAAGCTGCGCAGACTGCTGTTGCCATCGCGGTCGCTTAATTCGAACCACACGCGCAGTCCATCCTTGCCTTGCAGGGCGATGCCGACGTCGCCGTTGAAGAGGCCACGCGCATAGTCGTTGCGGGTGATGATCACGGGGCGGCCGTGATACCAGGCATGGCTGGTGTCGACATCGAAACGCAGCCCGAGTCGACGCGTCATGAGTGCATTGATGCCTTGTGCGCCGAACGCGCTGTCGCGCAGCGCACAGAGAATTTGAAACTGATGCAGATGCCGGAGCGCGTCGGCGGGCGTCATGCTTTCGTCGAGAAGGGACTTTAGCGCTACGGCGTGGCGTTCGATCCAGGCATCGACGTTGGTGCGTAACGCGTCGGTATCGTCGCAACGGCGCAGGTGCAGGTCGCCATCTGCACGCTGCTCGAACAGAGCATCCAGCCATGCGGGATCGGCTGCATCGCGTAGCGCGTCGATGCCTCGCTGCAGGCCGCTGCCGGCACGCCACGTGTGGGTGAGCGTCAGTACGTGACCGGTGAGCGGCGTATCACTTTCCATACCCGTCTCGACTTTACGCAGCAACGGTTTGAGCAGGTGAGTCAGCGCTGGAGGAAAGGCGTTGGCCGGAGTACTTGTCACAATATCGGCAAGCACCGAACCGGCGTCAACCGAAGCCAGCTGGTTGGGATCGCCGAGCAGGATAAGCACGGCGTCAGGGCGCAAGGCCTGCATCAGCTGCCGCATCATCGCCAGGTCCACCATCGACGCTTCATCGACCACCACGATGTCTTGGGGCAGGTGTTGTTGGCGACCGCGGCTGAAGGTGTTGTCCATCGGCCGGTAGCCGAGCAGCCGATGCAGGGTGCGTGCGTCGGCATGCGGAATGGCTTGCAGCAGTTCGCTGAAGGGATGCGATGTTTCTGTTCCCCACGAAGCCTGCAGGTCGGCCTTGCCTTTGGCAATGGATTGCGCGAGTCGCTGCGCCGCCTTGCCGGTGGGGGCGGCCAGCGCGATCGATGGCCGAGCGGGCAGGCCGCAGGCCTGTGCGTGGCGCAACAGCATCAGCAACATGCGCAGGACGGTGCTGGTTTTGCCGGTGCCGGGGCCGCCGGTGAGCACAAAAAATCTTGCCCCCGGTACGGCCGCTACCGCGGCGCGCTGCCAATCGTCGACACCGGTGGGTTCGGTACCGAATAGCGTCGACAAATCAGCGGCCAGGTCGTCGCTGGAAATCGGTAACGTGCGGTTTTTGCAGCGTTGCAAAATTTCTCTGGCCAATATCGATTCGTGTTGCCAGTTGCGCCACAGATAGAAGCGGTTGCTGATATCGAGAACAAAGGGGGTGAAGCGTTGCCCGTTGCCGACCCAGGCGTGCTGGCGCAGCGAAGCCAGCGCTTCGGCGTCAAAACCAGCATCCGTAAGCGGGTCGACCAGCCACGCGCAGGAGTGCCCCTGGCCTTCGGCCGTGCTCGCTGCTCGCACGGCGCTGGCCAGCAAAGCCGAGCCGGTGCGCGCCAGTATCCATTGCGCGAGGGTTTGATCGATGACGCGTTCGTCGGTTGCGGCAAGCCCCACCAATACGTGATTCATGCATCCGCCTCCTGCAGTCCGGCAAAGGCGTCATCGAGAGCCTCGATCAATGCTGCTGGCCAGCGATGGCGCCATACGCCAAGCCCGATTTGACTCGTTGACTCCAGGCCGACGGCGCGAGCGAACAGGTACCAGCTATCGCCCAGATGGGATTCGGCAGTATAGCCGTCCATTCGCTGACGAAGATAGCGGTGCAGTGCCACGGTATAGAGCAGCGCCTGCAATGGATAATGGTGCTCGGCCATGGCGGCATCGAGTGATGTGCCTTGATAGTCATTGAGCCGCGCGCCGAGCCAGTTGGTTTTGTAATCGAGTACATGAAAGCGCCCATTCCACTGCACGATAACGTCGGCAAAGCCGGTCAGCATGCCGTTGAGCGTGGTGGCGTCGAGGCTGGCCGGCACGACATGCGGTTGGCCATGCATCGCGCAAAGACGGCGTAGACGCGCCAGCGGCACGTGCTCCACCGGAAACTGGAATTCGAATTCGACGATGCGCTGATCGGATGGAATGTCGGCCAGTCGCAAGCCATCTCCCAGATCGCTCTGGCGGATGCGGTCGACCAGGCGACCCACGCGCTCCAGCGCTTCATCCGGCGACACGCTGTCGGCCACGATCGCTTGCGCGGTAAGCTGCTGGGTCAGCAGCGAACGTTGTTCAGGCCAGACCGGGCCGGGACGCGCCAGTTCCAGCACATGGTGTACGGCGTCGCCGAAGCGCGGGCCACGCAACGGGTATAACGCCAGCAGCCGGGCATCGTCAGCCTGTTCGATCATCGGTTCGTTGACGGCGCCATCCGGCGCCATCTCGATGCCTTCCATACCCGCTTCATCGGCGGCACCGCTGTCATCGATCGACACGGCCGCCGCCGCGTAGCGCGTGAGGCCACTGAAACTGTGCAGCCACTGGAACGGACGTGAGCGTGGCAGCGGCGTATGCGTGGCACGCGATGTTGAAGATTCCACCGGTTTCTCATAGCGCAGAAAAACGTCGCCGATGGCCGATGCGAAGCTCACGCCAGCAAGTTGGCGCGCCGTCGACGCCAGCGACGCCTCGCCTTCATCCAGGCCAAGTTGCCGCTGCACCTGAGCGATCAGCGGATCGAGCGCGGCGACGTCCCATGCCAGATAGTCATCATCCAGCGGCTTGTCGCGATCGATCCAGTACACATGGACTGCATGTACGGCGCGCGTCAGCGCGACATACAACAGCCGCATACGCTCCTGCAGATCTTCACGAAAATGACGTGCATTGTGCGCGACAAAATCGGCTGAACCCAGATCAACGCAGCGTCGACCGGCCTCGTCGTGATAGCGCAGAACCTGCGGTGCGTACTGGCCCTTGCGACTGCTCACGCGCCAAGCCAGCGGCAGGAAGACGATCGGAAACTCCAGACCCTTGCTGGCGTGGATGGTGAGTAGTTGCACGCGTCGCGCGTCGCTTTCGATACGCAACTGGCGTTCGTCGGCGGCCTCGGCGTCGCCATCACTGCCTTCCTGGCGCATCTCGACCAGCCATGCGTAAAGCCCATCCAGCCCCTGCAGGGCGCTTTCTTCGGCGGCCAGCAGTTCACCGATATGGCGCAGGTCGGTCAATATGCGCTCGCCCTCGGGCAGCGCCAACAGCACGGTGGCACGCTCGGCGAGCAGCGCGTTGATCAGTGCCAGTACACCGCGGGTGCGGATCAACACGCGCCAGCCTTCGAAGCGTTCGAGTTCGTTTTCAAAACCCGACGTGTCGATTTTCCAGGCATTGAATCGATCAAGCGTTGCGCCAAGCAGGCTGGTGGCCAGCGCGCCACGGACGGCCTTGTCGTCGTCAGTGTGCAACACCGCGTAGAGAATCAGCTCCAGCTCGCGCGCGACGTCACCGGCAAAGATATTGCCGCGGCCACTACCGACGCATGGCACGCCGCGAGCAATCAGCCGCGTACGCAACGCCACGATCTGTTTATTGTTCGACAGCAGCACGGCGATGTCGCCCGGCGTCACGCGCTGGCCGGCGATATGCTGTTGCGGGTCGTTGAGCAGCTCGACGATGCGGTTGGCACAGTCATCAAGCGCCAGCGGTTCGAGCGCGGTGGCGCTGCTCAGCGGCACGCCTCTGCTATCGACGGCATCACCACGGAAATCGTGAATCACCAGCGGCCGATTCACGGGAGCGCCATTGGCGGTCAACGGCTTCTGGTCGGCGTTGCCGGCGGCAGTGATCGGTTGGTAATGGATCTGTGGATGGTCAAAGCCACCGTCGGTATGGCCGTACAGCGCGTTCATCGCCTCGACCAGCGCGCCGCTCGATCGGTAGTTGGTCGTTAGCGAAAAGCGCTGGTTCGCCTGCGTGCTGGCGCGCAGATAAGCGGCAATATCGCCGCCGCGAAAACTGTAGATGGCCTGCTTGGGATCGCCAATCATGACCAGCGTGCCGCGTTCACGATAGATGTGATCGAAGATCGCGAACTGGCGCTGGTCGGTGTCCTGAAATTCGTCGATCAGCGCCACCGGAAACGCTTCGAATAATCGGTCAGCCAACGTGCTATCAGCAGTTTCACTGCACAGCCGCTGATACACCGCATCGATCAGCATCGAAAAGGTCAGTACATGCCGTTGACGTGCGCGGCGCGGAAGCTCATCACGACAGGCGAGTGCGGCAGCCGCCAGTACGGCGCCGCGGGTGAACGTGACGCGCAAAGGCAGCAACGTGCGAAGTTCCTGCAGCAACTGAATCAATGGATGGGAAACAAGAACCCCGCGGTTTTTGGCATGCTCCTGGCCGGGCAAATTCTCTGGGTCGAAAGTTTTATCCAGTGAGCCTTCCAGCGCTGCCTCATCGCCGTTTTTCAGCGCTGCGATAATCTTGCCCAGGCGGGTAAGTAGCGCCGAATTGCTGGCACGATGCAGCGACTTGTCGTCAAAAAGGCGCTGCAGTTCGACCAGGTTTTCTTCGCTGCTAAGCGCCGCGATGCGTTGTTCCAGATCAGCCAGTCCGCCAGATTCGATGTTTGCGTCGGGGCTGTTCGCCAGCACGGCCAGATCCCGCAGCAGCTTTTCCGGACCTTCTTTCAAAAGCAGTGCCGCCTCGCGTGGATCGACGGCGCCGACCAGATAGCGTCGTCGCCAGAAATCCTCGACGCATTCGCGCAGCAGCTGCTGTTCGTCAAACAGTTTGTCGCTGGCAAACGCCGCACCGCTTTCCAGCGGATAGTCGCGCTGGATACGCTGGCACAGCGCGTGGATGGTCGAGACCGGCGCACGATCCAGGTCAGCGCGGGCCAGCTGGATTTTTCGCAATGCACGGCGTCGGCTTTGGTCGGTATCGCACAGGGTTTGTAGGTAATTCTCCAACGAGCCTTCGTCAGCCGGCGTTGCGTCAGGCTCAAGCAGATGACGTTCGGCTTCGATGAGTCGCCGGCGTAGTCGCTCACGCAATTCCTGCGCGGCAGCGTCGGTGAACGTGGTCACCAGAATCTGCTCCACCCGCAGCTCGCGCTCCAGCAGCAGGCGCAGATAGATCACGCCGATATTCCAGGTCTTGCCGGTGCCGGCACTGGCCTCGATCAGGATGCGGCCGTGCAGCGGCATGCGTTGCCAGTCCAGTACAGGCAACGTGGCGACGTCCGTGTGGTGCATGGTGCTCATACATCGGCTCCGTCGATGACGGCAGCCGCAGCAGCGGTCGTTTTCAGCAACATCGAATGTTTGGGGTCGAGCACGTCGCAGACCCGTTGCGTTGCCAGCACAAAGGCGTGATGGATCGGGCTGTGCGCGTCGAAAAGGTCGAGCCCGCGACTGACCAGTGAGGCATAGCCGGGTGTGTAATCGCGCTCGCCGATGCCGCCGAAATCACTGCCTTCCCAGATGCGCGCCGCTTCGGTTATGCGGTCCTCTGGTGAACTGGAGGCGTAGGAGAGGGCGGTCTTGGGAAAGAAAAGCAGCGGTTGCTGGCTTGCATCCAGCGCGGTATCGACGAGCCGGCGTAATCCCAGTCGTAGCTCATCGTCCGTTTGTGTAAGCAGAAGGCTGAGCAGCTTCGGCTGATCAGCTTTGCCATTGGGGCGGCGTTCCAGTAATACCCCAGCGATGTTTTTTTCACCCGTCAATCGCAGCACCGCCCAATCGATATAGAAGGCCAGAAGTTCTCTCAGGCCCATGGCCCCGACGGGCTTGGCGTCGAACAGCATGAGGCCACCATCGGCGGCGTGAAATACGCGATCGACGGTGCCAGTGAGCTGCACACCATCGCCAAGATCCAGATCGATCGTCTGCGCTGCCGCGCGCGCTTTGCCATCGGCGAACTTCGGCAGCGACTCATCGAGCATGGCCTGCACCGAACGGCGTAGTTGGCGGTAAGCCTCGACACCAATGGCTCCGCTGGCGAGCAAGCCGGATCGCGCCAACCATGTTGGCGGCTCCGCGGGGAGTTGCTTGATGCCATCAACGATGGCCTGGAACAGCAGCTGATGGTCAATACGATCGATGCGGCTGATGCCGGTATCCAACGGTTCACGATCGGGCCAGCTCGTGCTGTCGAGTGCCTGCAGGCTGATACCGCTGTCGCGCAGCAAGTACTCTTTCACCGGATCGCGCCAGTAGCGTTTGAGACTGCTCAGGGAAAGGTCGCCGCTTGCCACAGGCCTCGACAGGCTGGGCGTTGCATGGATGTCGTCAGGTTGAAGAAAACTTGGCAGACTCGTCGCGGACGATCGCGTGAGATAGGCGGGGTCGTACGAAAACAGCCGTCCGTCATGCGGCGGTTGACCCGGCGCGCCGTGCTCGTAGTAACGCGCATCGAATGGCTGCAGCGGATGACGCACGCGCCAGGGACGATCGACTTTTTCATTCGCGGCGATATCGTATTGTTCGTCGAGAAACTGCAGCAGTTCGGCGAGCGGTGCGGCAGGGTTGTGCGGCTTGCCGTCGCGCACACCTTCGCCGACGTAGCTGATGTGCAGGGTATCGCGGGCTGACATCATCGCTTCAAGAAAGAGATAGCGGTCTTCACTGCGCGTATCGCGGTCACCGCGGCGTGGTTGATGCAGGATCTTGTTCAGGCCGGCATCGTGGCTGGGGCGAGGAAACTCACCCTCGTTCATGCCGATCAGGCAGACCACGCGAAACGGTATCGAGCGCTGCGGCACCAGTCCGCAGAACGTCACGCCGCCGAGCAGAAACGCCTGACGCTCCGGTACGGCGTCAAGCGCGCCGGCCAAGGCTTCGCGCACCACGCTCCACGGCAGCGGTGTATTGATGCCGACTTCGATCGCCTGGCTACCCAGGCTGGCGGCGAGCCGGCGCAGCGTATCCAGCGCGCTGTTCTCGGCATCGTCGCGCATGTCGGCAAGAAACAAGGCGTCGATACGTTCCAGCAGCCATTGGCTCCATGCGGCCAGCGGTCGCGATGTGCTGAAAGCCTGGCGCGCGGCGCGTAGTTCGCCGAGCAGACGGTCGAGCTGGCCGATGGCTTCGACTGCGCTGCCGGCGACGCCATCCAGCGGAAGAATATTGTCGAGCAAAAAACCATTCGGCGATTGGCCATCCAAACCGCTATCGTTTTCAGGGTGTGGCGCAAGGTCCGCCTCAGCGTCTTGTCCGACGATCAGCCCGGCATACAGGCGATCCAGCCCGAACTGCCAGGAGTTTTCATCGGCGGCTGCCGCACCGACCTCGGCTTTCATTGCCGCGTCCAGGCCCCAGGCGACATGGGCGCGTTGCAGCCAGTGTTCCAGCGCATCGCGACTGCTGCGGTCGATGGCAAAGCGGCGTGCGACTGCTGGTACGTCGAGAAAATCCAGCACCTCGCTGACGGTGAAGCGGCTTTCGGCCAGGTCGAGTACCTGAGCGAAGGCGCTCATCAGCGGATGCGCACGCGATAGCCCCACGTCGGCCAGATGCCACGGAATATGCAGCGGGTCGCTGCGGTACTGGGCTTGCTCGCCCAACACGGCGGCGAGGTAAGGGGCGTAGGCGCCGATGTCCGGCGCCATCACCACGATATCGCGATGCTGCAAGGTGGGGTCATCCGCCAGCGCGCGCAGCAAGGTGTTTTTCAATACTTCCAGTTCGCGCAGTCGCGTGTGGCAGGCATGCACGCGCAGGCTGGCGTCTTCGCGCAGAACAGGCAGCACATCCTCGGGGTCTGCGCCGCTGCGGATCGCATCGCGAATGGATGGGCCGACCAGCTCCGGCTGCAGACAGCGAATGCTCGATTGAACCTGTGCGAGTAACGACGTTTCGCCGGGCAACGGTTCGGCCTCGTCGAGTGGGTCGCGTTCGTCGATGGCGTCGCAGTCGTCCAGCGTCAGGCAGAAATCCTGCGCGATGCGGCCGAGTGCCACCAGCAGCGGATGGCCGACCTCGAAATACAACGTATCAGGATCGTCCTGCCGCTCCAGCAGAAAGCGTTGCCGGCGCAGATAGACCCAGTGCTCGCGGCACGGGTCAGGAAAATACAAATGCACCGGCCGATGCAGTGCGCACGCCTGCAGCGCGGCGAGCACATCGGGCGGTAGATGGCTGATGCCGAACACGTGCAGCGGTGTGGTGTCGTGGTTGCGTTCGCCTTGCAGGGCGTCGAGCAGGGCGCGGCTGCGCTGCGCGCGATGCGGACGGTTGATCGATTGCTGTACCTGCCGCCACAGCGCGGCCTGCCAGTCGCGGCTGTGCTTGCCGGGCTGTCGCTCCCAGTCGAGGATCCAGTCCGGCCGGTAGGTCAGGTATTGCGTATAGAGGCCGGCCAGATGTTCGGCCAGCTGAAAGCTGCGGCGTGAAGCATCGTCGCCGCTGAGGTAATCGGTGATCTGTGCTGAATCCAGTGCGGGCAGCGCCATCAGCAGGCGCCAGCGCAGCAGCTCGTTGCGATACGCGCCGCCGATCAGCGCCTCGTCGCCGAGCGTGCGTCGTGCTACGCGCTCGAACCACTGCCACGGCAGGATCATCTCGATATTGGCGGCAATACCATGGCCGCCATTCGGGCCGGCGCGATGCGCAAAGCGACCGAGCAGCCAGCGCTTGAGTCCCGGGTGCGCCACGACCACGGTTTGTGCGCTGAGCGGATTGGCCGGCCGCTCCGACTCCAGCAGCTGCGCCAGCGTGTCAGCCAGCCGTTCGGTGCGGCTGCCGCGATGGACGATCAGGCCGCTTGCGTATGCATTCATTCGTGCAGCCTAAAGTATGTCGGTCTCAGGTGGCGACACAGCATAGCGAGGCCGTTCGTGCACTGCTGCAGATTGCCCCCTGCAATGACTTTGGGTGTAGCTTTGTACGGAGAGGGACTGGCTTGCGGTGAAGTCGCTGTCAGCCGATAACTTCACGGGGTCGCTGCTGGCATCTGTCTTGGATTCATGACGATGACGGCGAGTTTGGATAATGGCTAGGGGTGGGTGATGGCCAGTCTGGAGCAGGCACGTGCAGAGCTTCGCGAACGCTTTTATCAGAGCGTCGCGGAAACCTTGACGCTGCTGCATACCGCACCAGGCTACGACCGCCGGCTTGCCATGGCCGAGATCACCCGCATTCTCTCGTCGACGATAGATTTGCCGCTGGTATGGATCGGGCGGCGTGAGCCGGATCGGACCGAGATCGAGGTCGTCGCCGCGGGCGGCTCCGCAGCGCAGTATGCCTCGCTGCTTCATCTCAGCACCGACGAAAACGAGCCGGGAGGCCGCGGCCCACTGGGGATCACTTACCGTCAGGGTGGCGCGCGCGTCACATCCATCGATGCGCCGACTTTTGCGCACTGGCGGGAGGCGGCCATATCCTACGGCCTCGGTTCGAACATCGTCGCGGTATCCAGTACGCGTGACGGTGGCCAGGTCAGCTTGAGCGCGTTCGCGCGAGAGGACGGCCCGACGTTGAATGATGAGCTGCTCGACTGGGCGCAGAGGCTCGCCGAAGAGCTGGCACGCTTCTGGGATCACCAGGCGCTGCTTGAGCGCAATCTGCGCATGAGTCGTTATCGCGACGCGCAGCGAACGATCCAGCGCGCGCTGCTTGATCAGCCCGATCCGGAGGCGACGTATCACACGCTGGCGCAGGCGCTGGTCGAGATTGCCGGTGCCGCAGCGGTGGATGTGTATGTCATGAACGCGGATGCCGACCATTTGAGTCGGGTAGCCCTGGTTGGTCCGATGGCCGAAGCCATGCGCAAGATGCCGCTACCACCACGTCATGGTGAAGGAGCCACAATATTTACGCCGACCCGCGCGTTCATGCAGGGCAAATCGGTGGTGCGCGTGCACCCCGCCAGCTGCACGGACATATCTTCGGCGTGGCGCGAGCAACCGCTGGCGCAAATGGGTGCTGTTGGATGCTGGCCGGTATTTGCGAAGGCGGATGGTGATGCGACGCTGAGCTCTTTTCCGATTGCCGTGTTTTCGGTGGTTACCGTGGAAGCCGACGCCTTTGATGAAGAGATGTGTCGACTGCTCGACGAAATTGCCGATGCGGCCGGTCTGGCGTTGGCTCAGCACAGCCAGCGTCGGTCGCTTTCCCAGGAGAAGGAGCGCCAGACGTATCTCGCGCTGCATGACGCACTGACCGGCCTGCCGAACCGTCGCGCGCTGGATTATCGCCTGCAGAGCGCGCTGGAAAACGCCAAGCATCACGTGCATCTGGTGGCGCTTGGCCTGCTGGACCTGGACGATCTGAAGCTGATCAACGATCGCCACGGCCATGCCGTGGGCGATCGTATTCTGGTGACCGTGGCGGAGCGCCTGCACGACGCTGTTCGTACGGAAGATTACGTTGCCCGCCTCGGCGGTGACGAATTTGTGCTGCTGTTCGATCAGCTTGAGTGCGAAGAGGATCTTGACGCGCTGTTGGCTCGCGTGGGTAGCGCCTTGCAAGAACCGATGGTCATCGATGGCGTCACTTTTCGGCTGTTTGCAAGCCTTGGCATCGCGCTATTTCCGATTCACGCCGATGCCAATGGTGAGCAGTTGCTGCGTCGTGCCGATCAGGCGATGTATCAAGTCAAGGCGCAAAAACGCAAACGCAGCCGTTGGTGGTCGTTGCCGACATTACCGGAATCGCGCAATACCCTGCCGGCAGAAATGGAGGGGCTTGGCTCGTTGCCCTACGGCGAAACGGCAGCGGATCTGCTGAGAAACGGTTTCACTGCGCTGGATGTCAAACTGCCGCGCGTGCTGGAGCATTTCTACGCGGAGGTATTACAGCATGAAGGCATGGCCGGTTTGCTCGGCATGCTGCCGTCTGACGAAGTGGAAGTCCTCAAGCGGCACTTGATGCTGCATGTGGAGATGCTGTTCCGCGCCGAACTCGATATCGATAGCCACCGTGATTTTGCCATGCGCACGGGCGTGTTCTATGCCGCCTGCGGTGTCGAAGAGGTCTGGTTACTGGATGTAATCGATCGGCTTCGCGATGTCTTGGTTTCCACGTTGGGATCGGGCGTGGAACGCGATACCCGGCCACTGAGTATCGTGTTGCTGCGACTGGGGCTGGAACGGCAATGGCAGCTGGAAAGCATGCGCTCGCTGCAGCGTCGTCGGGTGGCTGTGCTGGCCACCATCAACGCTTTGGCCTGGTCAGCGGACAGCTATCTGGAACTGATCCAGGGGGTGGTCGATATCCTCGCCGCGCATGACGAAGTGCTCGCCTGCGTGGTCGGTCGTCCCGATAGTTCCGGCCAGTTTGCCTATGAGGCGGTGGCAGGAGAGGTATTCGCCGAGTACTTGCGCAGACTTGAGGGTGGTGCGGCTGCCCCGATACTCAGCAACGAAGACAGGCAGGAAGGCGGTGGTCCCAGTGGCCGCGCCTGGCGTACGGCGACGATACAGCGCTGCAGTCATTACGCGACGGATGCTGCGATGATCAACTGGCGCGATCTCGCGACAAGCCTTGGCATCATCTCCAATGTTGCCGTACCGCTTTGCCCCACGCCACGTTCGCCGGCCGCGGTGCTCACTATCCTCGGCGCTTATGTCGGCGGTTTTCAAAGCGAAGATCAGATGGCCTTTATCGAGCAGATCAAGACGGTGCTCGATCTGGCGTTATCGCGACTTTCGCCTCCACGACCGGGTACCGAGCTGCTGCCGTTTTTTTTGCGCGAGCGTTGGCGCGGCCTGATTAAGACAGACGCCCTGCAGATGCATTACCAGCCCGTGGTAAGGCTGTCCGATGGGCATACCACCGAGCTTGAGGCATTGGCACGGCTTAGCGATGCCGCTGGCATCGTCTTGCATCCGGCGCGGTTTTTGCCCGCGCTGGATGACAATGATCTGATCGAGCTGTTCAACCAGGGGCTTGGGCAAGCTACGGCATGCCGGCAGCGTTTGGCAGCCATGGGTCATCTGCTGGATATCTCGGTCAACATTCCGGCCGCGGCAGTGGAGGACCCGCGTTGTGTCGAGATAGCGATAGCGGTGCTGACAGCGAGCAATTGCCCGCCGGAGGCCGTATTGCTGGAAATACTGGAGTCGCCGACCAGTGCGGGGGACTCATCACCGCGGGTTCTCAGTGGCATGAAAGCTCTCAAAGAGCTGGGCGTGCGTCTGGCCGAGGACGATCTGGGTGCGGGCTACAGTTCGTTGATCCGATTGCGCCATTGGCCGTTCGATCGCGTCAAGATCGATCAGGCTTTGGTCAAGCAGGTAGCCGACGATCCATTGCGCACCCTGCGTTTCATCCGGCAGTTGATCCGGCTGGGTCATGATCTCGATCTGGAGGTGGTGGTCGAGGGGCTGGAAACCATCGGCTTGATCGAGGCGGCCGTGATCCTGGGCGCGGACATGGGGCAGGGTTATGCCCTGGCCCGACCCATGCCAGCAGAGCATCTTGAGGCGTGGTTAGGATGCGCGCCTATTCATGTGGATGCCGCGCATCCGGTAACCGCACTGGGCGCTCTGGCGGCCGCTTTGTTCTGGGAGGAACGACTGGGCGCGCTGCCATCCAGTCCGATGTTCTGGCAAGCACATGCCAAAGCCACGTGTGCGTCCGGCAACTATCTGCGTTGTGGCGACGGAATATCAGATGCTCTCATCGAGTCGCATGCGGCGATGCATAGTGCCGCGGTCAACGGTCCATCAGACCCCACGTACCGAAGAGTCCGCGGCCAGTTCGTCGCTCAACTGATCGAGCATGTGCGTAGCGAGGAAAAGCGTCAGGATCACGCAACCTCATCCACGTCCTCCTGAGATCGGAAGAAGTTTCCGCCGGAGATGAAGCCGTGCGCAGCAGATAGCACGGTGGCTATACCGTCGCTGCTTGGACAGGCCGAGGGCGTGTGGCATGGTGTGCCGACGTTATCCTGACGACCTCCCCACCCATCCCCGGAGAATCTTTGTGACTTATCAAGCGGCGCCGAATCGCTACGACAACCTCATGCCTTACCGCCGTTGTGGCAAGAGCGGTATCGACCTTCCGGCCATTTCACTCGGGCTGTGGCAGAACTTCGGGAGCACGGACGTCTTCGAGACGGGCCGTGCCATCCTGCGCCGCGCCTTCGATCGCGGCGTTACCCACTTTGATCTGGCGAACAACTACGGTCCGCCGTATGGCTCGGCCGAGGAGAACTTCGGTCGCGTGATGGCCAGCGACCTCGCGCCTTATCGCGACGAGCTGATCATCTCCAGCAAGGCCGGCTGGGATATGTGGCCTGGTCCGTATGGCGGCATCGGCGGCAGTCGCAAATACTTGATCGCGAGTTGTGACCAGTCGCTCAAGCGCATGGGCCTGGATTACGTCGACATTTTTTATTCGCATCGCGTTGATCCGAGCACGCCGCTGGAAGAAACCATGGGTGCACTCGCGCATCTGCATCGCCAGGGCAAGGCGCTTTATATCGGCATCTCCAGCTATTCCCCCGAGCTCACCCGCAAGGCAGCGTCGATTCTTGCCGACGAGCGTGTGCCGCTGTTCATTCACCAGCCCAACTATTCCATGTTCAACCGCTGGATCGAAGATGGCTTGCTCGACACACTCGAGGACCTTGGCACCGGCTGCATCGCGTTCTCACCGCTCGCGCAAGGCCTGCTCACCTCCAAGTACCTCAAGGGCATCCCCGACGATGCCCGTGCAACGCGAGACGGCTCATTGAGCAAAAAGCAGCTCAGCGAGAAAAACCTCGAGCGTATCCGTGCACTCAACGCGATCGCCGAACGTCGTGGCCAGACGCTGGCGCAGATGGCGATTGCCTGGGCGCTGCGCGATCCTCGCGTGACCTCGGCCCTGATTGGTGCGCGCACCGTCGAGCAACTGGATAATTCACTCGATGCGGTTCATGCGCTCGACTTCTCGACGGACGAACTGGCCGAGATTGAAAAGTACGCGACCGACGGCGGGACGGATCTTTGGAAAGAGTCGGCAAAGCTTGGATAGACCTGTGGCGGCGAGGACTGAGGCGTTCGCCCGATAACGCAGACGGGTTCAAGCAGGTGGACGATCACTGAACGACGGACAAAAAGAAACCCCGCTTGAGGCGGGGTCAAATTGGAGAGTACGCGGCACTATAGCGTTCGCATGTGACAACTTCGCTGACCGCATTTTTCATCGAGCCCCGCACGCGCTTGCGTACTCAGCTGATGCCTCGGCTGCGACCAGTTGCATGCATTGAAACGATCTCGTGAGCACAGCACTAGCCAGCAGGTGTTTCGGTCGATGCTGCCGCGTTTGGCAGCATCGACGATCGGGCACCTTGATGCCGCGTTGACGCCAGCCGGCGCTATTCTCGCTGTTACGTGGAGTGAAACACTATGGCGGTATCGCGCCAGGAAATGCAGCGCCGCCTGACCAAGCTTGAGGCCGATGTGCCTGACCTGATGGCCAAGTACCCTGATCCGGACGACTTCATGTGCGAGTTTGCTGCCAGGGCATACACCATTATCGACGCCACCAGAGTGGCTGAGGATGCCTGGGCCTTCAGCGAGATTGATCGCATCCTGCATAAGTTTGGGCTCAAGGCTGATGACCATCCGAGATAGCTGCCGCACGAACTGTCCGCATGGCAGTGGCAGCACTCAGGGCCTGTAGTGGCTGGGCGGTTTGCCCATTGCGCGACGGAACATGGTCGAGAAACTGGTCGGGCTCTCGTAGCCCAGATCCAGGGCGATGGCAGTCACGGCGTTACCAGCAGCGAGCCGGGGGAGCGCGGCGAGCAGGCACGCCTGCTGGCGCCACTCGACGAAACTCATGCCCGTTTCATGGCGGAACACGCGGGTGAAGCGGCGCCGATGGATGCCCAGGTCGTTCGCCCAGTCGTCGATGGTGTCCGTCATGCGCGGCGCCTCGAGAAAGCGCGCGCAGCGTGCCGCCAGTTGCATCCCCGTAGGCAGGGGCAATGCCAGCGGAATGATGGAAGCCCGGGCGATTTCCTGCACCAGCAGCGACATCAGCAATCCATCGCGACCGCTTTCGTCGTATTCCCGCGGCACGTCGACGGCGGCCACCAGCAGGGCGCGCAGTAGCGGCGATACCGCGAGCACGCGACAGGTATCGCCAAGTGAACCGGTGACGGCCGGCTCGATGTACACGCTGCGCGTGCTGACCGTGCCCACCATGCGTACCGCATGCGGCGTGCCGCCCGGAATCCAGACCGCACGTTCCGGCGGCGCCAGCCACGCGCCGTCGGGCGTGGTGACCGCGACGGTACCGGCGGAGGCGTAGAGCAGCTGCCCACGTCGGTGACGATGCGCGGGCAGTTCGTACGACGATGGGTATTCATGGCCACGCGAAACCACCGGCCGTGGCGTGGCTTCGAACGCATCCAGAAAGGGCGGCTGCATGTGTGTCCCGGACTCTTGCTCGTTTGACCCACATTCTAGTGCGGGACAACGCGGGACATGGTTTCATGATCACCCCGATTCGATCCCCAAGGACATCCCGATGCCTGCGTCTGCCAGCGCCGCGGTGGAGACACCGCGCGCCGATCCCATTGTTTTCGGCGTGATCTTCGCCATCAGTTTCTGTCACCTGCTCAACGACATGATGCAGTCGCTGTTGCCGGCGATTTATCCCGGCCTGAAGGCCGGCTTCCATCTCGATTTCGGCCAGATCGGCCTGATCACGCTCGCCTACCAGATCACGGCGTCGATCCTGCAACCGCTGGTGGGCCTGTACGCGGATCGCCGGCCGACTCCGCTGGCGCTGCCGGGCGGCACGTTGTTCTCCCTCGCCGGCCTGGTGGTGCTGTCGGTAGCGCATGCCTACCCGGTGCTGCTGGTCGGTGCCTCGCTGCTGGGCGTGGGTTCGTCGGTTTTCCACCCCGAGTCGTCGCGCGTGGCACGCATGGCGTCGGGCGGTCGGCATGGTTTGGCGCAGTCGCTGTTCCAGGTGGGTGGTAATGCGGGGCAGGCGCTGGGACCCTTGGCAGCTGCGTTGGTGGTGGTGCGTTGGGGGCAGTCGAGCCTGGCGTTCTTCGCCCTGTTGGCGCTGCTTTCCTGCGGGATATTGTGGAACGTGGGCCAGTGGTACAAGCACCACGGGCTGCCACGATTGAAGGCGGCGAACGCGGGCAAGCATGTGAACGGTGCGCCCACCAGTGCGGAAGCGAAACGCGGTATTGCCGTGCTGCTGTCGCTGATCTTCTCGAAGTATGTGTATCTGGCCAGCCTCACCAGCTATTTCACGTTCTACCTGATCCACCGCTTCGGCGTGTCGGTGGAGAACGCGCAGCTCCATCTGTTTGCGTTCCTGGGCGCCGTGGCCGTGGGCACGATACTCGGCGGACCGCTGGGCGACCGGTTCGGCCGCAAACGTGTCATCTGGTTTTCGATTCTGGGCACCTTGCCCTTCACCCTGCTGTTGCCACACGCCAGCCTTTTCTGGACCGCGCCACTCACTGTGGCGATCGGACTGATCCTGGCTTCCGCCTTTCCGGCGATCGTGGTGTTCGCGCAGGAGCTGGTGCCCGGCAAGGTCGGCATGATTTCCGGCCTGTTCTTCGGATTCTCGTTCGGCATGGGCGGGCTGGGTGCCGCCGGGCTGGGCGAACTGGCGGACCATATCGGTATCGAGGCCGTTTACCAGATCTGTGCGTTTTTGCCGTTGATCGGGTTGATGGCGGCGTTCTTGCCTGATATGCGAAAACATCGCCAATAAATCGGCTCTCGCGAGGCCCGTCTCCGTCAGGCGATTTGGCGGAGACGGGTGATTACGCTGCTGAATTTGTCATGCCATGCGGCGGCACCGATGACCGCGGCATGGCATGACGAATGACACCATCGGCGCGCGTTAGACCTTGTCGACGGATGCCTTGTAGATCTCGTCGATGGCTTCGGCCAGCGCGGCGTCGAACTCGCTGTCGCTCATGGACTTCTTCAGTTCATTGATCAATGCGCGCGAGAAGCTTGCGATCATGCCGTGGTTTTCGGCAAGCTTCTGGCATGCGTCGGCCCGGGTGTAGCCACCTGACAGCGCCACCACGCGTGCGACCCGCGGGTGCTCGATCAGCGGGCGATAAAAATCCGGCACGTCCGGAATGGTCAGCTTGAGCATGACGCGACTGCCTTGCGGCAGGGCATCGAGGCCCTTCAGCAATTCCGTGCGCAGGATCGACTCCGCGCCGGCCTTGTCCGGGCTCTTGATCGAGACTTCCGGTTCAAGGATCGGCATCAGGCCATGGGCCACGATCTGCTGGCCAATCTGGAATTGCTGTGTGGCAATGGCCGCGATGCCTTCCCTGGATGCGAGGTTGATCACCGAGCGCATCTTGGTGCCGAAGATATCCAGCTTCACCGCACGCGCAAGCAGGTCGTCAAGCCCGGGAATCGGCTTCATCAACTGCACGCCGTCGGCTTCGGTTTCCAGTCCTTTGTCGACTTTCAGAAAAGGTACGACACCCCGATCCTCCCACAGGAAAGTCGGCACCGGCTTGTTTTCGGCCTGGCCGTCCATGGTGGCTTCAAACAGAATCGCGCCGATGATCTTTTCGCCGGTAAATGCCGGCGCGGTCATGATGCGCACCCGCATGGCATGCATCAGCTGGAACATCTCGGCGTCGCCGCTGTATTCGCTATCGGCGATGCCGTAATGCCGCAACGCGCCAGGCGTCGAGCCACCGCTCTGGTCCAGTGCAGCGAAAAATCCCTGTTTCTCAGAGACCTGTTTCAACATTTTTTCATTGGCCACGAATATCTCTCCTTTCAAAGCACAGCAATCAATGCGCGATGCATCCAGCTACAGATCAGACAAGTACCACACCTGGCGGTGAAGGCATGATCTAGACGATCGCCGGCCTTCTTGAGTCGGTGCAATACCGTGGTTTACCTAGCGAAGAGGCACATGCGTAATGAACGCGCATCCTCCTAAACCATGCAGATCTTCCGATCTGACCGTGGGATGCTCTCATAAGTGCGAGGAATGAAGACAATGGGCAACTCTTGACGTCCGCCTACGTTAGGGTCATGTGTCCTGAAATGTCAGAAGCTGCCCGATCGGATCAGCGCTAATCGCGTCCTGTCAGATTGCCGAGCGGCGCATGCACGGCAATCGCATTCACCAAAGCAAATGGGGTCGCAGCAAGCGACGCAGGTGCAGCCGATTCGCTCGGCTTCCACGTTTTGGCTGTCACTCGAGGGAAAGAAGTAACCGGCGGTGGTCGGATATCGCCGCAGGCCTTCTGGCGTGGGTAAATCCCTGGATTGGACCGATGAAGACGCTGGCTTGGACATAGGCATCGGGGTAGCGAGCAAAACTCATGCCGGCCCCTTTGAATGCTTCCATTTACGTTGCTACTGTCGATGCGGAGTTCGATAGACACATCGACGACCCGATTTCGATTCTCGCTTTTGTCGGCGTAACACTTCGGCACGCACTCGATTCTAGCTATATGACCGGCATCACAAGAAAGCCTAACGAAAGCGCCGCACCCCCTTATGGTGAGTGATTATTAGCGCCGACTGACGGAGGTTGCTGTGGCATCTGATCTGAAAATGACCTACCGCGACCGTCACTGGTTGCTCACCGAGCAAAGCGCGGCTGAGCTCCATGGGCTAGCTGACGGTGCCATCGTCGTGGACAAGGTCGGGCGCATCATATTCGCTAACGAAAACGCGGTCGTCATGCATGGTCGATTGGCTTTAGGGGTCGAACCGGGCGACTACAGTCTTATGCATGGTCTGTTTACTGAAGACGGCCGGCCTTATCCGTCGGAAGACCTGCCATTGGCCCGTGCGGTTCTAAAGGGCGAAACGGTTATTGGTGCACGATGGCGCATTCGGCGTCCGGATGGATCGATGATCACGGCGATTGGGGACGCTCGACCGATCACTAAAGAGAACGGCGATCAGAATGGTGCGATCCTGGTTTTTCGCGAAGTGATTTGATCGGCCCGACGTTGCACGATTTGGTTACAGCACTTGGATGCGATCGTCTAGCTTGCTTGGCCTTCTGGTAGCCAGCGCCGGTGACAGATAACGCCGATCGCAAAACAGGCAGGGGAATCGCTGCAGCGAAATGTCAGATGGATGCGATAAGAGTCACTTTACGATCTGGGTGGCCATGCAAACCGGATCGCTGTGAAAACGGGTGTCCCCAAGGCAATCCACGCGGTGACCTTCCAGCCGATCTGCTCACCTAGCAACGCGCACAGCAGACCAGACAGTGTGATCAGCGCAAGTAGCAAGGGAGCCGTCCATGTGCGCCGGTTGCCCTGTCGGCTGAATGAAACCCGGTTCATGGCAGCACCTGCGCATGCCGGGTTTGGTCACCGAGATGTTTGGCGACGATGCGGTCCAGCCGCGCCGACTGTGTATTGCGTCGAGCGATCCACAGATACAGGCCGCTGATGAGGATCCCGATGGTGATCAGATCCAGTAACGCCCAAAGAATCTTCAGCGGCAGGCCGCCGTAGTCGCCGAAATGCAGTGGTCGCGACACCTCCAGCGTGCGCAGGTACCAAGGCATTCTGACCACGGCACTCAGCTTGCCCGAGCGGGCATTCACCAGGATCGGTGTGAGCAAACGCGAGGTCAATGTGCTGGAGCCTTTGGCCCAGAACAGGTAGTGATAAGGACTGCCGTACGGGTTGCCGGGATAGACCGCGCTGGTCACCGTCATGCCCGGCACCGCACGACTGGCCGTCTCCAAAGCCGCTTGCGCAGACGGCAACGCGAGCTGCGCTGGCGCGGTCGCTCCCTTGTACGATCCGAGCAGACTTTTTACATCGGTCTGCTGCCATAGAGCGAACAGCGGCGTGGATAGTTCGTTCATCACGCCGGTTGCGCCAACGACCAGCGTCCATGCCATGACCACGATACCAAGCAAGTTATGCACATCCAGCCACTTCAAGCGGGATGAGCGATCGGTCCGCACCGTTCCGAACTCAAGTTTCTTCATGAAGGGGCCATACAGCACCACACCGGACACGATCGTCAATACAAAAAGCAGCGCCATCACGCCAAGAAAGAGTTCGCCCGGCAAGTCCACGAATAGATCGGTATGCAGTGCGAGCATGATGTCGATGAAGGTCTTCGGTTGCTCTGCCGCCGTCTTCGATGTTTCAAGAATCGCACCGGTTCGTGCATCGAAGCGAATGAAATGCATCGTCTTGGGCTGCGCGCGCATTTGCGCAAACGATGGCACCATCCAGACATGGATTTGCGGTTCGTCATCGTCGGCGAACATCGAAGCGATGAGCTCATTGGGGTATAGGCGATGACTCGCTGTCGCCAGGCGATCCAGACTTACCTGCGGGGTGTCGGCAGGTAGCTGGACGTAATGATGCGGTTGCAGCCAGCGATCGATTTCGTCGCGAAAGACCAGGGGCAGGCCGGTAAGGCAGATCAGCAAAAGAAACGCTGTGCAAATCAAGCTGCTCCACTTGTGGATCACATACCAGCGTTTGAGCGAGTGCGTGGCGATCATGGTGGCTTACCAGTCGTAGGTCGCGCTGGCGTAGAGGGTGCGGCGCACGCCAAAGTTGCATGTGGCACTGCTGGTGCACGCCGATACATACGTCTTGTCGAGCAGGTTGGAAAGGTTGAGCTGCAGCTTCAATCCATGCAGTGCCGGATCAATCGCACCGACGTCGTAGCGAAGGGCGGCATCGAGCAGGGTGAAGGCTGGCACCTTGAACGAGTTGACATCGTCGCCGTAGGACGAGCCGACGTAACGCACACCCGCCGACATGCCCAGGCCCTGCAGCACTTGTCCATGCATGGTGTAATCGAGCCATAGCGATGCGCTCTGTTTCGGCACGCCGTATTGGTAATTTCCTTGCACAGCCGCCGAGATACCGTTGTAACCCGTGTCGACCGTTGGTGTTCGGGTATAGCGCGAATCCGTATACGCGTAGCTGGCGATCAGATTCAGATTGCTGCTGAGCGCGGTGTGATCAGATAGTTCCAGCCCGCGCGAGCGGATCTCACCTATCTGCGTGACGAAGCCCGGATTGAGTGGATCTGCTTCGGGCACGTTTTGCTCGGTCAGGTTATAGATCGCCGCCGTGAGCAGGCTGTTGCTGCCGGCGGGCTGAAACTTCACGCCCGCTTCGTATTGCTGGCCGGTGGTCGGCGATGCCGGCGCACCGCTCGTGGTGATCGAGCCGAATTGCGGCTGGAACGATGTGGCATAACTCACGTAAGGGGCCACGCCGTTGTCGAACACATACACCAGCCCCGTGCGCCAGGTGAACTTGTTGCTCGGCTGGTTGGGAATGGCCAGGCTCGGGTCGTTGCTGGTTTGATTGGTCTTGACCCAATCCTGCCGAACGCCGAGCAGCAAGCGCCAATGATCCAGGCTCATCTGATCTTGCAAGTACGTACCGATCTGGCTGGCATGGTCGACGTAGGCACTGAACGTGGACGGATCAGGTCCTTGTATCGGCGGGCCGTACACCGGGTCGAAGATATTGATCGGCGGTACGTTGAAGCTGCTGCCGTAGACCCAGTTTTCGTTGAAGCGTGAATACGACACACCCAGCAGCATGGTGTTCTGGATGGCACCCAGATCGAACTGCGCCGTGAGGCGGTTATCGATCAGGTAGGAGCGCGCACTCATGTGCCGCACGAACGCGTAGCGATCGAGTGTCTCGCCATCGGCTTCCAGGCCATCTGGCCAGATCATGTTGGCTTCGTTGCGGTTGTCGGTAAAGCGCGCGTTCTGCTGAAACGTCCAGACATCGTTGAAGTGATGTTCGAACTGGTAGCCGAGCATGCCCATGCGCTGTTCGGTCTTGTTGAAACTCGGATCGCCGGGATTGAAGTTGGCTGAGAGCTTGCCCAGCGGACTGAATAATACCGATCCGACAGCAGGGCTGGTGGAGTAATCTCCCATGTCGGGGCTGTAGGTGAAATTCGCCAACAACGTGAGCGAAGTGTTTTCGTCGGGGTGCCATGTGAGCGCGGGCGCGATGCCGTAGCGCTTGTGTTTAATCCACGATGTCTGCGTGTCCTGCGTGAGTCCGATGCCCGTCAGCCGGTAGAGCCAGTGACCGTCCTGGTCGAGCGGGCCGCCGAAGTCGAAACCGGCCTGGAAACGATCGTAGTTGCCCAGGCCAAACGTGACTTCGTGCAGCGGCGTCGCGGTAGGCTGCTTGCTGACCACATCGATGATGCCACCGGGGCTGGCTTGCCCGTACAACACCGAAGGCGGCCCACTAAGCACTTCCACACTCTGGTAGAAATAGGGATCGACCATGTCGTTGGTTGAGCTGTCGTCCTGAAGGCCATCGAGAAAGACCCCCGGCGTAAAGCCACGCAATTGCAGACTGCTGGCGCCCCAGAAGTTGGAGGCCGTACCTTGCGTTTCCGGCACGACGCCGGGCGAATAGCGCAGTGCCTCGTTGAGGCTTTGCGGCTGCTGGTCGTCGATCTGTTGCCGCGTGACGATGGAAATGGACTGCGGTGTTTCGATGAGCGGTGTATCTGTCTTCGTCGCCGCACTACCGTCGCTTTCCACGTACCCAGTGGGGCTCTGTGCGGTTACGTTGATCTTGGAAAGCGTCTTTGCATGGGTACTCGCGTTCGTCTTCGCGTCAGCGGCCGACGTGTCGCTACCTTGCGGTGTGCTGTCATCGGCATAGCTGGGCGCTGCCGCGAATAAGACGATGAATGCCGTCACCCATGTGTGCTTGCGAAGTGCACGAAATGGAACAGTGGATGATGAGTGGACGTGGCACGAAGAAACAAACGGCGCATGGCGACGCTGAGATGAAGCATTTTTCACAAGAGGAGGTCCCTGGCAAGTCAGCAAAGTTGCCCGCCGGACCCATGGGGATGGTCAAGGCGGCAACGCCATCAGGCTGCTGGCATTGGCTGGCCACCTATTAATACGAATAATTATCGTTTAGTTTTAATCAGGTGGCAAGCGAACGAGATGACGGGTGACGCCCCTCAAGAGTTGCTTTAATCGGTCAATGCAACACGCCGAATGCGGCTTAGGCTTTGGTACACACAGGTATCCCTGCGCAAAGTCCTAAATAAGTTGATGAAACGCCCTCGTGAAGTGGCATATCGAGTCTGGAGAAATATGCCGGTGTCGAAAAGGAGCGCCATGCGTCTGACGAGTTTGAGAATCTGCCGTCGGTCGTTCCTTTGAAACAGTCGATGTACAGGCTGAGCGTGGCGCAATTCGTGGGGCCTCAAGCGACAAGCTAGAACAATAAGTGGCGAGAAGTTCGATTCGCCATCGACCCGCGAAGCTTTCTCTCCGGCAGATTTTTAGCAGATCTGTGCTGGTTACTCATCTAGGTCACGAACAGGTAGATCATGAATGGTAGTTTCTTAGCCAACTGATGCGCGAACAGGACGTGGTTATGGCCATCTTACGGAAACCCCCCACCCAAGAACGCTCGCGACAGACCGTCGAAGTCATCTTAAAAGCAGCGTCACAGGTTCTGGAGCAACGCGGGGAGTCAGCTCTCACGACGACGACAGTGTCGGAGCGTGCAGGTGTATCTATCGGGACTCTTTACCAATATTTCGCCGATCGAGATGCGCTTTTGCTTGCGCTCGCCAATCAAGAGCACGACCGCATGGTCGAACGTATGACCAAACTCTTTGCTGCCATTGATACGCGCTCGACCGATCCACAACGACAGTTTGTTCGCGCCGTGATTGCCTCTTATTCCCGACGACGAGGCGCTACGAGACAATTTGCTCTTATGGCTCGATTGGAGACGCCCGGCGGCCAGTCGTTGCGCGATGACTTTATTGAAGGAGTCGCGAAATTCTGGAACCGTCGGGACGGCGGCCAACGTAGCCTCACCAACAAGACCCACGCGTACGTATTGGTTCGCGCAATCATCTTAGTGGCACAGACCACCGCGCTTGAGAATGCAGCGCTACTCAACGACCCCGATTTCGAGGATGCACTCTGTCTTATCATCGACGGTTTTCGCGTTCGTCCTGCAAAGAAGACCACGATTCCTCGTTCAAAACCTGAGAAAAATCCGTCGCCTTGATGTTGGGTGTGTCCAAAACCGCCAGCCTGAGTCAGGTAAGTGGCTGGTATTCAACAACTTGATAGCTATCCATGCGATCTGAACGTAGCTCTGGAATGCGAATCGACAACATGAGGAATCCTCATATTATTGAATGATGAAAATCATTCTCGCATTCCTCCCCCTTATCGCCTTTCTCGTCGCCCAGCGCGTCATTGGTCCGGATTCGGCGCTTATCGCTGCGGCGACAGTTGCCCTCGGCATGACGTTGACAAACATCATCATTCGACGCGTCGGTGTAAAGATGCTTGATCTTGGCTCTACCGTTCTTTTCTGCGGCATTGCCGCGTACGTCCACTTTTCGGCGATGCATCTGACGCTCGCGCAGATCAGGCTATGCGTTGATAGCGGACTGCTGTTGATCGTACTGATCTCGGTGCTGACAGGGCGGCCGTTTACGCTTCAATACTCACCCAACAGCGCTCCTCATGACCTGCGAATTCTCCATGCTCATAAGGTGATCAGTGCCATGTGGGTGGCGGCTTTCGCGGCGATGGCTGCCGTTGACATCCTATGGATTCTTCACCCGGGTCTTCCGACGGGAAGCATGGTTGCAGCGTCAGCCGTTATTACCGTGTTGACATGGCTAGCTTCGCGACGCTACATCGCCGGTATCAAAGCGGATTCCGCGGAATCTTCCTCGCGCTGAAATCCGCGACACCCGACTTTCATCGGTCATGCCAGCCACTCGCGCTCACTGAGCGCCTAGTCCGAATGGATTGTCCATTGAGGATTCTCATCTTGCGACTATTCAGAGAGATAATTTTGGAGATACGCCATGACTCGTAACATCGCTGAACAATCAAATCTCGCCGATAAGAACGTAACCGACGCTAAGGCCGAGAACACGAAACAACGGTCGTCTGTAGATCTGCCGGTAAGCGCTCGCTCGTTGAATGATCCGACGTTATCAAGCGATGCGTTCGCGCAGGTAAAGCCACGACCGAGTGACCCCGCTGTTCGAATGGCGGTGAAGTATTACTTTGAAGATCCGGATATGGACTTCTTCTTTGTCGTCGCCCTCGGTTGGGGTGCTGAAGGTGGCCTCAGCGTCGGCCAAGCCTTTCACGTCGCCTCCAAGATCATCGACGGCGATGCAGCCAGCTGGGTCGATGCCTTCACCCAGTACGGGGATCAGCTAAATGTTCAAGCGGACATATGGCAGGCGCGAGGATGGAAGCGACAGAGCGCCGAGATGCGCTTCAATGCCTTTGCCAGCTATCGATCGGCCTGGCAATTTGCACCAGCGGGAGACGCATTCCTTAACATCTACGCCAAGGAACGAAGCGCTTTCGCGCTGGCGATCTGCGAATTGGGTTTTCCCGCCACCTTTTTCGATATCCCTTATAAGGGCAAGTCACTTCCTGGGGTCTTTTTCAAGAATTCGAACACCCACGCGCCCGTTGTACTTCTGATCGGCGGAGCCGATACCGGTTTCGAGGACACGTTTTTAACTGTCGGTCGTGGCCTTTTCGAGTGTGGCTATTCTGTGGCAATGGTGGATCTTCCTGGCCAAGGCATCACGATGGCCGATGGTCTCTACTGGGAAGCCGAAGCGGAAAAGCCGATCGCGGCCGTCGTCGACGTTTTGATCGATCGCTTCGCCGCGAAGCCAGGTCGGATCGCACTCATGGGATGCAGTTTGGGCGGCTATTTCGTGACACGTGCTGCGGGTCATGAGCCACGATTCGGCGCCGTCATTGCCAGTACGCCATTTCCGCAACCGGGCCAAATTTTTGCGGCACAGGCCGCCAAGGTCGCGGCATCCGAAGCGGAGCCCAGTACAGCGACACGACGCAACCACGAAGTGCTGTTTTGGAAAGCCGGCGCCAGCAACACACAAGAGTTTCTCTCCCGAACAGCTGCCATGTATGCCGACCCTTCGATGGTCACGGTTCCCTTCCTGTCCATTGTCGGGTCTGGAGAATCCCCCTTCATGATCGCCCAGGCGAAGGAGTGGGCAGCAACGATACGCTCAGCCCGCAGCGATCTGGTGTCTCTGGACGCGTCCACCGGCGCCGATGGCCACGTTCAGGTCAACAACCGACGGCGGCTAGTACAAGAGGTCAGTGGATGGCTCGGTGAGGTATTTGCAAATTAAATAAATTATTAGTGTCGAGAAATTGTGCAATCCATCCGTGCCTACGACTCCAGCCCGGTCCGACGGTTGCCCTAGCGCGCTGGAACCCAGCCGAGCCCGAGGCTCTTTTGCAATGACACGAAGTCATTCAGCAGATTGGCGCGTCCCTCGACGAGATTTTGCTGCGCGGAGAATTGCACGCGCTGCGTGTCCAGCAGATCGATCAGCGAAGAGGCGCCCGCGTCGTAACGTTGGCGCATCAAGGTCGCGGATCGATCGGCGGATGCTTCGATCTGCTGCAAGCGCGTGACGCTTTCGCGTTGGTGACCATAGCGGGACAGTGCATTGTTGGCGTCCTGCAGCGCAGCGAGCACGGTTTGTGCATAGCGGGCATCGGCTTCGTCGCGGCTCGCTTCGGCTTGGCGAATACTGCTGCGCGTACGTCCAAAGTCGAACACGTCCCATTGCAGATACGGCACACCAAGCCAGGAGAGCGAGCTCTTTCGCGTCAGGTGCCCGGGATCGGCGGCGTTGGATCCGACAAAACCCAGCATCGTTACCTTGGGAAACAAATCGGCGGTGCGTTCGCCGATCTGCGCGTTGCTCGCAGCAAGCCGACGCTCGGCAGCGCGGATATCGGGGCGCTGCTGCAACATCCTTGCGGGATCATCGATGGGTACGGTTGCAGGCAAAACGGGTAGCGGTGCAGGGGCTGATAGTTCCCGGTCAAGCGCGCCGGGCGCCTGGCCGGTGAGCACCGCGAGCTGGTCGAGCGACTCGGTGATCTGCTCGTCCAGCGGAATAAGCGTTGCGCGAGTGGTTTCTACTTGCGTGGTCTGGCGTTCGACATCCGCATCGCCGGCGACACCGCGTGCGCGCCGCTGCTGGATCAAGACGAGCGTTTGCTGTTCCAGTTTGGCCGACTGATTGGCCAATGTCAGGCGTTGCTGTTGGTCGCGTAGGTTGATGTATGCCTGGGCCACTTCGGCCGCCAGCGACACCTGCGTATCGGCGAGATCCGCGTTGACCGCATCCGCTTGGGCTGAAGCGGCTTCGATGGCGCGGCGCGTGCCACCGAACAGATCGAGTTCCCAGGACGCATCGAAACCGGCGGTGTACAACTGCAACGGACCTTGCCCTCGTGACGTCTGACCGGATTGCGTCGTGGATACTGTCTGGTTCGTGTCGGTCTGCGATGTCTGCAGGCCAGACACATTCGGCTCCCGTGTGCGCAGCGCGGCGGCATCGGCCGACACCGTCGGCAATGCTTCGGCGCGCTGTTGTTGCAGCTGCGCGCGCGATTCGCGCAAACGTGCCTGCGCTGCTTGCAGATCCTGGTTGTGCGCCAGCGCTGTCTCGATCAATGCGCTCAGTTGCGCATCGCCAAGCGTGTTCCACCATTGGCTTGGTGCATGCGCCGATGCGGTACCGGAGGAGGGCGCACGCACGAAAGCATTGGCATGTACCGCGTTCCCGGCGACATCTGGCGCGCCACGATAATCAGGGCCTACGGTGCAACCCGGCAATACGGTGAGCGAACCGAGCAGCGCAAAAAATAGAATACGTGAAACAGATGAGTCGCTTGTATGCATGACTAAAATCCTTAATGACCTGCGGCAGCTGGCGCGCCATAGCTGGGCGTCTTCAGCAGCAACGCGAGGGGAATGCAGCACGCCAGCGCGATGCCGAGCAGGTAGAAAACTTCGGAATAGGTGATCACCATGGCCTGCTGTTGGATCTGCGCAGCGAGCTGGCCGAGCGCACGCATCTGCGCGTAGGCCATATCGCCGGTTCGCGCGAACCATCCGGCGGCGCTGGCGGCGAGACGATCCTGGCCCAGCACCGAATTCGCCGTCAGCGATTCGCGGATGGTCGCGACATGAAACGTGTTGCGCCGGTCGATCACGGTACCTATAACGGCCAGGCCAATCGAGCCGCCGAGGTTGCGCGCCATGTTGTAGACACCGGCGGCGTCGCCGGCTTCCTCCCGTGTTACCGCGGCCATCGAGGCCTGGTTCAACGGCATGAACACCAGCATCTGGCCGGCGCCGCGGATCAGTTGCGACCAGAAGAAATCATCGCCGACGCTTTGTGCCGTCAAATGGACGTCCAACATGCAGCTCACCACGAAACACATCAGGCCGGTGATCACCATGATGCGAAAATCAACCTTGCCCAATAGCCGCGGTAGCAGCGGCATCATCAAAAAGGCTGGCACGCCGGAGACCAGCATCACCCAGCCCGATTGTTCGGCGTTATAGCCGGCGATCAGGCCGAGAAACTGCGGTATCAGATAGATCACCGAATAGAACACGCCGCCGACCACCAGCACGATAAGAATGACGCTGGCGTAGCGTGGATTGCGCAACAGGCTCAAGCGCATCACCGGTCGCTTGGCGGTGAACTGCGAGATCGCGATCAGCACCATGCCGGCCAGCGACAACAAGCTCAGCCAGATGATCAGGTCGGACTCGAACCAGCGCTCACGCTGACCTTCTTCCAGCACCACCGTCAACGAACTCAAGCCGGCCGAAAGTCCGACAATGCCCAACCAGTCGGCCTGCTTGAGCGCATCCCATTGCGGATGGTCCGGCGGTAGACCGATCAACAACAGCGCGATCAGACCGATGCATACGGGCAGGTTGATGAAAAAGCACCAACTCCAGCTGATGTTTTCTGTGAGCCAACCGCCCAGCACTGGACCCAGCAAGGGCCCGAGCAATACGATCAAACCAAAGATCGTCATGCCGATCGGCAGCTGCGACATCGGCAGGCGGCTGCGGATGATGGTTTGGCCGGTCGGGATCATGGCGCCACCGGTCAGACCCTGACCGATGCGGCCGATGATCATGGCCGTCAAGGTGTGCGAGAAGCCGCACATCATCGAGAACAGCATGAAAAGCACCGCGCCGCCGAGCAGAAAATTGCGCAAGCCGAATACGCGTGTCAGCCACGCGGCAAGCGGAATAATCACGATTTCCGACATCAGGTAGCCAGTTGAAATCCAGGTGCCTTCCGTACCGGTGGCGCCGATTTCACCCTGGATCTGCGGCAGTGCGGAATTGGTGATCGAGATGTCGAGCGTGGCCATCAACGCACCGAGCGAACCGGCGGCCACGGCGATCCAGTCCGCGGCGCTGGCATGTTCGGGGTGGCTGGCTGGCATGGCAGCCGTCTCAGCCATGATGGTTGCCTGCCGTCGCCACCGACTGATCGGTATGTGCCGGACGTGTATCCACATCTACCGTCACCGACAAACCGGGCACTAGCAGCTTGCGTGTCTGCGCATCGGTATCGATGCGAATACGCACTGGCACGCGCTGCACAATCTTGGTGAAGTTGCCGGTCGCGTTTTCAGGTGGCAGCAGTGCGAACTGCGAGCCGGTACCCGGCGCGAAGCTGTCGACCACGCCGCGCAGATCCGCACCCGACAAGGCATCGACATGCAGGCTCGCATGCTGGCCTGCACGCATGCGACCGACCTGGGTTTCCTTGAAGTTGGCGGTGAGATAAATGCTCTGCACCGGCACCACGCTCATCATCCGCGTGCCAGGCTGTGCGTACTGGCCGACGCGTACGGTGCGATCGCCGATGCGACCGGCCAGCGAACTGCGAATCAACGTGTCCTGCATATCGAGTTGCGCTTGCCGTGCAGATGCCTGCGCTGCCTCCAGTTGTGCGCGCGCCTGCGCCAGCTGGGCATCGAGATCGGCCATGCGTGCCTGCGCCTGGTCAAGCGCCGCAGTGTCCGCGGCCAGCGTCGCGCGCGCCTGGTCGCGGTTGGTGACCAGTACCGATAGTTGATCGCCGCTCTCCGCGCCGGTCGTCGCCAGCGGTCCGTAGCGACGCACTTCGTCTTCGGTATGGCGATTGTTGAGCGCCGCCACTTGCTGCTGCGCCTTGGCCTGTTCGATGGCGGCCCGCTGCTGTGGAACACCAGCCTGCGCGCGCTGGATATCCGCCTTGCGCGCATCAATCGTGGCCTGCGCTTGATCGAGCGCGGCCTGATATTGGCGACTATCGAGCCGCACCAACGGGTCGCCTGCCTTTACCGACACGTTGTCGCCCACGTAAACGTCGGTGACATAGCCACTGACCTTCGGTGCGACGGTGACGCTGTCGGCCTGCAGATAAGCGTCGTCCGTGCTCTGCATGAAGCGGCCGACGAGCCACCAGTAAACGAGCGCCAAGATCGCGGCGATGACGACGACAACGACAGCAGGCATGAGGAAACGACGTGCTTTCGACGGCCGTGCTGGCGTGGCGGCAGCGCCTTTCGAGGCAGCGGCGTCCGATGCAGATCCAGTTACAGAGGGCATGTGTCATTATCCAAAAGTATTCCAGATGGAACATTTATTCCGATTGGAATACATTTGTCAAATGTTATTATTCGGAGGGTCCCCAGGAGAAAGCCCGCATGAGAGCCAGCGCATGAATCCCGTCAAGCGTCCCCGTCGGCCGTCGGTGGGCGGTTACGCACGTGGTGACGAAACGCGCCAGCGGATCATTGCGGCGGCCGTCAAGCTGTTCGGCGAGCACGGCTTTGCCGGTGCGTCCACACGCGATATCGCCACCGCCGCCGGGGTCAACGCACCCGCGCTGCAGTACTACTTCGAAAACAAGGAGGGGGTGTATCTGGCGTGTGCCGAATACATCACCAACGAACTCAGAGAACGTTTCGCGCCGGCCATGCGGCAAGCCAATGACGTACTGAAGTGCGATGGCGACATGGACGCACTGATCGATGCGTTCATGGCTATCCAGGCACTCACCCTGGATAGCGTGCTTCTACAACCGCATGCCTCGAAACGACGACTCTTCGTGGCGCGGGAGCTGGCTGACGAAGAGTCCGTCGTCGCTTCCAAGCTGCTCCATCGACGACTGAAGCAGCCGTTGAACAAGGTGACCCTGGCGCTGCTATCACGCATCATGGGTACCAGCATCAATGATCCAGTCACACGCATCCGGATGCTCACGCTGAAAGGCCAGATCATGCCGTTCTACCATCCTCCGGGGGCTTGTCTGGATCTGCTCGGATGGAAGGAGATCGACGCAGCGAAGGGCGCTTTGCTGAAAGCGACCGTGCTGGAGCAGACACGCACCCTGCTCAATAGCTGGCGTGTTGCATCGGCAACGGTACTGGCCAAGTAGCGGTGCTTGCCTCTGCCAACGGCAACGGATGTAACGGGAAGAGGCCATCGTCTTGATCGCAACACCAGTGTCTGGACTGGTAAGTCATTCGTAAGCCACGCTCGGGATAATTCCCGGATTTATCGGACCGTTCCCGTTCCACGCGTGCGGCGGCAGGACAACCATCGGAGCGTGCGTTGCACATCATTCTCGTAGAAGACGACGTCCAGCTTGGCGCGGCGATTCAGCGCGCACTGGAGCGTCTCTCCTATACCGTGACCTGGCTGCACGATGGGCGCCAGGCGCTTATCGCCTTGCGCGATCAGACGGCGGATTTAGTGCTGCTGGATCTGGGGCTGCCGGGCAAGGACGGCCTGGACGTACTTATCGAAGCCCGCCGCAACAATATCAAGACACCCGTACTGGTGATGACGGCGCGCGAGACGCTGGAAGCTCGCGTTGCCGGTCTCGATGCCGGTGCCGACGATTATTTGATCAAGCCTTTCCACCTCGATGAGCTGGGTGCACGCATCCGTTCGCTGACCCGCCGCATGCAGGGGCTGGCGGCCAATCGCATCGAAGTGGGTGTGCTGTGCCTCGACTTGGGCACATCCGAGGTCACCTTTCGCGGTGAGCGGGTCGAGCTGACGCGCCGCGAATTTTCGCTGCTGCAGACGCTGATGGAACGCGCGGGCAGGCTGGTTCGTCGGGAAAGCCTGGAGAATTCTCTTTACGGACTGGATAACCCGGTCGGTAGCAGCGCGCTTGAGGTGCTGGTGCACGCACTGCGGCGCAAGCTGAGTTTCGAGACGATCCAGAACGTGCGCGGCTTTGGCTACATGATTCCACGGGAACCCGAGTGAGCGCGCCCAGCCTGCGCGCGCGATTGCGCTGGTTGATCGTGATCGTGCTGGTCGCGGTGCTGGTACCACTGGGCGTGCTGAGCTTTCAGCGCACGATCAAGGAAGTTGATGAGCTGATGGATGGGCGACTGGCCGAGTCGGCCCGAACGCTCGAAGTGTTGATCCAGCACGCGGGCATTCTTTCGCAGCGCGGGCAGGATGGTCACGGCGGTGTGGTGCCGGTGCCGAGCGCAGCAGCGATCCAGCTGGCGCGCAGCAAGCGCAAATATACGTACGAGGCCGAAGTCGGCTTTCAGGTATTCGACAGCCAGGGGCATCCCACCCTGGCAACGGCCAATGTCATCGACTTGCCGCCACCGCAGCCGGGCGACGCGGATTTTCAGGATCTGCACAGCGGCCCATACGAATGGCGCGTCTACACGCTGCGTGACAGGGACGAAGGCGTGGTGATCCGCACTGCGGAGCGTTACGACAGTCGCAACGGCATCCTGCATGCACTGTGGCTGGATCACGGCGTGCCGCTCGTGCTTGGCCTACCACTGCTGGCACTGCTGGTGGGCTGGGCGGTAACGCGCGGGCTGCGGCCACTGGCATCACTGGCACACGCACTGTCGTCGCGCGAGCCGGGCAGCCGCCAGCCAATTCATCTGGATCGGGCGCCACAGGAGTTGCAGCCGGTGCTGGCGGCGCTCAACGCCCAGCTCGAGCGTCAGGAAGACGCGCTCGAGCGTGAGCGGCGCTTCAGTGCGGATGTGGCGCACGAACTGCGCACGCCTCTGGCGTCGATCATGATCAATCTGGAAAGTGCCATCGCTACCCTTGATCTGGCCGAGGCGAAGGACAGCCTCGCCGGTGCACAGCACAGCGTGGCCGCGCTCGCCCGCCGGATCGAGCAGCTGCTGGCGTTGGCCCGTCTGGAAGCCGGTGTGGCCTCGCGCCAGCGCACCGCAGTCGATCTGGTTGCGGTCGCCAGCGACGTCATCGAAGAGCTCACCACGATCATTGCCGAAAGCGGCGTGCAGCTTGAGTTCGTACGCTTAAGCCAGCAGGTGATCGTGCACGGGTACGAGGCGGCGCTGGCGGCGCTGCTGCGCAACCTGGTCGAGAACGCGCTGCGGCATGTGCCGGACGGCGGCCAGGTGCAGCTGGTCATCGAGCAAACGGACCGGCAGGCCACGATCGATGTCATCGACGACGGTCCTGGCATTCCGGTCGAGCAGCGTGCTGCGGTGTTCGCACGCTTTCATCGGGAAAAGTCGAGCCGCGGCGAAGGCTACGGCCTGGGACTGTCCATCGTGCAGCGCGCGGCCGAGCTGCACGGCGCATCGATCGAACTGCTCGACTCGCCGTTCG
>Ga0302315_10000822_pt1 | contig 33667 bp, 17 predicted proteins | sample III_Palsa_N3_1_FD_200532 | JGI IMG/M metagenome (GOLD analysis project Ga0302315, IMG submission 200532) | Peat permafrost microbial communities from Stordalen Mire near Abisko, Sweden - III_Palsa_N3_1 | ecosystem: Environmental > Terrestrial > Soil > Palsa > Peat permafrost | place: Sweden...
GTCGAGTGACCACATTTCATGTTAACAGCCAGAACTTAAGAAAGTCTTAAGTGCCCATGCGCTAAAAAGGCGTGCCGTGGGAGAGATCCCCATCGGCACGCCTGGAATAAATGAAGCGTGTTTGTTTATTGGTGTTTCGGTGAGAAGCCGAAGACCACGGAAAGTATGACACTGCGTCCTGGAAGGAGGGTTGGGTTATCGGCAAGATTGACCCCGCCGGTGTAACCGGGTGAGGACGTTGTCGTTGCGTTGAACGGATTCGTGTAGGTGAGACCGCCTGAGGTGAATGACTGCGTAACCAGAGCGCCACCTGGGGTCACGCTTGTTTCGTTGTGAGAGTTGAAGAGGTTATTGAAGCTCAGCCTTACCTTGGTCTGGTTGAAGCGCGACTCGTTCCTGATCGTGTAATTGATATACGCGTCGGTGCCGGAGAATGGATCGACACGCTGCTGATTGTGGTAGGCGCCATTGTCCGTCCACTGTGAGCCAACGCGCTTATTGAAGATACCCAGATCCCACTGCTTCTGCTGCCAGGTGACGCCTTCTGCTTCCGTGTCGGACGGTGTTCCTGAAACCCACAAACCCGATGGCGCCTGTACAACGACAGTGTTGGCAGGTGTGGCCGTTCCTGTCGTCGGGTTGACGGATAGCGTGCCATCATAGGTTGCACTGCCTTTGGTGGCGTTGAGATAAACGCTGAGACCGCGGCCGATGTAGACGTTGCTTTCAAATTCAGCGCCCTGTGTGACGGAGCTGGGCGCGACGAAGTAGATGGTGTCGCCGAACTCAGCATCGCTTGGATTGTTGTCGGTTGTTGAGGAATAGCCGTTCTGGAAACGGATGTGATAATAGTCCGCGTCGAAGGTGACACGCTTCACCTTCAGGACTGTTCCGGTCTGGTAGGTGGTGTTTTTCTGCGGCTTTGGCGGAACTGCAACCTGGCCACCGGTGACGTCGAAGACGCTGGTGGGAGGAATGACACTGCCTGTGGCAAGCTGACCATACACCGACCAGTTGGACGCAATGCGGTAGTTGCCGTCAAGCGATGGCAGCCAGGAGTTGTAGTTGGCGTGGTTGAAGATGAAAGGCTGACCGCCAAGGTTGCCGACCTTGCCACCGTTGTCGGCGTACTGTTTGAAGCCCATGGTGTAGTACGCGAACTTGAGGCCGGCGGTGATGCTCAGCTTTTTGGTGGCGTGATATTCGTACTCACCATAAGGCTGGAAAGAGTTCGTCTGATAGGTCTCGTTGAAGTTAGGCAGAACGTCGTCGACATGGGTGAAGGGATTTGATGGGAACTGGTGACGGTTGGTGTTGGCCCACTCGTACCAGAAGCCGGTGCGGAAGACGCCGAACTTCGACGTCTGACTGACTGCCGAAGTTTCACCGTACTTGCGATAGCTGTTGTACTTATCGACGGCGCAGGGGCTGATGTCTTTGTTGCCGGATGCAGTCTGGGCGCAATCTGCCGGGTTGATGCCGGCGGCCTGCTTGGGCTGCTTTCCGTAGAACTCGGAGTTGTCGTAGTTATAGGTGTATGGCTTCACATCCACTCTCCAGCCGTGGCCGAGGTCGGAGTCGACACCGACATACTCGAAGTCGGTAGGCACATGGTAGTAGTTGTAGGGATAGTAGTTCGCCTGAGTCGGATCGGTATTCTGCAGCAGGTAGTTGTCACCAAAGGTGATGAGTTGCTGGCGAGTCGAGGTTAGGTTCGGCGTGTTCGCATCGACCCACACGACGCCGCTGAAGCCGGTAAGAACTGTTTTGGCCGAGAGCTGGTACTGGTATTTGAGAGAACCGGCGTTGCGCGTCTGGTAGTTGAAGGTCTGATATCCATCGGACGAGGTGTGGTGCACGTCGACAAAGAGATTCGATTTTTTGCTGCTGCCGCCGAAATTACCCGAGTTGTATTCGCCATCGAAGAGGAAAGTATTGAAAGAGCCGTAGGAGACGCCACCACGGATGTTCTGCTCTGTAAACAGATTCTTCGACAGGAGATGAATGGAGCCGCCGAAGGGTGTGGGCCCGATGGTTGAGGCCGAACCAGGGCTGCGATCGAAGTCAATTCCGCCGATCCACTGTGTGGGAAAGAATGCCCAGGAGTGATGGGTGGGTGTGTTGGTGTCGAAGAACGGAATGCCGTCGAAGTCGATGTCGAAGTCACCATCGGGAAAGCCGCGGAAGGTGGTCGTGCTCTGGCCGAGACCGACGCCGTTTTGACTCTGGGTGAACGTACCGGGAACCATCTGGGTCAGCTCACCGAAGTCAGCGATTGGTGAAGCGAAGTTCTGAATATAGGTGGAGGTGATCTCAGTGCGTGCGGAGGTGGCGCTGAGGAGAGCATCGAGCGGAGCGTGCCTGGCCGCGAGAGAGTTCGAGTCGCTGGCCTCGACCGTGACCTGGTCGGAGACGTTCCCGACGCTGAGCGGAAGTGAGACGTCCTGAGACTGGCCCGAGACGAGCTGCAGACCATTGCGCACAGTGGCAGCAAAGCCGGGCGCTATCGCCTCGACGGTATATTTGCCTGCGGTCAGGCCACTTACTGAGAAGTGTCCCTGAGCATCGGCGGTCGTCTTGCGAACGAGGTTAGTCGATTCGCCGCTCACCGTAACGTCTGCCTTCGCGATAACGTTGCCCTTGGGGTCAAGAACGGTACCGGTAATCGTGGCAGATTGTTGCGCGTGCAGCCGAATCGGGGCTACCGCGAAGAGTAGTGCGCCCATGCTGACTGCAAGCATCCGGCACCAGCGATTGAGATGTGATCGTTTCAAGTATTCCTCCCGTACAAATCAGGTTCAGATTGTTGATCTCGAAGATCTTTTGTGCTTCGGGCTAAAGATTTGCCCTAACTGCTCCGGCATATACCGGGCAGACACTTATGAATGTGGCGCTGTCTGGGACAGTCCAAGATGCAGCCGTGTCTCTTCTCGTGCTGCCGCAAGCTCTTTTTGGAACCGTGGGCTTGCCAGCATGTAACCGAACATGGCGTAGGCAATTCTGCGGCTTGCCTCCACGTCGCTCGAATAGTGAACACCGCAGACAATGCGGTTGTGAGCATAGTTATCTGCCCGCACCATAATCTGTGCCTGCTTCTCCGGCACTATCTGCACAAGCGTTAGCGCAAGCAGATAACCAGAAAGCGTGTGCCCACTGGGATACGAATTCGGCTCCTTGCTCAGCTCGCACACAGGATGAAGACTGCTGTCGAACTGAAAGGGCCGCGGGCGCGCGAAGTTCGTCTTCAACGGCTTGCTTGCCACTCCTTCATCGTTGTGAATATGAGCGGAAAGAGCAGCTGTAAGCGGCAGGTTCGCCGCTGTGAAGTTTTCGCCAAGCACTTCTTTGAAGATAAAAATATCCTGCTCCTGGTCGTCGGCCTGAGCCGCAGCGACCTGCTGAGCAGTACGTAGCTTCTCGATACGATGGATATCGGTGAGCTCCGCTTTGGTTATGTCCGAGTCCTGAGCCGGGGGTGGCGGCAGGATCAGAGTAAGGTCAAGAATCGTGGGGTCGATGAAGTAAGCGGTACGGACCGCGGAGGTTTTGCTGGATCGTTCAGCGGCCAGTTCAGCGTGTTGCGTCTGCCCGTAGACGCCCGCAGACACAAGAAGGACCGTCAACACCGCTGGCAGGCTTTTCTGTCTCATAGTGAAACCGAGCGTAAGGTTCTACTGTGAACGCAGGGCTTCAATATTGTTACCAGAACGTTAATTAAGCTGAAAACACGTGCCGTTTTTGATTTTGTTGTTGATATTAAGGTTTGCTTAAGGTTTATTTCAGCAACCTTAAATCGAAAGATGACGCGCTCGCTGTTTCTATTTATGAAACTAAAATAGTTACAATATAATTTGAGATCTTATTCCAGCCCACACTCACAGACGCCTGACAGAGTCTGTATCGAGACCAGATATTGCCGCGGCCTGAAAGATTTGCTCACTCCCTGGCTTTGCGACGAAATCTTTACCGGATCGCCTGCGTTCTCGGCTCGGTGGAATGCGTACCAGCACCCACAGGAAACCTGATTTGAAAGACGGAACCCCTTAGAGGGGTGCTCTCAACTGTCAGATCTGCGCCATGAGCATCCGCAATCCATCTTCCGATGGAGAGCCCCAAACCGCTCCCCGCCTGTGTCTTTCTCTCGCGAAGATCGGCCTGATAGAAGCGATCAAAGACACGCTGCCGTACATCTTCCGACATACCAACGCCCGTATCGCGAACTGTAACAAACACGTCATTCACCGTAAGCGAGACCTCCGCTCGAATCTCGCCATGCTCAGGCGTGTATCGAATGGCATTGTCCAGCAATATACCCAGCAGTCTCTGCAGCAGTAGCTCATCGCCCTCGATATGCACTGGCTCAGACGGCAGATACCAGTCCAGCATGATGCCGCTCGACTCCGCCAGATCCTCCACGCGTCTGCAGCCGCTGACGACCAGATCGCAGAGATCGATCTTTCTGAAGGCCACCTCATGAACGAAGTTGTCGCTCTGAGCGAGCGCAAGCAGTGCATCCAGCAGGGTGGACGCAGTACGGCACTCGGTCACGATCCTGGACAGGTCTTCACGATATTCGGACTCAGAGCGATGCTGGTGGAGCGACAGTTGCGCCGTTGCCAGCATAACCGTAATGGATGTTCTCAGATCATGCGAAGCATCCGCGGAGAACTGACTCAAACGGGAGACAGCCGCATCCAGACGGGCGAGCAACTGATTCCACGCCACCGCGAGCTCCTGGATTTCATCCTTTGCAACAGGAACCGGAAGACGCTCCGACAGATTGCCGATCCCTATGCCCAACGCGGCCTTCGTCATACGATCGACCGGCTTCAGTGCATGACGGCTGAGGAAATATCCGCTTACGGAAGACAGAATCAGCAATCCCGGCAACAGCAGAAAAAGCGCGTTGCGATACTTCCTCAGGATGTAATCTTCCTCGTCCAGCGAGCCTCCAATATGGAGACGGACCATGCGGCCATCGAGCAGAATCATGTGGCACATCATCAGCGCCGGCTGATTTTCCAGAACTACGGAACTGAAGACAGGCTGCGTGCAATCCTCATCGCGTGGCAATACCCAGTCGTGGCCTACCCCCGGCGAAGGAAAGAGAAGACTGCCGTCCAGATTGTGGATGTGGAATAAATTCCCTTCGTGTGTCACCAGCGCATAATTTCGTAGCTGCTCGTCAAGCGGCGCGGTGACTCCATTTGCCTTGTTCTCTTTGAGCAGACTGATCAGCCTGTCTTCCCTGCCCCGCAGATGCGTCTTCTTCCCTTGCAGCAACGCGTACTGCAGAGCTCCGAAGGACATGAGTCCAAAGAGCAACAGGCCTGCAAAGGTGACCAGCAGGTACAAAAGCATGAGCCTCGCGCGAACGGAGAGAGCATGCATCCGCTAAGCCGCCACAAACATGTAGCCGGCCCCATGAACCGTTCTGATCAGTGGCTGGCCGTTATCCGACTGGTCTTCGAGTTTTGCGCGCAGACCATGAATATAGACGTCCAGCGTATTTTCCTTCACCTCAGCAACGTATCCCCAGCCAGCCTCGATCAGCTGTTCGCGCGAGGTAATAAGACCGCTGCGCCTCATCAGCGTATCGAGCAGTTCAAACTGCTTCCGCGTCAGAGGAATGTCTTTTCCATGGCGAATCGCAACGCGCCGGCTTCGATCCAGGGTGACACCCCCTGCATTGACAACCGTCGGCTCAATCGTCGTCACGCGTCTTGCAATTGCACTGACGCGCGCCAGCAGAATCTCCAGAATGAATGGCTTGACCAGGTAATCGTCCGCGCCAAGATCGAAGGCGTGCAGAATTTTGGGGACAGCATCGACAGCCGTCAGCACCAGCACAGGGGTCTTGCAATGCCTGGCCCGTATCCGCTCCAAGACCTCGAAACCGTCCATTCCAGGCAGAAGAATATCGAGCAGAGCGGCATCATATTTTCCCGCGAGAATCATGTCCGCGCCTTCGCGTCCGTTGTGGGAGAGGGAGACCCGATGTCCATCCCCTCTCAACGCACGTTCGACAAGCGTTGCGATCCGGGTGTCATCTTCAATGACCAGCACGTTCATGTAAGGGTCCAGATCTTAAGCTATATCCTTTCTCGCTACAAATCATGAACGCCAGGTTACAGCGAGCTGTTTTTGTAATGCCTGTCATCCCCCTGCGAAGCCAGCCAACACCCCGCCGTCGCCATGGATAATGCGGCGGAACTGAAACTTTATTGATTTTATTTGCTACATGGAGGATACTTTTTCTTCGATGGAAACGCTCCATTTCCAAAGATCCACATCATTTCTATTACGAACCAGTCTCAGCATTTCAAAAATGGAAGTATTTTATTTTCTTCATGGAATAAAGATGGCGCTCTCATCCAAACGGTTTTGAACCCTACCGGGCAGGGAACGGAAGCGAGCGCAGGAGACTTGAATGGCAGTCAGTAGAAGTCTGGTTCAGATCGCAGCCCTCCTGGCGTATTGTCTGACCGCCGTCCAGGCGCATGCTCTTGGCGATCCTCGTTATGTAACGAACACTCCTGCTGCAGGCAATCTCTGTCTGGTGCAAGGCCAGAGCGCGCTTCCCTTCCTCGTCAGCCCGAACGACTGGCCCGGAGTCGTTCGCGCCGCGGGTGATCTAAGTGAGGATGTAAAACGAGTAACCGGCCTGCAACCTCGCATCCTGAACAATCGCTTGCAATTGCATGACACCGACGCAGTGCTCATCGGCACCATCGGCAAAAGTGCTGTGATCGACGACCTGATTCGTCGTCACAAGCTGGATGTGAGTGGAATCGCCGGCAAGTGGGAGTCGGCGATCAGCACAATCGTCGACCGGCCAATGCCAGGCATACGACGCGCCCTGGTAATCGCAGGCAGCGACAAACGCGGCACCATCTTCGGTATCTACGATCTTTCTGAACAGATCGGCGTCTCCCCCTGGTACTGGTGGGCCGATGTACGGGTTCCTCATCAGGACGCGCTCTTCGTCGAACCCGGAAGACATGTGCTTCCGGAGCCGGCAGTAAAATATCGCGGCATCTTTCTCAACGACGAAGCGCCTTCGCTCACCGGCTGGGTGAACGAAAAATACGGCGGCTATAACAGTAAGTTCTACGTACGTGTCTTCGAACTCCTGTTGCGGCTGAAAGCGAACTACCTCTGGCCGGCGATGTGGAACAGCGCATTCGCTGCGGACGATCCGCTGAATGCCAGACTCGCGGATGAGTACGGCATTGTGATGAGCACCTCGCACGAGGAGCCGATGATGCGCGCCGAAAAGGAGTGGACGCGCGGTGGCCACGGTCCATGGGACTACACCACCAACGCGAAGGAGATCGACGACTTCTGGCGCGCCGGCATGCAGCGCAACAGGAGCTACGAGGAGGTGGTTACGCTCGGTATGCGTGGCGCCAACGACACCGCCATGTCATCTTCCACAAATACGGCGCTGCTGGAACAGGTCGTCGCCGACCAGCGCAGGATACTCAAAGAAACAGTCAATCCTGACCTCACAAAGATTCCGCAGGTATGGGCTCTCTATAAGGAAGTTCAGACCTACTACGAAAAAGGCATGCGTGTGCCTGACGATGTGACGCTGCTATGGTCCGACGACAACTGGGGCAATCTCCGCAGACTGCCTACGGCGGAAGAACGCAAACGCCCCGGTGGCGCCGGCATCTATTATCACTTCGATTATGTCGGCGGTCCGCGCTCATACAAGTGGCTCAACACCTACTCGATCACGAAGGTCCGGGAGCAGATGAATCTGGCGCTTGCCTATGGGGCGGACCGCATCTGGGTAGTGAACGTGGGCGACCTGAAGCCAATGGAGTTTCCCATCGAGTTTTTTCTCAGCATGGCTCACTCGCCTCAGCGATGGGGAAAGGAGAATCTGGAGGAGTTTACGAAGCTGTGGGCTGCGCGAGAGTTCGGCGAGGACCATGCAGCGGAGATTGCCAGTGCGATAGACGACTACACACGCTTCAACGCAAGGCGCAAACCGGAACTGCTCGAGCCAACAACGTTTAGTCTCACGAACTATCAGGAGGCAGCCCGCATCGACAACGAGTGGCGCTCGCTCGCCTCCCGCGTGGACAAACTTGCCGAGGAGTTGCCGCAGAATGAGCGAGCCTCCTTCTTCGAGCTGGTGCAGTATCCGGTGGATGCGTGTGCAACCGTCAACGAAATGTACATTGCGGCTGGCCGAAACGCCTTGTATGCGCGACAGGGACGAGCAAGCACAAACGACTATGCAGCAGAGACACGAGCGCTCTTTGCCAAAGACGCCGAACTGACCGATGAATATAACCACCAGTTGCTGAACGGCCGATGGGATCACATGATGGACCAGACGCACATTGGTTACACCTTCTGGAACGAGCCTCCGCTCAATGCCATGCCGGCCGTGACCGAGGTGCAGGTGCCACAGCGAGGAACAGCAGGAGTCGCTGTGGAAGGAGGTATTGGCTTCCGTCCCTCTCTGGGCGTCTTCAACTCGATCGCGCAGGAGACGCGAACTCTGACGCTGTTCAATCGCGGCAGAACGCCCCTGGAGTATCAACTAACGACGAGCGATCCGTGGATCGTGCTGAGCCGCAGCGCGGGTACAGTCGACAGGGAGGACGTAATCCAGGTACATGTCGACTGGAGTGCCGCTCCGGCAGGTCGAGCAAAAGGAACTGTGACGGTTACACAACAGGGAGCGCAGCCGATCAATGTGCAGGTGGAAAGCGTTCTCCTGCCCGACGTGACCCGGGAGAATATACAGGGCTTCGTTGAAAGCGACGGCACCGTTGCCATAGAAGCAGCAGATACAGCTCGGCGCGAGGCAGGCCCGAACACTCATTGGGAAGAGCTGCCAGGATTCGGCGAAACTCGTTCTGCGATGACTCCCTTCCCGGTTACGGCCGCCAGCGATATGAACTCCGCGTCCGGGCTGCAGTACCGCATATATCTTTACGACTCGGGCGAATTTTCGATGCAGACCGTGCTCGCGCCTACGCTGAATTTTGTGCCGGGGCGTGGTCTGCGCTTCGCGGTCTCGGTAGACGACGGTCCGCGTACCGTAGTGGATGTTCTGGAACACAACGCCCAGAAAGACTGGGAGGAGGCTGTAAGCGATGGCGTTAGAAAGATCTCGATTCCACTCCCGGTCCTCAGCGCCGGATATCACACGTTGAAGATCTGGATGGTGGACCCCGGTATGGTGCTGGAACGAATCGTGGTCAGCCACGGGCCTCTTCGCCCCAGCTACCTGGGACCACCCGAGAGCTTCCACAGACAAGCGATCATGCCCTGAAACACTTATTCAAACTGTATTGCTTCAGCACTCCGGAAGAGGTCGCGAATGAAAAAGACTCCAGTGCGAAAGCCGGATTCATCCCGCCAATCATATGAAAAACGAGCGGCCAACAACACGCATGCACTACGCCGCGCCGATCTGGCCTATGTCGGACTTGCATCCAGCGAGATTGCGCGCGACATCAATCGCGACATCGTGCTTGAACTCGTGCGTGCCAACCAGCCCGTCGCGCGTGCCGATCTGGCGCGTGCATCAGGACTTCAGTCGAGCACCGTTTCGGCGATTGTGGAGCAGTTGATCGAAGAACGCTGGATTGTCGAAGGTGGAACCATGCGGTTGCCGCGAGGCCGGCACCCAACGCAGCTCTCTCTCAACAGTGACATCGTTATTCTTGCCGTGGATGTGCGACCCGATCGTGCGATCGTCGCCGTAGTCGACCTGAACAGTCGCCTGCTCTCCCAAGAGACAATCCTGCTTGCCTCCAACCCGAAGCGCGCCGTGGAAGGACTCATCGCATCTCTGCAGCGCATGCTCGAACTGCATCCGAATAAATCGTTCGAAGGGATTGGCCTCAGCGTGCCGGGCCGCGTCGATCCGGAGACACAGCAGTTGATCCTCGCCCCCAACCTGCATTGGCTTGGCTACGATCTCGTCGGAGAGATCGAACGCGCACTCGGTCTGAAAGTTGAGATAGAAAACGAGGCAAACGCCTGCCTGATCGCAGAGGTCTGGTCAGGAAAACTCGATGGCGTTCGCAACGCGGTTCTCGTTGCTATATCCGAGGGTATTGGCACAGCGATCCTCACCAATGGACAGATGGTGACCGGCACGCGCGGCCTGGCGGGCGAGTTCGGACACGTCTCGCTGGATCCCGCCGGCCCACTCTGCGGCTGCGGTCGGACCGGTTGCTGGGAGATGTATGCCTCCACCCGAGCGGCAACAAGATATTACGGGGAGTGCACCGGCCACTCCGAGGATAATCTGACACCGCAGAAATTGTTGAATCTGGCGGCGGAAGAAGATCCTGCGGCAATTGCTGCACTTACCCGCCAGGCGGAGTATCTGGGACAGGGACTGCACATGATTATGGCGGCTCTCGCTCCCGAGGCGATTCTGTTCACAGGCGATCTCACATCGGCATGGACGCGCTTCGGCCCGATCGTTGAGGAGCAGTTGAAGAGAACGTTTCTTGCCGGAAGTCCTCCTCGGCTCATGACCACAATCAACTCTGACTTTGCACGGCTGCGCGGAGCTGCTGCGCTGGTTTTGCAACGCCATTCCGGCTACCACCGTTCCCACACGTCCGGAAAAAACCGCGTTCCTCAGGAGAAAAGTTTTGCAAACTCCACAGCCATCTCGGTTTAGCAAACGAAACGGCGATTCGCTACCGAACCGAAGGCTGGGGTGTCGTCCGATAGCCGGTACGCCTGCAATTGTTACACGGAAGCAACAAGTTCCCGGTCGGTTTAAGGAGTTTCAGGGATAGCCTTCAGAAGATAAGTTTGCGAGGAAGAGGAATACAAACCCCGCCCCAGGGTATTGCGCCTCACGGCAAAGGTCTCTGCCGCCAACTCACCGTGTTCCTCCAGTAAGCGTTAAGTGCGTTCCGGCAGGCGATTAATACCAGAACGTTGTCGATTGCCGGGATACGGCATATGCCCAAAATTCTCCTTCAATCAGAAATTTCTTGACAGTCTCTGTGCTCTGTAGATAAAGTTCGCGACGCATAGAAAATCAGAAATCGACGTAAAGAATTACGTTTGACCCGAACTCTTTGACGCATCCATTTTTGGGAGGAACAGTATCATGCGCAACACGAATCAAAACGCAACCACTGGAAAAGCACGTACACAGCAACTCGGCCTGAGGTTCGCTCTCCTGCTGTGCGTGTTCCTGATTTCAGTATCTGCCGCACACGCTCAGGTGCTGTATGGATCACTCACAGGTACCATCACGGACTCGACTGGCGCCGTTATTCCGAATATCGCCGTGGTGATCACCAATCAGGGCACCACCGAGGCCCGTCCGGTCACAACCAGCGCACAGGGAGAATACTCCGCCGTCAATCTGGCTCCGGGAATATACACGATCTCTGTCGAACGGAGTGGCGCCTTCGCGGGATTTACGCAAAAGAATATCCCCATTGATGCCAACCACCAGGTGCGTATCGACGTTACGCTGCAGCCATCGACTGTCTCGGAGGAGGTGACCGTCGACACGGCGCCGCCGTTGCTCCAGACGGAATCGGCGGAGGTCAATCACAATATCAGCCAGGCACAGGTCGCCGAACTGCCGCTCACGTCTACTCAGGGACGCAACTTTCAGGCGCTGTACACGCTGGTTCCGGGCGCCGCAGCTGTTTCGGAGCAGAATTCGACGGCGTCGAATCCTTCGCGAGCGATATCGGCGAACGTCAATGGCACCGGTTACAACGGCAATACAACACGTATTGATGGCGCAACGAACACCTATGGCTGGCTCCCCTACATCATCGCGTATGTGCCTCCGGCAGACTCGATCCAGGCCGTCAATCTCGTAACCAACGCCTTTAACGCCGAGCAGGGAATGGCAGGAGGCGCTTCCATCAACGTAATTGTCAAGACTGGCACCAACCAGTTCCACGGCAGCGTGTGGGAGTACAACCAGCTCTTCAATACCAACGCCCGACCGTACGTTAACACCGCTCTGGTTCAACCGCGTGTTCCGAAGAATATCTTCAATCAGTTCGGTTTCTCGATCGGCGGCCCGGTTTATATTCCGAAGATTCTGACCGGAAAGAAAAAGCTCTTCTTCTTTCAGGACTTTGAGCGCACCACCCGGCGTCAGCTGATCACCGGCCAGGCAACCGTCCCGACAACTCAGATGCTGGGCGGCGACTTCTCGCAGGTTACCGGCACCACCACTCTTTACGATCCTCAGCCGGGCGGCCCCGGCAACCCGTATGTAGCGGTGGGTTCTCGTCCCACGTTCATGTCCGAATACGGCTGCAACTGTATTCCCCTGTCGCGTCAATCCAAAGCTGCTGCGACAATGCTGGCGCTTCTGCAGCCAATCTCCGCAGCGGCGGGAACGCCGACCACGGCTGCCCTCGCCAGTCAGTTGATCAACAACTACAACGGTTCAGGCACCCTCGCCTATAACCGCAACACATCCGACTCGAAGGTGACCTATAACCCTTCGGACAACACGAGCATCTTCGGTCGTTACAGTGTCGAACCATTTACCGTCAGCGACCCGCAGGAGCTGGGTGCAGCGGGCGGCGGTACCTTTGACGGAGGCCAGCCCGGCGCAGCTGCAGGACGCATTCAAAACGTCGGTCTGGGCGCCAGCCATATCATCACATCTAACCTCGTGGTGGATGCAGACGCCGGCTACACCCGCCAGGTCACCGGAGCGCAGTCTACGGTCGACATCGCTGCTGGTGATTATGGCCTCACGCTGGGAATTCCTGGGACGAATGGCGTTGGTCCCAATTATGTTGGGCAGCCGGCCTTCGCCTTCTGCAACACGGGCAGCACGAACAACACCTGCTTCTCTACTCTCGGCAACTCCAACGGCGCAAATCCGTTCCTGTTCCGGGATAATCAGTTCACCGCGGATGTGAACGTGAGCTGGACCAAAAGCAAGCACGCCATGAAATATGGCTTCACCTACTACCACTTCGATCTCAATCACTTTCAGCCGACCAGCGGAAGCGATATCAACACGCCACGCGGCGGCTTCCGTTTTCAGGGCGGTCTGACGAGCAACTCCACCAGCAACCTCACGGACTATAACGCTCTGGCTGACTTCCTGCTCGGGCTTCCAAACAACGGCACCGGACTGGCGGTTGCGAAGGCGGTGCAGTTGACCAACCCCAATTCCCTGCGCTGGACGCAGTTGGCCGGCTACGCTCAGGACCAGTGGACCGCGACCTCGAAACTGACGGTGAACTACGGTGTTCGTTATGAGTACTATCCGGCTCCCTATCGTGATCATACGGGCGTCTACCGCCTCGATCCCACGCTGCCGCAGTCGGGCAACGTTGTGATCGGCGGCGTCGGCGGCAATCCCGAGAATGCAGGCTTCAATATGGGCTATGGTTCTTTCGTTCCCCGTCTTGGGCTTGCCTACCGTATTAACGAGAAGACTGTGATTCGCACGGGCGCCGGCTTCACCACCGATCCGGACAGCCTCCGTTTCCTGCGCGATTCCTATCCTGAGGATCTCGCTCCAAACTACTCCGGAGCTGCGACAGCTACGATTGCGGTCGATCCCTCGCAGGGCAATCTGCCGCTCCCTCTTACGGTTGGCATCCCGACTCAGGCCACGCCGAATCTTTCTACCGGTTTCGTTGCGCTTCCCGTTGGCTCGACGACCAATACGGCACCGGCAAACTATCGCCGCGGTTACATCGAGAGCTGGAACCTCTTTCTCCAGCAGGATCTCGGTGGAAAGTTCGTCGCCGATATCGGTTACGTAGGAACGCATGTGGTTCGTCAGGCCACAGGCATCTCGTTGAATGCGGCTCCGCTGCCCAACAGCGCTACCACCTGCATGAGCAACGGACAGTACAGCCCATCGTCAGGATTGAAGGGCTCGTGCAACTTTGCCGCCAACGAGATCATCAACCAGCAACACTGCACCGCAACCACCGGCTACACCTGCTATAACACCGGCGGCATTACGATGAACGAGCCAATCTTCAGCGCGAACTACACCGCTCTGCAGTCACAGTTGACCCGTAACGCGGGCCGGCTGGCGCAGGTTGGCGTGGTCTACACCTGGTCGCACGCGATCAACTATGCAGATAACGGCGCAGGCTCCGGATCTACCGGGCCGTCTTTCAACTATCCGGCTTACTTCAGCCTGAACAAGGCGACGGCAAGCTACGATCGTACGAACAACCTGCAGATCTGGAGCATCTACCATCTGCCGTTTGGCAAGGGTCATGATTACCTGAACCACGGCATCGTCGGCGCGGTCGCAGGCGGTTGGCAGTTGAATGGCCAGCTTAGCCACGTCAGCGGCGCACCCTTCTCGGTCAGCCCGGCGAGTTCGACCATCAACTCTCCAGGCAACACAGAGTATGCCGATCTGGTTAAGCCTTACCACCAGCTTGGGGGCCACAACCGCACACCGGGCAACTCCGCGATAAGCGCCGGTAACCCCTGGTTTGATCCGACAGACTTTGCGAACCCAACTCCGAATCCGGATGGTACCCCTCGCTTCGGCAACACCCGCCGCAATGAGTTCCGCGGACCCGGTGTCACCGATCTCAACACGAGCATCTTCCGGGGATTCCACGTCTTTCGCGAGAGTGAGTTCCAGGTTCGCGTCGAGGCGTTCAACGTACTCAACCATCCGCAGCTTATCGCCAATCCAAACGCAACCGTCGGCAACAGCACCTTCGGTTACATCACCAACTTCACCAGCACCAACAATGCCAACCTGACGCGTACGCTGCAGTTCAGCGGTCGCTTCAACTTCTAACCCTGTTTCATAACCTGAGTGAAAAAGCGGCAGCTCCTTTCGGAGAGGCCGCTTTTCTTCATCCATAAAGGATTGAGAGGGACCGTGACGAACGAACGGCCTGGCCAGTGGACGACTCTGGTGCTGCTTGCTCTGCTCCTCCACCCCTGCAGCCGCGTGCACGCTCAAACCGCGCCGGCATCCATTGACAAGGACACTCCCGTCGTCCATCTGACCGCCGAGCAGGACCATCAGCGCACCATGGATCTGCTTCACATGACAACCATCCGTCGAGGCCGGGACGGCAGCCCCGATTCTCCTTACGCCGCCAACTATGACGAGTCGAAGGCCAATCCGTATCCTTCCCTTCCCGACCCGCTGGTCCTCAACAACGGCAAACAGGTCACGACAGCGAAGACATGGTGGAATCAGCGGCGTCCGCAGATCGTGGAGCTCTTCGACCGTGAGATCTACGGCCGCGTCCCCGCGCATACTCCGAAGGTCACCTGGGAGGTGACGAGCACGAAAAGCGGAACGATCGACGAGGTTCCGATCATCACCAAAAGCCTGCTCGGCCACGTCGACAACTCCTCCTATCCGCTCATCACGGTCGACATTCAACTGGAGCTGACGACACCGGCCAACGCGACAGGCCCGGTTCCCATCATCATGGAGTTCGGCTTTATCGGCGTTCGGCCAACCAGACCCGGTGCGCCGGCAATGCCGATGCCGCCTGCTCCCACCGGCCCCACCTGGCAGCAACAGTTGCTGGCAAATGGATGGGGCTACGCCGTCATCAGCCCCGCCAGCATCCAGGCCGACAACGGCGCAGGCCTGACCGAAGGCATCATCGGCCTGTGCAACAAAGGCCAGCCGCGCAAACTGGATGACTGGGGAGCACTCCGCGCCTGGGCCTGGGGAGCCAGCCGCGCTCTGGATTACTTCGAGACCGATAAAGCCGTCGACGCCAAAAAGGTCGGCATCGAAGGTCACTCGCGCTATGGAAAGGCAACCATCGTCACCATGGCGTACGACCAGCGGTTCGCCATCGCTTACGTCAGCTCCTCCGGCGAAGGCGGCGCAAAGCTGAGCCGCCGCAACTGGGGCGAGGTGGTGGAGAACGTTGCAGGAACCAGCGAATATCACTGGATGGCCGGTAACTTTTTGAAGTACGCCGGACCGCTGCAGTGGAGCGATCTTCCGGTCGACTCCCATGAGCTCATCGCGTTGTGCGCGCCACGTCCGGTATTCATCAGCGGCGGCGCCACCAAAGGAGATGGCTGGGTCGATGCCAAAGGTATGTTCATGGCTGCCGCCGCCGCTGGACCCGTCTACCGCCTCCTGGGCAAAAAGGATCTCGGAACAACCGAATTCCCTCCCATGGAGACTCCTCTGATCGATGGCGACCTGTCTTTCCGCCAGCACAGCAGCGGCCACACTCCCGTTCCCAACTGGCCGACATTTATCACCTTCGCAAGCCGTTACTTCGACCCACCCGCAAAAAGATGTAGTACATCTTCCGGGATACTCCGAACGCTTCGAGCTGTTCGCCGTTGATCACGCCGGCGGTGTGCGAGCCCGTGCCTTCGAAGACCGAGAGCGAACCAACAATATCCGTCATTCTCCCCTGAGCTCGCCGAAGGAAAAGACCCTGGTATTTCGCCGTTGTTGTTGCCTGTTTCTCCTTCAAAACACCACAAAAAACCTTCATTTCAACCGCAGCTGCTCACGCTTTACATCAAGAAACCTGCTTCTCTACATCTGGAATGAATATTTTGCAGACACCTAAAATCGCAAATGTAACAAAACAGGCAGGTTGGCGAGGGTACCCCCCAGGGGGGCCCCCTTCCGCAGCACCATACTGACGGGATAGCCAGGATAATAAAGATAAAGTATTCGCGACTGACCCGACGGACAAACCACACATAGCAGATTTCCCTTCCCTGGGAGACTCTACCTGCCGGCTTTCTCTAAGATCTTTGTCTTTGGCGAACTCCTGCGCTTGCTGACGGTCTTCTGCTCGGCAGGCGAATGCGCGGAGCGGTGGTACCCGGAATGCCGCTGCAACACCAGGGCTCCCGCGCCCCTTAGCCTTGCCAGCTCCGCGTCCGTCGTCACGATCAACCGTGGGGTGACACCAGCCAGCGCCTGGCTCCTGAGCTCCGCCTCGACGATGGGCCCGAACCTTGACCACGAGATAGTCAGATCTCCGGTAAGCAGGATCAGATCCGGCGACAGCGCCGTTGTGATCAACCTGAGCCCCTGACCCAGAAACATTGCCTGACGACTCAGCGCCTCCACTGCCTTGCGATCGCCATCTTCGGCTCGGTTCAACAGCTCCCGGATCGTCAGAGGAGCCGCCGCCTTGGGAGCCAGCTCCGCATAAAATCGCAGAGCGGCCCGCGACGAAGCATACATCTCCCAGCATCCGCTCCGGCCACAGCCGCACTGCAGCCCGTTCGGATAGAGGGGCACATGTCCAAACTCGCCCGCCAGACCCGACTTACCCGTCACCAGCTGGCCATTCGCCAGAATCGCCGCTCCAACACCCTCAGAAATTGTGATGAGCACAGCATTGCGGATGCCATCCATACGACCAAACCAAAGCTCGGAGAGCAGACACGCATTCGCCGCATTATCCATCTCGACCTGAAGCGGAATCCGCTGCTCAATCGCTTTTTTAATGTCGTAATCCGACCACTTCAGATTTGGCGCCAGAATCAGCCGCTGAGTGACAGGATCGACACGACCCGGAAGACTGAGACCAATCCCTTCAAACGATCTCTCCGGATGTCTCGCCCGCATTCTCTCCATGCAATCGATGACGTTCCTGACACCGCGCGCCGGATCAGAGAGAAGCGGCAATGCTTCACGGGAGAGAAACCGGCCATTCAGGTCGACAACCGCAACAACCGCCTGATCAGGACGAATATCGGCGACAAGAATCACCATATCGCCATTCAGCGAAAGCAGGGTCGGTCTTCGGCCACGCGGCCTCTTTGCCGCAGCGCCTTCGACGATCCACTTCTCCTTCAGAAGCTGCTCGACGATAAGAGAAACGGTACTCGGCTGCAGCCCGGACCACCGCGACAGATCAGCTCGTGCAATCGGCTGCTTCGTGCGGATGAGCTCCAGGACCACGTCCCGATTAATGTCGCGAGCTACCTCGCTCGACGCAAGTTCCACATACGCCAGATCAATACGTCTGATGCCCTGACTTCTTCTGGCTCGATCTATCTGCGTTTTTATCATTCCGTTTCGCTTACCGAACTACCTTATACAAGCTGTCAACATTACTCCAGCTGAATCTATGAATCTATTTACGACAAGGGATCATTTCGGGCCGACAGTCAAACCGTCATCTCTGAGCGTTCTTTCTACGGAGGAGAATCCGAATTAAAGATGTACTACAACAAACATCGCATGTCACACTCGAAGAACAGTATTTACAGGGATCAAACCATCATTAGAGAGGGGTCGGTGCCTTTTCAACTCCCGGAAATTCCATGAAACTCATTCGAGGATATGAGCAATTGTTTGCATCGAAAAATATGTATTACAAGTGTACGCGTCTCTTCGCAACTTTGAACATGACGCAACTCTATCTCCGTCCGATCAGGATCTCGATCCAGTAACATGGGTTACGCTTGGCAAACTCATCATGTACGCTACGCTCCTGGCGATGAGCTGATTACGTGAATTCATAGATATATCTATTGAATTTAACCTACGGGCTATTTCCAGAGAGCCACGCATGATTTGCGGTGCGTTGTGGCGGCAGCGGCAGCTGTGTATCAGTTGTTCTGAAGCCTGCTGTCATGGCGAAAAGAGTGACAGCACTAAATTATTTGTGGTACAAAATATAAACGTTACGAGAAATTCTTTTCAGGAAGCGTCCAGTAACTATGTTTGATCTCACGGGCAACGTGGCCGTTGTTGTCGGCGGGACATCCGGACTCGGTAAGGCCATTAGCCTCGGTCTGGCGGAAGCGGGAGCAGACGTAGTTGCTTCCTCGCGGTCGCAGGCGTCCGTTGAGGAGGTTGCTTCTCAAATTGAAGCTGCAGGCAGACGAACCTTGCGTGCAGTATCTGACGTCACTGACCGGCAATCTTTACAGATACTCCACGATCGAGTCTGCGAAATGTTCGGAGCTGTTCATATTCTGGTTTATGCAGCTGGTATCACGAGCCGGGTTGACACTCTGGATTGCTCGGAAGAGTTGTGGAACAACATCATGGACGTCAACCTCAACGGGGCGCTCCGCTCGTGCCAGGTCTTTGGCAAAACAATGCTGAAGCAGGGATACGGCCGCATCATCAATGTTGCCTCCCTTTCGACATTTGTTTCTTTTTATGAAGTTGCGGCCTATTGCGCCAGCAAAGCTGCGGTAGGAGCGTTGACACGTTCACTTGCGGTAGAGTGGGGTCATCAAGGCGTTTGCGTGAATGCAATTGCGCCGGGCATCTTCCCTACGGAACTGAATCGAGCCCTTCTCGAGTCACCCCGTGGACATGAGCTTTTGCTGCGCACACCGATGCATCGTTTCGGCAAGGTGGAGGAGGTCGTAGGAGCTACCCTCTATCTTGCATCTGCGGAAAGCTCTTTTACGAATGGAGAAATCCTGACCATCGACGGTGGCTATATGGCAAGCGGTGTAAATCAGTAGGATTCAGATCACAAATATCGCTTGCTTCCGACTCTTTGCTGGAAAGAAATTGGATTTTGACAAACCTCCAGATCCCCAATATAGTTTGATACGCAAAATAAACATAACCTATCCCTATATGGCTGTATGCACTGCAAGAGCGCTCTTAGTATCTATCCCCGCGCTCCGGGAGATATATCAGAACCGAGTGCTCCATAATCTCTTCCGATAAAAAGGAAATTTGCACTAATCTCTTATCTCGAAGTGAACGAAACTGAACTATGACACCTTTTTTTTTACATGAAGCAACTTCGCGCCGCATAGTATTTCGCACGAAAGGATATCCCCCGTGATCCGTTCCCTCTTCGCTGGTTCCGTTGCACTGTCCCTTGCAGCCGCGTTGCTCGCCTCGCCAGTCCTGCTTCCGGCGCAGGAGACTAAGGTGTACCTTGACCCCTCGCAGCCAATCGACAAACGTATCGACGACCTGGTCTCTCGCATGACCGTTGAAGAGAAGGTGTCGCAGGTCATCGATCGTGCCGCGGCGATTCCTCGGCTCGATGTTCCCGCCTATAACTGGTGGAACGAGGGCCTGCACGGTATTGCGCGTGCCGGCTATGCCACCGTGTTCCCCCAGGCCATCGGCAACGCTGCCACGTGGGACGCTCCTCTGATCGGAGACATCGCGACCACCATTTCGACAGAGGCCCGTGCGAAATATAACGACGCCATCCGGCACGATAACCATGATCGCTACTACGGCCTCACCATTTGGTCGCCCAACATCAATATCTTCCGCGATCCGCGTTGGGGACGCGGCCAGGAGACCTATGGCGAAGATCCTTTTCTTACCAGCAGGCTCGGCGTTGCCTTCGTGAAAGGCCTGCAGGGCGACGACCCTAAATACTTCAAGACAATCGCGACCCCCAAGCACTTCGCCGTTCACAGCGGCCCCGAAACCACCCGCCACAAAGTCAATGTCGATCCCTCCGACCATGATCTTTGGGACACCTATCTTCCAGCCTTCCGCGCAACCATTACGGAAGGCAAGGCTGACTCCATCATGTGCGCCTACAATGCCGTCGACGGCAAGCCTGCCTGTGCCAGCGACCTGCTGCTCAAAGACATTCTGCGCAGGGACTGGGGTTTCCAGGGCTTCGTCACCTCTGACTGCGACGCCATCGACGACTTCTCCCAGAAAGACGGTCATCACTTCTCCACCGATCACGAGACCGGCTCCGCTGCCGGCATCCTTGCCGGGACAGATACCGACTGCGGCACTGCCTACACAGCCCTCACCGACTCCGTGAAGAAAGGTCTCCTTACCGAAGCCCAGTTGGATGTCTCGGTCAAGCGCCTCTTCACCGCACGCTTCCGCCTGGGCATGTTCGATCCGGCCACGAGCGTTCCTTACAACTCCATTCCCTTCTCTGAGGTAGGTTCGCCCGCACATGAGGCGCTCTCGCTCAAGGCCTCCCGCGAGTCCATGGTGCTGCTCAAAAACGATGGCAACTTCCTGCCGCTCAGACCCGGAACGCAGACGATCGCCATCATTGGTCCGCTGGCCGCATCGCGCATCGCTCTCGAAGGTAACTACAACGCTGTTCCACGCAAACCCATTCTTCCCATCGACGGCATCGCCGCGGAGTTCGGCGAATCGAAGGTGCTCTATGCGGAAGGCTCGCCCTACATCATGGGCGGCGCCGTGCCTGTGCCCCGCACCCTTTTCCGTACTGCATCCGGTGCCCCCGGTCTCACCGGCGAATACTTCACCGATCCCGGTTACACCGGCACTCCCGCCATGACTCGCGTTGACAAAGAGCTTGACTTCGACTGGGCCTCCGCGAACCCCATCCTCAGTTCCACCGATCAGAACTTTGCCGTCCGCTGGACCGGTACTATCGCCGTGCCAGTCGCCGACACCTACAACTTCCAGATGCATCTGCCGTTCTGCTACCCCTGCGGCGGCAAGCTAACCTATAAAATTTTCTTCGACGACAAGCCACTCGAACCAGTTCCTGCACCGCAGGCCAGTGCAAATGGCGGCTCGGTCGGCGCCGACGGCATGGCTGCACCGCCCGAAAGAGGCTCCGCAGCCGCTCCCCGCTACGTTATCCCCTTCGCCGATACGAAGCCTCACCAGATTCGCATTGAGTACAGCCAGAGCGGCAGAATCAGCGGTGGCGGCATCACCTTCGAGTGGAGTCCGAAGCATGAGCTCCTCCAGTCCGAAGCCGTTGACACCGCGAAGAAGGCAGACCTCGTCGTCGCTTTCGTCGGTCTTACTTCACGCCTCGAAGGCGAGGAGATGAGGGTTGATGCCAAGGGCTTCGCAGGTGGCGATCGTACCGACCTCGTCCTGCCCGATGTGCAGGAGGAGCTCCTGGAAGCAGTCGCGAAAACCGGAAAACCCATGGTCGTCGTGCTTCTCAACGGCAGCGCCCTTGCCGTCAACTGGGCTCAGCAGTACGCCAAAGCAATCCTCGAAGCCTGGTACCCGGGACAATCCGGCGGTCAGGCTATCGCCGAAACACTCAGCGGCAAAAACAACCCCGGCGGCCGCCTTCCCGTCACCTTCTATAGTTCAGTCGACCAGCTTCCCGCCTTCGACGACTACGCAATGTCCGGCCGTACCTACCGCTACTTCAAAGGCAAGCCGCTCTATGGCTTCGGCTACGGTCTCAGCTACACCAACTTTTCCTACACCGGTCTGAAGCTCTCCACCAGCCATCTGCGCGCTGGAGACACTCTCACCGTAGAGGCGGACGTGAAGAACGTCGGCTCCCGTGCCGGTGATGAAGTTGCGGAGCTTTATCTGATTCCGCCTAAAACTGAGGTCTCATCTACTCTCGCCCTGAACGGATTCACCCGCGTTCACCTTGCTCCCGGACAGACACAACACATCCGGTTCACGCTCGATCCGCGAACTCTCTCGCAGGTCGATGCGAAGGGTATCCGCACTGTCACTCCGGGCAGCTACAAACTCGCTCTCGGCGGTGGCCAGCCAACGGAGGCGAAAGATCTGACTGCCGAGTTCAGCATCGAAGGCTCGCAGGAGGTACCGCGCTGATGCGATTGGGTCTGCCTCTCCTCCTTCTGGCATCCATCACCTGCTGTACCGCCGATGCGGAGACTGGTGCTGAGGGATGGCTCCGCTATGCCCGCATCACCGACTCTTCGATCCTCCAGCGCTACATCACTCTCCCAGACCGCATCGTCGTGCTCGGCGATACACCCATCGACCGCGCCGCCGCGACAGAACTTCAGCGTGGCCTCCACTCGATGCTTGGCCGCAACTTCACCATCTCCCGACAGATGGAAGACAACACCAACGCAATCATCATCGCCAACCTGTCTTCTCTACAACACGCCTTCGCTGTCTCGGGCGACAAGCTTCCATCCGACTCCTACACCCTTGGCCCCAAAATTGAAGGTTCCTCCCATCGCTTCATCGTCTTCGGCGGTGATCAGCGCGGTGAGCTCTACGGTGTCTTCCACCTCCTCGAACTCGTCGGAACCCAACAACTCCTGCCAACCAAACCAACCACCGAGTCTCCCTCTTCCCCCATTCGCTGGGTCAACCAATGGGACAACCTCGACGGCACCATCGAGCGCGGCTACGGCGGCCGCAGCATCTTCTTCGACAACGGCCACGTCCGCACCGATCTCACCCGTGTCTCCGAATACGGTCGTCTGCTCGCCTCCATCGGCATCAATGGCGTCACCGTCAACAACGTCAACTCCAGCCTCCGCACCCTCGAACCCGACATGATCCGAGAGTTCGCCCGCATCGCCGATCAGCTCCGTCCCTGGGGCATCCGCATGTCGCTCTCCGTCGATCTCTCCAGCCCCCAGGTCGTCGGCCACCTCCCCACCTTCGATCCCGTCGACCCCACCGTCGTCGCCTGGTGGCAATCCAAAGTCGACGAAATCTATCAGGCCATTCCCGACTTCGGTGGCTTTGTCATCAAGGCCGACTCCGAAGGCCGCGTCGGCCCCTCGAAGTACGGCCGCACTCCCGCCCAGGCCGCCAACACCGTCGCCCGCGCCCTCAAACCCCACGGCGGTTTCGTCCTCTACCGCGGCTTCGTCTATAACAATCATCTCGACTGGAACGACCTCAAGGCCGACCGTGCCCGCGCTGGTTACGACAACTTCCAGGCCCTTGACGGCAAGTTCGAGTCCAACGTTGTCATCCAGGTCAAACACGGTCCCATCGACTTCCAGGTCCGCGAACCTGTCAGCCCGCTCTTCGCCGCACTCCAGCACACCAGCCAGGCCATCGAGCTTCAGATCACCCAGGAGTACACCGGACAGCAGCGCCACATGGTCTTCCTCGTCCCTATGTGGAAGACAATGCTCGACACCGACCTCCGCGCCCAAAACCGCAGCACGCCGGTCAAAGAGATCGTCGAAGGTAAGAGCTTCCACCAACCCCTCGGTGGCTTCATCGGCGTAGCCAACGTTGGCCTCGATACCAACTGGCTCCATCACCCCATGGCCATGGCCAACCTCTACGGCTTCGGCAAACTCGCATGGAACCCCGACCTCACCACCCAGCAGATCATCGACACCTGGACGCGCCTCACCTGGGGCAACGACCCCAAAGTCGTATCCACCATTGATGATCTCCAGTCCAACTCCTGGCACGCCTACGAGCAGTACACCGGCAATCTCGGCATCGGTACCCTCACCAATATCCTCGGCTACCACTTCGGCCCAGGCATCGAGTCCGCCGAGCGCAACGGCTGGGGCCAGTGGTTCCGTGGCGATGACAAGGGCATCGGCATGGACCGCACGACTGCCACCGGAACCGGCTACATCGGCCAGTACCCACCTGAACTCGCGGCGAAGTACGAAAACCTCGCCACGTGCCCCGACGACCTCCTTCTCTTCATGCACCACGTCCCCTACACCCACGTCCTCCACGATGGAAAAACTGTAGTCCAGTACGTCTACGATGCCCACTACGAAGGCGCAGCCACCACGCAAACCTATGCCCCGCGCTGGCAAACCCTAAAAGGCCTGGTCGACGATGACCGTTACGACGAAACCCTGAAACTCTTCACCTACCAGGCCGGCCACGCCATCGTCTGGCGCGACGCCGTAACAAAGTGGTTCCAAAAAGAATCCGGCATTCCCGACAAACAGGGCCGCGTCGGCAACTATCCCAACCGCATCGAAGCCGAGAACATGACTGCCGCAGGCTACACCCCCGTCGACGTCAAACCCTGGGAGACCGCCTCCAACAGCAAAGCCGCCGTCTGCAACCAACCCTCCGGCTGCACCCTCACCACAAAGCTCGACAAACCCGCCGGCACATACAACATCACCGTCCAGTACTTCGACTACTGGAGCGGAAAATCCCACTTCACCCTCGACCTGAACAACCAACCCATCGGCCACTGGATCGCCGACGACACTCTCCCACCCGCGCGTCAGGACCTTCACCCTGACGGTGAGACCAGCACCCGCATCACCTTCCCCGGCATCACCCTGAAACCAGGCGATACGCTCACCCTTCACGGCGTCCCCGACAACACCGAACCCGCTCCCGTCGACTACATCGAGATAAATAAGTAGAGTTACGCAAAGCCATGAAAATCACCGCCGCCCGCCTCATCATCACCTCTCCCGACCGTAACTTCGTCACCCTCCGCATCGACACCGATGAAGGCATCTACGGCCTCGGCGACGCCACCCTCAACGGCCGCGAGCTCGCCGTCTCCGCCTACCTTGAAGAACACGTCCTTCCCTGCCTCATCGGCCGGGATCCCTTCCAGACGGAAGACATCTGGCAGTACCTCTATCGCGGAGCCTACTGGCGCCGAGGCCCCGTCACCATGTCCGCCATCGCCGCCGTCGACATGGCACTCTGGGACATCAAGGGCAAGGCCCTCAACACCCCTGTCTACAACCTCCTCGGCGGCAAATCCCGCGAAGGCTGCCTGGTCTACACCCACGCCAACGGAGCCGACATCGCCGAAGCCCTCGACTCCGTCCAGAAACACATGGCCGAAGGCTACCTCGCCGTTCGCGCCCAGGCCGGAGTCCCCGGCGTAGCCAGCAGCTACGGCGTACCCAAAGCCGGCAAGCCATACGAGCCCGCCGAACGCGGCCTTCCTTCCGAGAGCCTCTGGTCGACCGAGAAGTATTTGAACTTCGTCCCATCCCTTTTCGAAAAACTCCGCGTCGAGCTGGGCCCTGATGTCCATCTCCTCCACGACGTCCACCACCGCCTCACCCCCATCGAAGCCGCGCGCCTCGGCAAATCCCTCGAGCCCTATCACCTCTTCTGGATGGAAGATCCCTGCCCCGCCGAGTTGCAGGAAGGCTTCGAGCTCATCCGCAAACACACCACCACACCCATCGCCACCGGCGAGGTCTTCAACTCCATCTGGGACGCGCACGATCTCATCCGTCATCAGCTCATCGACTACATTCGCATGACCATCGTGCATGGCGGCGGTATTACACACGCCAAAAAGACAGCGGACTTTGCCGCTCTTTACCATGTCCGCACCGGCTACCACGGCGCCACCGACCTCTCTCCCATCACCATGGCCGCCGCCCTTCACCTCGGCCTCGCCATCCACAACTTCGGCATCCAGGAGCACATGCACCACAGCCCGCTCACGGATGAAGTCTTCCCTCACCACTACACCTTCAGCGCCGGCTATATGCACCCCGGCGACGCCCCCGGTCTCGGCGTCGAGATCGACGAGACACTCGCCGCAAAGTACCCCTATCAACGCGCCTACCTCCCGGTAGCCCGCAAACTCGACGGAACTCTCACCGACTGGTAATTCGCTCCCCTATTTCTGCGGCTGAAGGGGCGCTTCCCCTTCTTTGCCCGGCAGAAAGTGATGTGCAAGCACCGCATTTGCTTCGTCATTGCGACCACTCGCATTGAGGGCCTCCACCAGCGCACGCATAAGAGGTTCCGGCATGTTTGCCGGGTCCGGAAAACGCTTCATCATCTCTGCGCACTGGGCCGGAGTCTTTCCGGTCTGTTGCATCACCTGATTGAGCCCAAGGTAGAGCGCCGCATTGCCGGGCTCCATCTGCAACCCCTGCTGAAACTCGACGGCTGCCTCTGCGGGCTGCTTCTTCACCTCCAGAAGGACGCGTCCCATGCTGGCCTGGAGAGATGGAATCTTCGGGTTGAGCGATTCGGCAAGCTTCCATTCATCAAGGGCGGGATCCACCATTCCCTTTGAAAAAAATAACGTGCCCAAAAGAAAGTGCGCGGATGCATCCGCAGCGTTGACCGCCAGCGCCCGGTGCAGGACGGTGATCTCATCGGGCTCGCTCGGGAATATATAGAGAAGCGGCATCCGGGAGGCCGCGGCGTAGTCGTCAGCTCCGGACTGGCCCAGCTTTTCGCGGCAGAACCCGCGATAGTAGGCTAAGAGGGGATCCGCGGAAGGCAACGGCGCGCCAGGCTCGCTGTCCTCGGGAGCCACCCTGGGATAGCTGCGGTTGAGGATCTCCAGCGAATCGGCGTAGAGACCCAGACGGTTGTACTCCAGCACCAGGTTCAGGATCCGGTTTGTATCCGCGGCAAGGTGCTCGTCGACCTCTGGTCCCGCGGGCTTTACGTGCGAGCCGACCTTTATGGCCTCGTTGCGCAGAAATAAGCTGGTCGGGTAGCGCGGGAGGAATATGCCGGCAAGACTGCGGGCTGCCTCCAGGTCTCCAGTGACACGTTCCAGCGCAATGGTCTCCTCGACGCAACGAAGATCTTCTGGCTGAGAATTGGCGTCGGAAGAAGCTGGGCACGACGCTTTCAGCACTTTGAGCGCTCCTGCAGCATCGTGTTGCCGGGCCATCAGTTCCGCCAGTAGCAAACCCCCCGCAGCTCGGAACAACGGCGAGTTGTGAGCAGCCTCCAGTTCGGTGCGGGCATCGGCAGGATGATCGAGCGCTGTCTCGGCGATTCCGCGATAGTAGTGAGTCTCGGCATCCGAAGGGTCGCGTTCTTCAGCCTTGCCAAGAAGAGTCGAGGCCTCCTGATAACGCCATAGTCCATCCGCAAGCCGGCCGGCAGCCTTCAGCAGTGCAACGCTGGCCGGAAACTTTGCCAGTCCCGACCGATAGGCATCCCACGCGTTGAGGTAGTCGCCGCGCAGCTCAGGATCGTTCCCGCTTTTGAGAAAGTCTCCCTCGGTCCCGGGATCGGGCGTCGGGGTTTGTGGTTGTGGTCCGGTCTTGACGCGGTCACGCGCTACCACATCGTAGACGCCCTCGGTGTGCTTCAGAAGCGATTCGCCGTTGGCGCTCGACAGCAGAAAAGTGTAGGTCTTGTCCGCCGGCAGGTCCGCAATCTGGTGCGTCCACGTCACGGCGGGGTCGAGCGAGGCCTCTTCTACAAGGACGTTCTTCTCACCGTCGGAGACAACGATCTTCGCTCCGGGAATGGCACGATTTGCGTTGAAGCCAACCTTGAGGGTGATCTTCCCGTCCTTCTGTCGCGTCCGCTCCATGGCGGCCACGCCGTTCAGGTTCGCCCTGGCGATGGACCCGATGCCACGGACCGGCATCCAGTACTCAGTGAAACGGATCGACTGCCGAGGTTCCAGAAACTCGTAGGTCGCCTGATCCCGGAATAACCCCGACTGCAGTTCCACGTAGCTGCTGTTGTTGTCTGACAGGCGATCCCGCCAGATAGCGGCGTTGCCATCATTTCCCCATGAATAGAATTTCTTCGACGGCACCGTAGCGGTGTCTGCCCAGTGGACGACTCCGGAGTCGGTATGCGGGTTGTAGACCCCCATGAAAGACTCGGAACTGCCATAGGCAAAGACCTCAAAATCGCCGGTTTTGGTCGAGACAAGGCTGAGGTTCTTCCCGGCCAGATTGACAGGCCAGGTATCGAGGTTGGGGGAGCCGTTATCGACTGTCAACTGCATTGGGTAATAGATCTTCGAGTCGTTCCAGACTTCGACACCGGCGTTGTTCCACCAGAAAAAATGATGGCGAGCGTCACTATGATTGGACAGGGTGACATGCTCTTCGAGCAGCGTGCTTCCGGGACGCAGAACGATCTCCACGGTCCAGTCCATGCCGTACACGCGGTCGCGATTTCCTACCGTCACCGAGGCGCTGCCGTCGGCCGCAGTGCTGTACGCCCAGTCAACCGGGGAGATCGACACCCAGTTATGAGAGACGGGGAAGTTGAATTCCTCACCGAAGGCAGACCACGCACCTCGGTAAGCAATGATGGCTTTCTTAAACGAGGGATTCGCGTAGAACATCGGCTTGCCATTAATCCTGTCAACGCAGGTGTAGATGTGGCCGCCGAGCTGGGGAAGAATAGTACATTTCAGATATTCGTTTTCGAGATAGAGAGCGTGCCACGAATGAACCGTTTCCGTAGCACGTATCTCCTGCCGCATGGTGTAGGGATAGTCTTCAACGTCGGCGAAGGTATCGAAGTTTGGATTCTCATCGGGAGGACCTTCGTTGGACGCAGCCAGAGGCATCGTGCCTTCCCACACCTTCACCTGGCCGTTCATCGTCAGAGCACCAGTGCAGAAAAGAATCCAGAGTAACAATGCAGGCCGCATAACTTCTCCTTTGTTCCCCCCAAACTTTAGCATTCTGTTTTTAGCAGCGTGTGCCGATTGGAGCAGTCCCCGGATTGAATCGGAAGTAAGTGGAGACAGTGGAAGTCCCCCGCGGCATTATCAGACTCTCAGATCACGTGAGTAAAGAGAATCATCTGCGACGAACATAAAAACAGCACGGTCGTATTGTCAGCGTCCCATCGCTAAATTCTGCAGGCCCAATGCGGCCGCCGCCCACTCTTCGGTTGAATTTGCCAACCATCCACTCAATGGAGTAAAGTTCCACGCATAAAGTTCGCCATACAAATAATATCTACCATCCCCGGAGAAACAGCACCATGAACCCGACGAAACCCAATGGACCCTCCAGACGCAGCTTCCTAAAGACCACCCTGGGAGCAGCCGCAGCAGCAGGCTTCCCCACCATCGTCCCGTCGTCGGTCTTCGGCCAGATGTCCCCCAGCAACCGCATCAACATTGGCGCCATCGGCGTGGGTCGCATCTCCCGCGGCCACGACATGCCGAACATCCTCAAGGTCGAAAACACCCGCATCATGGCCGTCTGTGACCTCTACGCTCCCCGCGTCGAACAGGGCAAGCAGTTCGTTAACGACTTCTATGCCAAGCAAACCGGCAAGCCCTACGATGGCGTCACCGGCTACTCCAGCTATCACGACCTCCTCGCCAACAAGGACATCGACGCCGTCGTCGTCTCCACCCCGGACCACCAGCACGCCATCGTCGCCGTCGCCGCCGTCCGCGCGGGCAAAGACGTCTACCTGCAAAAGCCCGCCTCCCTCACCATCGCCGAAGGCCGCTCCCTCTCGAACGCCGTTCAGGCCAGCGGCCGCATCCTCCAGATCGGCAGCCAGCAGCGCTCATGGAAGCAATTCCACCGCGCCTGCGAGCTCGTCCGCAACGGCCGCATCGGCGAAGTCAGACACGTAGAGATCGGCCTCCCCGGAGACCCCGCCGGCGGCAACCCCGACAAGATGTCCATCCCCCCCGGCTTCCAGTACGACGCCTGGCTGGGCTCTACCCCCGACGTCTACTACACCCTCGACCGCACCATGCCCGTCACCGGCTTCGACCGTCCCGGCTGGCTCCGCATGGAGCAGTTCGGCGCGGGCATGATCACCGGCTGGGGCGCCCACCACGTCGACACCGCCCACTGGGGCATGAACACCGAGTACACCGGCCCCGTCGAGATCTGGGGCACCGCCGAGTTCCCCATCCATGGTCTGTGGGACGTTCACGGAAAATTCCTCACCCACGCCCGCTATGCCAACGGCGTCACCATGGACATCTCCGGCGACTTCCCCAACGGCATCAAGTGGTACGGCACCAAGGGCTGGATCTTCGTCACCCGCGACGAGATGACTTCTCCCACCGAGAACGGCGCAAAGAAGATCGAGCCTCTCATGGCCAGCGATCCCAAAATACTCGACTCCGTCATCGGCCCCGACGAGATCCACCTTTACACCTCCTCCGAGCAGCACCTCAACTGGATCGAGTGCATCCGAACCCGCAGGCAGCCCACCGCCCCCGTCGAAATTGGTCACCGCGCCTGCTCCACCTGCCTCCTCCACCACATCGCCATGAAGACCAACCGCCATCTCCACTGGGACCCCGAAAAAGAGCGCTTCCTCAACGACGAGGCCGCCAACACCATGCTCTCGCGCCCCCAGCGGCCAAAGTACGCCCTAAGCTAAGATCACTGTCACAGGCAAACACTCCCATCAGCGTCTGCGCCGAAAGCGACAATGACCTTACGCTCCACGAACTCTGTCGACACCTCCGCCAGCTCATACGCGGAATCACTCGACGCAGCCACCGAAGCCAGCCTCAAAAAACGCTGGCTCTACCTCCTGCCTGCTGTCTTCGTCACCTATAGCCTTGCCTATCTCGATCGGGCGAACTACGGCTTCGGCGCCGCCGCGGGCCTGGCAGCGACACTCCACATTACCGACAAGGACACCTCCCTGCTCGGCGGCCTGTTCTTCCTCGGCTATTTCGCCTTCCAGATTCCCGGAGCGATCCTCGCCAGAAAATTCAGCGTCCGCCGCGTCGTCTTCGTAGCTCTCATCGCGTGGGGAACGCTCGCCGCTCTAACGGGCGTCCTCCGCGAGTTCTGGCTCCTTGCCCTCGACCGGTTTCTTCTTGGGGTAGCCGAAAGCCTCGTCTTCCCAGTCATGCTGCATCTCCTCACAGGCTGGTTCACGCGCGCCGAACGTGCCCGCGCCAACACCATCCTGATACTCGGTAACCCCATCTCCGTTCTATGGATGTCCGCAATCACCGGTTATCTCATCCAGCGATTTGGCTGGCAGAAGACCTTCATCTTCGAGGGAGTTCCCTGTATCCTGTGGGCCTTCCTCTGGCTTCTCTTTGTCCGCGATCAGCCCTCTGAGGCTCAGTGGCTGACACCCAGGGCTGCCGAGGTCCTTGAAGCCCGCCACGCACACGAACAGCTCACCCTTGCTCCGGTGCGTGGAATCCGCAACGCCCTCCTTCGTGGCGATGTCCTCCTGCTTTCACTCCAGTATTTTTGCTGGAGCCTCGGCGTCTACGGCTTTGTCCTGTGGCTTCCCACCATTGTTCAACGAGGCACCGGCCTGTCGATGGCGAAGACCGGCCTGCTCTCTGCGTTGCCATATCTTGCAGCCATCCTGCTCATGCTGCTCGTCTCCTGGATCTCCGACAGAACGCTGAAGCAACGGTATCTGGTGTGGCCCTTTCTGTTAGCATCCGGCATCGCCCTGCTGGGTTCCTTCTTCTTCGCCGAAAGAAGTTTCCCGCTTGCCCTTCTCTGTCTCATCATTGGAGGCGGCTGCATGTATGCGCCGTATGGTCCATTCTTCGCACTCGTTCCGCAGCTCGTGCCCCGCAACGTAACTGCCGAGGTCCTTGCTCTCATTAACAGCTGCGGCGCGCTTGGCGGCTTTTGCGGCAGCTACTTCGTCGGCCTCCTCCAGGCAGTTACCGGAAACTCCCGCGCTGGCTATTTGCTTATGTCGCTCTCGCTGATAAGCTCCGCATTGCTTATGCTCCTGCTGCGCGAGACTCCACAGGCTCGCAGTACCATCTATTCCTGAGGCCCTGAAACGAGGTATGACGATCTCTTCTACAAATCCAATCCCCGCGCCACGAGTCTTCGAAAGCGCTCCTTCGATCTTTCACGAGACGAAGACCCATGCACCCGGCCCGGAAGGCATCCTCCCGATCACTCCCGAGATGTTATTGACCCAGCCCTCGGGCAATCTCTTTGGGCTGACGCAAAACGCTGGCATGGGCTGGGAGGCCGGGCGTCTGCTCGATCCTGAATTCCTCATCCTCAGCACACACGGCGGCATGAGAGCGCAGGACGGCACTCCCATCGCGCTCGGCTTCCACACCGGCCACTGGGAGGTGGGGCTGCTCGTGGCCGAGGCTGCGCACGAGCTCCGCAGCCATCACGCCACTCCCTTCGCAGGCGCATGTACTGACCCGTGCGACGGCCGTACCCAGGGTACAGACGGCATGCTTGACTCGCTGCCCTACCGCAACGACGCCGCTGTCGTGCTGCGCAGGCTCATGCGTTCTCTCCCCACACGCAAAGGCGTGATTGGCGTGGCTACATGCGACAAAGGCCTGCCCGCGATGATGATGGCGCTCGCGTCCTCCGGCTCGTTGCCGAGCATCCTGGTACCGGGCGGTGTCACGCTTCTTCCCGAGAACGGTGAAGATGCGGGCAAGGTGCAGACTATCGGCGCACGGTATGCGCAGAACCAGATCACCCTCGAATACGCCGCGGAGATGGGCTGTCGCGCGTGCGCAACTCCCGGCGGCGGCTGTCAGTTTCTCGGCACGGCGGCAACATCGCAGATTGTCGCGGAGGCCCTGGGCCTTTCGCTGCCGCACGCCGCGCTCGCGCCCTCGGGCCAGCCCATCTGGCTCGATGCAGCGACACGCTCGGCTCGCGCCATCCTGCGGATGGCTCAGCTCGGCATTGGCACGTCCAATGTGCTTACCGATGCGGCGATTCGCAACGCAATGGTTCTGCACGCTGCCTTTGGTGGCTCGACGAACCTCCTGCTGCATGTCCCTGCCATCGCGCACGCTGCTGGTCTGCGACGTCCATCCGCAGCGGACTGGGCCGCGATCAATCGTGCGGTTCCAAGGCTCGTGGACGCGCTCCCGAACGGCCCGAACAACTTCGCCACGGTCCAGGTCTTCCTCGCAGGCGGCGTGCCTGAAGTGATGCTGCATCTGCGTCGTGCAGGCCTGCTCGACTGCAGCGTACGGACCGTAACAGGAGAGACCCTGGACGCGAATCTCAACTGGTGGGAGTCCAGCGAACGCCGCAATGCGTTGAAGCAACGCCTTCGCGCACTGGATCATGTCGACGCCGAAGACATCATCATGTCTCCTGACCGTGCCCGCTCCAGAGGTCTCACCGCAACCGTCTGTTTTCCGGTGGGCAACCTCGCACCGGATGGCTGCGTGATAAAAAGTACCTCCATCGATCCCTCGCTTATCGATGAAGACAATGTCTATCGCCACACCGGCCCGGCTCGCGTCTTCATCACCGAAGCGGCAGCGATCGACGCGATCAAACATGGTTCTGTGTCGCATGGGGATGTGATCGTGCTGATCTGCGGCGGCCCGGCAGGCGCCGGGATGCAGGAGATCTATCAGATCACCTCCGCCCTGAAGAGCCT
>Ga0302315_10000834_pt1 | contig 33402 bp, 32 predicted proteins | sample III_Palsa_N3_1_FD_200532 | JGI IMG/M metagenome (GOLD analysis project Ga0302315, IMG submission 200532) | Peat permafrost microbial communities from Stordalen Mire near Abisko, Sweden - III_Palsa_N3_1 | ecosystem: Environmental > Terrestrial > Soil > Palsa > Peat permafrost | place: Sweden...
CGTAGCCTTAGGGCTTTGACCTGCAATACGACAGGTCGCCACCTTAAGGCTTGGTCTTGATAATTTGTGTCGAATTCCTGGTTTCGGTGCTATCCGTTTTGCTGATCGCTTCCCCGTTGCAACTGGTGAAATAAACGGTATTACCCCCGTCGACAAACCGGTACACTTTACAGCCGTCGTGCTCAAAAAGATAAGCCACCGTATAGGTCTGGTTGTTTTCTGATTTATTACTGGTGATCGGGCGCTGGGCGGTGCAGGCCGAAAGGCCCAGTATCAGGATAAGGGCAGCAAAGGTAAACTTTTTCATGGCCGGTATTTTCAGAAAAGTACCTCCCTGGCCCTGCAATGAAAAGTTAAATACAAGGGTATGTCTCAAATGGTCGGATGAACGGATGAATACATTGTTCGAAGGCTTTGTGCAGTCTATTCAATCACAATGACCAACCGCTTCCCGGCGGGTATGTGCTCCTGCCAGGCGGTTTCAATATCCTTTAAAGCACCGGTAACCGTATCGATCTTCAATTTTCCGTTGGCTGCCAACTGAAACATTTCAGGAAGGGTTTCAGAGGGCATCTTTTTCATGGCCTCCGCCGGGATGCTTCCAAAGCCGGAACCTAGGATTTCAATGGCAGAACTCCTTAAAAGGCCTGAAGGCAATTGAATATGCTCGCCTGCCATACTCCCTACCGTGACATAGCGCACTTTATTAGTGACGTGATGGAGTCCACCTCCCTTTAAGGCACCTAAGATAATCTCAGCGGGGTGCCCCCATGTATAATCGATCACAATATCAATGGGATGCCTTCCATGTATTGCTTTGATTTGGTGAGTGATGGCTTCATCTCCGTCTTTGAGAGAAATGATCTCATCGGCGCCCAGTGATAATAATGCCTGTAGAGATGCGGGATTCCTGCCTGTGGCAATGACCTTTCCCGCCCCATAATATTTGGCTATTTGTATAGCGGCCTGCCCGGTCACGCCAGTGGCTCCGTTGATCAACACCGTGTCCCCGGCTTTTATTTCGCCCCGGTATTTAAGCGCCAGCGCCGCCCCCATAATGGCGTTGGGCAATGCGGCAGCGGTGATGTCGTCTATCTGGTCTGGGACAATAGTGTATTTATTCTTATCGATCAGCGCTTTTTGGGCGATCATGCCTGTGATACCGGCGGCGTATACCCTGGTTCCGTCCGCCAATATGCCCATGCCATCTACTCCCACTACTTCAGGTAGGTTTTCATGGCTGGCATAATGGGCTCCGCCGGCTCTTCCTTTGTCCAGGTTCTTTACAGACGCCGCCTTGACGGTGATTAAAATCTGGTTCGGGTCTCCGGGAACCGGATCCGGAAAATCTTCATACCGGGGGGCCTGGCCTAATTGGTGTAGAACGGCTGCTTTCATTTTTTAGGTTTATAGGTGTCATTACGATTTGTGCCACAAGTTGTGGCACTATTTCCAAGTCTTTTTGATTTCCTCATCCAGCGGAGCATAATTGATATACTGCACGATCCGCGGCAAAGCGGCCGTATTAGGACTGCTTCCATGGGGGAGAGCCTGGTGCCAGATAATAAAATCTCCCGCGTTTGCAGCAATGGGCCGAGCCCCAAGCGCATACAGGTCCTGTTGCCTGGGGTTCGCGTCGGCCGGGAGGCCGGTGATCCAACGATCGATCTCGTGCTGAAAACGGGGTACTAGTGTAAAAGCCCCCTGGTTATGGTGTGTATCCGAAAGATATAAAAGCCCCTGCGTACCGAAGGGAATGGGTAGTTCAAGGCTGACATCCCAGTGTAACAAGGGACCGGGGAAGTGCCACTGGTCATTTTCCGGCGGGTTAAAACTGATGCGGTCCGTGGTAGCCCATAAATCCTTCCTTTTCCAGACCTGTTCAAAGGCCGCTCTTATTTTGGGCGCGGTCCTGTTCCTTTCCAGTACCGGATGTTGGAAAAACTGGATCATGATCCCTTGTTTGGCCGGATGGGGGAAGTACCATGTGCCGGGATCAGTGATGTCTATTTCCAGAAAGGCTTCCATCGCCCGGATCGTGTCTTCGCACTCACTTTTGGAAATGGCATTTCTAACGATCACGTACCCCTGGTCTTCCCAGCTAAGAAGGTCTTCCGTATTCAGTGGCAGGGTTGCCTGCGTATCCGGTGGGGAGTCCGTTCCTTGCTGCCCTGTCAGGGAATCATTGAACAGCTTAATCCTTTCCAGGGGCAGCGAATGATTGTTGAGCTCCAGGATCCAGTCTTCAAAAACCGGAAAGGTGGGCGCTTCAGTATATAGGTATCGGATTGTTTGCTCTAGCCCTACGTTTAAGGTTGATAGAAGGGTCGTATCCAGTTTCCATTCGTCCTGCCATTCACTGGCAGACGATGTTCCGGCCCTGATGGCCATATTCTTTGTATAAAAACGATTCAGGTGAAAAATGCCCAGCTTGTTTTCTTCGGTAAAGCCAGCGAGTTGCATTGTGGGGATTATTTGAATACAAGATAATGATTATAGCCTGGGCGTTGGGAATGCGATAAGTAAACGGTCAGCTCCTGGCGCAGATATTTTAATATTTTTTCGGCTCATTTTACTTGGACACTGTCTGAAGTGGAACCTACTGACGCCAGGACCCTGCCGGGCCCCCAGATATAGCCGACTTTGGGGCCGAACAACTCATCATTGGATAAGTCCAGGTAGTAGTCTCCCGGATATGCGGTGTAGGCATTGGGAGCAACGCCGCCTGAATAAAGCTGCACTTGCTCTCCGTAGTCCGGAAGGGTACTGCCCAACCCCCAACCCAAGGCCGACTTGGGCCCGTACAGCGTACCCGAAGAGACATCAATGTAAAAGTCTCCCACAGATCCCGTCTCTGGAGGAGGAAAGGTGGGTCCGTTAAACAAGATAGGCCCATTCTGCTGAGGATTTGCATTACCGGGAGACGGCTGAGTCCCTGCAGGATTGAAAATCACATTTTTATGACATCCCACGCTGATGCACAGCCCCAGGGATACAGCGAACGCTGTAAAGATCAGACGGGTCATAATGATTGGTTATATTGTAATATACGTAAGACCGTCCCGGAAGGCAAGCTGCCGGAGCCTTTTATTTTACGCTGACAGTATCTGCAGAGGAGGCGCCCGTTAAAGAGAAACTGGTGCCCCATCCGGAAAGTGTTTTCGGACCGTAAAGATTGTTGTTCAAAAGGTCCAGGTAGAAGTTGCCCAGAAGTCCAAGGGATGGATCCGGGACGCCGACGCCCGAGTACACAGTCGTATGGCCGCCGACATTCTGGAGGACGTGGCCTTCTCCCCAGCCAAGGATTGACTTGGGGCCAAACAGCGTATTGTCCGGGACGTCCACGTAAAAGTCCCCTACCACTCCCGTGGCGGCGGGCGGATAGCCGGGACCACTGTATAATACAGGCACCGTTCCAGCAGGCCTTGGGCCGCTGAGGGGAGTACTTTGAGGCGCTGACTGGGGGAGGATCACATTTTTGTGACATCCCGTACTAATGCATAGGGCCGCTGACACAGCCAAAGCTGCATATACAAGACGGGCCATAATGAAAGGATTTACCGTAATATACGTAGACTTGCAGGGAAGTCAAAATATAACGGCCATGAACACAGACATCATCCTTTCGCAGATCAGCCAATTTGTTGCATTAGAAGATACGGAAGCAAAGTACCTGGAATCTTTATTGATCCCCCGAACTTTTAAACAGGGAGAACTGATTGTAGAAAGCGGCGGACCTGCCCGTTACCTGATCTTTGTGAATGATGGCTACTTAATGACGTATTATACGGACAAAAACGACTTCGATCATGTAGTCCAATTTGCCAGAACAGGTTGGTGGACCGGGGATCTTCACAGCCTCTCCAACGATATTCCTACCATTTATTCCACCAAGGGATTGACCAATGGGGAAGTGCTCCTGCTTCCGAAGTTGGCGCATGACCATTTACTGGAGAAGTACATAAATTTTGAACGGTATTTTCGCATCATCTTTCAAAATTCATTAATGAGGCTGCAGTTTCGCATGATTGAAAGTTATTCAACTACTGCGGAAGAGCGCTACCTGGCCTTCCGGGAGAAACATCCTAAGATGGAACAGTATGTGTCGCAAAAGTATATTGCGTCCTTTTTAGGCATTACTCCGGAATTTTTGAGTAAGATCCGCAGGAAACTCTTGCAGAAATAATGTCTTAATCTAGTTCAATATCTTTCCATTGAATCATTAACCTGGTTCAATAGGACGGTATACGGTGGCTCCTACCTTTGTGTTTCATTCAAAATCAGAAAACATGACGGTAACAAAATGGAAAATCGACCCCATTCATTCTACAGTACAATTCAAGGTAAAGCACCTGGCCATCTCCACAGTGACAGGCACATTTAAATTATTTCAGGGAGAACTCCTCTCTGAAGAGGGCAGCTTCGATAAAGCCGGAGTGCGGTTGGTGATCGACGCAAATAGCATCGATACTAACCATGCGGATCGGGATGGGCATCTCAAATTACCCGATTTCCTTCACACCGAAACATTTCCTGACATAACCTTCAATGGGGTTCTCCATAAGGTAGGTGACCATTACACCGTTGTGGGGGAACTTTCGATACGGGGAGTCTCCAAAACCGTTACCATGGATGCCGAACTGACGGGCGTGGGAAAGGGCCGGTTTGGAGATACCCGAGCGGGGTTTGAATTGAACGGAAAGATCAACCGGAAAGATTTTGGTCTTACCTGGAGTTTGCTGACAGAAACCGGAGGATTGGTTGTGGGTGAGGAAGTCAAACTGCATTTCGATATCCAATTAATAGAAGAAGCAAATTAACGTCCTGAAGGAGGAACAGCGTTTTGTATTATTTCCTATATTGTGGCCTCGATTGCGTATTATGAATAAAGCCATAAATATAATCTGTTCGTACATGGCGTATCTGCGGAGCGCCTGTGCTAATGTGCCCTGACGGATCGGCTGTTCCTCTTATTTTCAGACTTCATTTTTCATTTTAATTTATTGGCATTGAAACATATTGCTGTTACCGGCCTGGGTAAGGTGGGCTCCCTTGTGGGCACCTTGCTCAAGGATCAATTTACCGTGACCGGCCTTGACCGGCAGGCGCCTGCTTCCGTTTTACCTTTTATTACCATTGAAGGGGATATATCGGACCCCGATTTTCTATTGGGATTTCTAGCGGACAAGGATGCGGTCGTGTCTTGCCTGCCTTATCATTTAAATTTGGCGGTGGCCCGAGCGGCGCATGAACTCGGTGTCCATTATTTTGACCTGACCGAAGATGTGGCGACGACAGCCGCTATCCGGAAGATGGCGGAGACATCAAAGGGGGTAATGGTCCCTCAGTGCGGATTGGCGCCTGGGTTTATCGGTATCATCGGGGCCGATTTGTGCAAATCTTTTACCAAGATCCGGGATATTGAACTTCGGGTAGGTGCGCTCCCCCGGTATCCCAATGGGCTGATGGGGTATTCATTTACATGGTCGCCGGCAGGGGTGATTAATGAGTACATCAACGACGCGGAATGTATTCACAATGGAGTACTCAAAATGGTGCCTTCACTGGAAGGCCTGGAGACCATTAATATTGAGGGCCAGGAATTTGAAGCGTTTTCCACTTCCGGAGGACTGGGCACCCTTTGTGAAAGCCTGGAAGGGAAGGTAGATACGCTGAACTATAAAACGATCCGCTACCCCGGACACGCAAAATTGATGCGGTTTTTGCTGTATGAACTGATTATGAAGGACAATAAGGAGTTGCTGGAGGATATCCTGACCCGCGCCAAGCCGCCGGTGAGTGATGATGTGGTATATGTATATGCAGTGGTGGAAGGATGGGTGGGAACGGAACTGAAGCGGGAAGAATTTTACCGGGCCTATCATCCCATTGAGATTCAAGGAAAGCGGTGGAGAGCGATCTCCTGGACGACGGCTGCTTCTGTGGCTACAGTGGTAGAGCTGGTGGCCCGGGGGCTTCTTCCCCAAAGAGGATTTGTACGGCAGGAGGATGTCTCCCTGGATGCCTTTTCGAAGGCCACCTGGGGAAGTCTTTATGCGCTTGAACAAAATCAGGTAAAAACGAACTAAAAAGAAATGAGTGATGGATGCTGTCATTATTAATAAAGAGCTGAGTGCCGTATTGGGCGGCCTCATGAAGCGTTACCGGGAAAGAGTCCGGGATGTGGGCGCGATTGTACAGGCAATGATCCGGGAAGGCATTATTGTCGATGAATTTGATATTGAGAATGATCATATAGCGTTTAGGTCGCTAGGGGCGCCACATTTGGGGGTGGCTTCCCTGGAGAAGATTTTTCTACATTTTGGGTATCAAAAGCGGGATTATTATTATTTCCCCGAAAAGAAATTAAATGCCTGGTGGTATTCGCCACCGGTGGAAGGGTTGCCCAGGATATTTATATCCGAGCTTAGGGTAGGGGATTTGAGCCCGGCGGCTCAAAATATCATCCACTCCTATACCAGGGATATTAGCCAGGATCCGGTAGACAAGCTGGATATGGGCGATATTGCCGCTATAGAGCGGTATCTGCATAGCTCCTCCTGGGCCGTGCCAACTTTGTCAGATTATGAAGCCCTGGCGCAGGAAAGTGAATATGCGGCGTGGGTCATCTATAATAGATATTACCTCAATCATTTTACGCTTTCGGTGCATAACCTGAAGGAAGGCTATAACACCCTGGGGCAGTTTAACAGCTTCCTTGAAAGAAACGGCGTCCTGCTCAATGATTCCGGAAGCGTGATCAAGCAGAGTCCGGACGGGCTGCTTCTGCAAAGCAGTACAGTGGCGGAAAGGGTAGAGGCGCTCTTTGCCGGGGGCGAAAGAAAAATGATTCCGGGGTCATATGTGGAGTTTGCGGAAAGGAGGGTGTTGGATAAATTTAAGGCACTGCCGGCGGAAGATATCAGGGCATGGCACAGGCGGGAAGGATTTGAAGCGGCAAACGCCGATAAGATTTTTGAGAGTACGTATTTGGATCAGGTGGGGAAAAGGTAAGATGTTTAAACCATTTACCTGGTTACCTGCATGACTAATTTTTTTCCTCGAGTTAGATTGCTCTCCAAAAGCTTGTGTGCGTTTTTTACGGTTTCAACCATTAAACCACCCACCACCAGGACTGGAGAAGGCAGGATAATACCATGTTCCACCAACTGAACAAATTCCCTCAGTGTTTCCCCATAATAGGCCCTATTCTCCGAAGAGGAATAGGCATAGTTTGAGATGTTGACCAGGACAGCCCCCTTATTGAAAAGTCCTTCTCGTGCAATATCGGTGCTTAATGCGGTAACATCTGCATAAGTACCATTTGTCATCAGCACCTGGGCGCAAAGCTCCGACATGTTGCCACCTACCAGATCCACACAATAAGGAAACAGGCGGCCTTCGTTTGCTGCCATCGTAGCCTTTGCAGGGTCTTCGATTCTATAATGTACGATTTGTTTTTCCCTTAATCCGGCATTCATCAACTGATGTTTGCTTTCTTCATTGCCAGCAGTAACCGTTATTTTATGATGGCCCTTGGCCAATAGTAGTTTTATTAAGACGAGCCCCACTCCACCGGCTGCCCCGCTTACAAAAACCGAATCCTGGAGCCCTATGGATAATCGATGATAACATTGCAGGGCGGTAAGTGCTGCAATAGGAATGGCTGCCGCTTCCTCAAAAGTGATTCCACGGGGTTTATGTACAAGTATCTCCTGTGGGACACTGATATATTCGGCATATGTACCGTTGGATCCCATGCTTCCTGAAGCGGAAAGGACTTCATCCCCAATGGTAAATCCCTGAACCTGCTTGCCTGTTTTCACTACTGATCCGGAGAACTCGCGTCCCAGAACGGGGGAATGCATTCTTTTCCTTTCTGATTTACCCTGTCTTATCTGGTAATCAATGGGATTAAAGGCTGTTGCTTTTATACAAACCAGCACATCCGTCTCCCCCATTTCCGGCATAGGCATATCGGGGTTAAGTTCAAAATTGTCTGTACTTCCAAAGTCTTTTAGCACAATAGCTTTCATAGCGAATGACGTTATTCAGCAAAATAACAGTGTTTATCATTTATATCTACTGCCAGTTACCCTTTGGTAACCGGTAACCCATAGGTAACTAAGTGGGGCGTTTAATCCCCTTGGCAGTCATCTTTCGACAATGATTTTCTGAGTAATGTTTTTTGAATACATATGAATTTGCACAAAGTACATACCCGGAGGAGCGTTTGATAAGTCGAAATTTGATTGATAACCTGTGGATTCGTATACTTTCCCACCCTGGGCATTGAATATTTCGGTGCCATCTACCTGGCTTTTGTCACCCGCAAATGCTAATGTGAATTTTCCAATACATGGGTTTGGATAAATAGTTACCTTCTCCACGGCATCAGAACCGCATTTTTGAACGATAATAACGGTTCCATATGTGCTCATCCCTCCAATATAAGTTTGTTTTAATCTGTAGTAGGAAATTCCCTGATTGACCGAATTGTCCGTAAGGGAGTAGGTAGGCTGAAAGGTCGAACTACCCGCCCCTTCAACCGATCCTACCGTCAGCCACTTTATTCCATCAGCGCTTCGCTCAACGGTGAAATAATTGATATTTGTGGCGGTGGCTGTACTCCATTGGAGCAGGACATCCTGCGATTGGCAGGCGCCGGTAAAGGACATCACGGTAAGGGGAAGGATCATGAAGGCGCCACAACCATTAACCGCCACAACTCCGTTAAGGGCGATTGCGCCGGTAGTAGAAAGCGCCCTTCCCTCCAGCGTGTCGCCAGGCGTCATGGAGATGGCCGCGTTGTTTGTAATCACTGTTCCCCTCATAGTACTTCCGGCGGCCATGCTGAAAGCCCCTTCCACTTTCCAGAACACATTACACGCAGATGCTCCATTGATTAAGGCCACCGAAGAACCGGCGTTGGTGGAAAATGCCCCGGTTATCTGAATGATGAACACGGCGCTGGGATCTCCCTGAGCGTCCAGCGTAAGGCGTAAGTTGAGTGATGTCGCGGCGCCTATGAGGTAAACGCCTGAATCAAGGACCTGGCCGTTTCCAAGCACAACCGCGGGAAAGAAAGTGGGAATGGCACTATTTAATTGATTGTAGGCGGCCAATAAATCTACCGAAGCTTGCAGGCTTATGGCATTCACACTATCAATGACTCCCGTCAATCCTCCGAAACCGCTGATAGCGCCAGCGTTCGAGCCTACATTGCCGGTAATCTGCGAGATGCCTGCATTGCTCACTGCACCGGTAGTGGTGAAGAAGACAAAATTGGCTGCGCTACGCAGGTTGGGCGCTTGCTCGAAACTCGCATTAGAAAAGGATAATAGGGGGATAAGCATTAAAATAATAGGCACAGTTTTGGTTTTCATCGGAATGGATTTAATTTCAGAGGACCTAAGGGCTGTGTTCGAATACTCTATAAAGATTGAGCTAATTAGAGCCGTTGGGAATAGTCGATATAGCTAAGCTAACATAGAAAGAATGGATCTAAAGATGTAGAGTATGATCTACGGGAAGAGATAATCGTTTATCAGTCAGTTGACTGGTTGTAAAAATAGTTTACTATGTAAACAATATAAAAGTGCAACTACATTTGATTGCCTAACTATTAAACTGCCGCAGGTGGTGGTCTATATGTTTATACGCCATATACCCAATTTGTTCGGTGGTCATTTTTCCAAAAAAGGGATGTATAAAGCCGGGGTTTGAAAAATGTGCATGGCCCTCAATCAGGGCAATCCATTTCGTTCTTTCGGAGGCTACATTGCCATTGTTTTCAGTTACTTTCAGTTCAGGACTGGTGGGTGCATTCCGCATCATGGGTTTCTCATCCTTTATTAAACCCTTCAAAGCCATTTTGCCGAACAAACGACCAATGAATGATCGTTTACACTTTAGCTGGCCTAATATCATTTCTTCCCATAATATACAATGTTTCAACATCTGGGAAATGGTCATTTTACCCCATTGAGCTTTGCTGTTTTCAGTAAGTGCATTGATCCTGTTTATCAATTCATCTCTTGTCGTTTTGTCAAATGTTGTTTTCATATAGTATTTTAAACAAGTTGTGCAAGGGAAAACCAGTTGCCGGAATCGTCCTTAAATATGGCTTCAGTGCCGTAGAATTCTTTCTTTGGCGTTTTAGTAAATTCAACCCCTTTTGCTTTTAGTTCTTCATAGGTGGCAAAGATGTCGTTGCAGGTAAAAAGGCCTACCCCAAAAGTTCCTTTCTGGACAAGCTCTTTCAGCGCTTTAGCGGTTTCCTCGGAGAAGATGCCCCTCGTGACTGGCGACAATATTATCTCAAAACCTGGCTGTTCAGGCGGGCAAACAGTGATCCATCGGTCATCGTTTGGCATCGGGACATCGGTGATGACCTTAAACCCGAGTTTTTGGGTGTAGAAGTGGTAAGCTCTTTCCTGGTCGAGGACGTAGATGCTTACGTGTGTCATTTTAGTGATCATGTATTTTGCGTATTAAATGGTATACGCAAAGAAAGGGGATAAGTAAAACCCCCGGTTCTCTAAAGTTGCTATTTTTTAAGCCAGCCGTTTTTTTCAGCAAAACAGCCCGGAATAAAACCCAGGGGTGATTCGACCATTTGCGCTTTTATTTTTTGGTGCTGAACGGAGTATTCGGAAGGGGGGATGCCGACAATACGCTTAAACAGGCCGCTGAAGGAACTTAGACTTTCAAACCCTACAGCGCAACATGCCTCTGAGACGGGAACACCGGTCTTTAATAATTCCAGCGCTTTCTCAATTCTTACGAAGATCAGATACTGATGGGGTGTCTTTCGGTAAATGCTTTTGAACGTTCTGATGAAGTGAAATTTGGAAAAGCAGGCCTCATCAGCAATATTGTCTAAGTCGATCTTGTCTGCGTAGTGGGTATCAATAAAGAGTTTTGCCTGGACGAGCCGGCGGTATAAATATATTTTGGGATACTCTTCATTTATCATCTTTTAGGCCTTTTGGCTACTTGTTTACAAATCAGTTTCGAGTGAACCTTAATATCGTATACGAATCAGGCGGAAATACATATGTGCATCCGCTGGTCACAGGCATGTTGAGTGTGGACCTCCTGGGGACGAGCGCCACAAGCTGGCCGCTCAATGTCCATACCTGCACCTGCGGTTTCCGGTTGTCAAAATGCTTCAATAGCAAAGATGCGTTCCTGGCTGTTTTTTCCGTGTTGACGACGTGTAACACCAATATCTTGCCATTTTCACTTCGGGTAGCCGTCACATCCAGGTCGCCTTCCACCGTTTCCTTCACGCGTATCGGAAGATGATTTATAGCCGCCATTTGTTGGGCATAATAGGGGGGCATGCCCCAAACCTGGTTGGGTGTATAAAAGATTTGGCCCTGATCCCAGCCATTGTCGTTTTGTCCCAGGGCCTGCAAGCCATTCGCGGCACAAGATGTCAGCAGGAAATCTCCATGCCGGCGCGTGGCATTCAACGTGGTCGCATGGCCTAATGCCCGCTGCAAGTTATGCAGATCTCCATTCTCTTCGAAGATGGTACATTTCATCTTCGTGCCGGGATCCCATTTCAGGAATAGGGCCTGCATCTCTGCCAGATCTTTGTCCACCTTGGAGCCCGACTGCGCGCTATCGGCCTCCGTATGAAGGTCCCAATAGGATGCTTTGCCATCCAGGGCCTTAAAAATGTGTTCCACATTGGCCGATTGGGGCCGCCACCAGGCGGCATTGATTAATTGAATGTCGGCGCTTTTAGCATGGATCGCGTCATAGAGTGCTGTAAAGCGATCAATATAATGGTTATACTCTTCTTCACTGTCACTGTCGATGGCCTCTTCATTGCCAATCTCAATATACTTTATTTTATAGGGAGCGGGATGGCCGTTTTCGGCTCTTTTTTTGCCCCAGGGGCTAGTGGGGGCACCTTTAAGATATTCCGTCATGTCGGCTGCATCCTGGGCTGTTTCTTCTATATTGATGGCAAAAGCCGACTCAAAGCCGGCAGCCTCACAGAACTTCAGGAAGTCTTCTATTCCAAAGCCATTGCTGGAATAGGGATACCAGGTTCCGGTGTAGGGAGGTCGCCGGTCCGGGTCACCGATCATCTTTTTCCATCGATAGGCCAGGGCATTGACCATGCTTCCTCCATAACGTATGAAAGTCAGGCCTTCCATCTGCATGCGATCAGCGATATCCGCCCGGATAGGGAGCGCCTTGAATTCATCCTTGCCGGTGGTCATCAGCACGGCCTGGTCTATCCACAATAGACCGGTATTTTCAATATAGATCACAAATCGGGATCGCCGGTCCGTATTGTTGGGATGGAGGTGGAATGCATACTTCTGCCATTCGCCGGTGACACCGTTTATTTTTTGTGACGCATATGTTTTGCCGCCATCCGCGCTTTCCAGGGCCACCGTCACCGGCCCTTTCAAATCCTGAGAATAGAGATAGAGACGACCGGTAAACGATTGCCCCTTCCGGACGCTGATGCCCCAACGGTTCAGGCCCCGGTTGGCTACTCCGATGACTCCGGGTGTTTCAGCGTGTTGAATAACCTGCGCCTGTTTGCCATTAAAGGCGTTCGTACTGTCAAGCAAAAGGGCGGAGCCCCTTGCTCCGTGTTGAAGGGCGTCCCACATCCCGCTTACTATATGGGTAGAATCGGTGATGGGCTGCCTGGGCGGCTCCTCGAAGCTTTCGCCATACAGGCGCTGGTCATACAATCCTCCATAGATTTCATGATTGACGTCTTCGATGCAGGAACCATACATCGTGTGATTGATCCGGTTCAACACGTGACTGGCGTCAATAACGATGCGCGCCCCCTGGGAAAATGATTTTTTAGAAACAATCACAAGCGCTGCCGGCAAGAGAAATAAAAAAAGAAGTCTTTTTTGGCGTTTTTCCATATTGATTTATCCGGATAATAAATCAATATAGCACATTAAACCATTCCTTCCAATATACACATGCCCTGGCCTGATGTTTCGGGATGTCTATTTTTCCGCCTTAAAATCTTCTATTTCCTTCAGATAATTGATGGCTTTGATAACCGGCGCCCATTCCCCGCCGCTGAACAGTAGCCGAAACCACTTTTTATCGACGTTCCTGTAGGAAATGTTCCTGTACAACCAAATCGTAAGGGCGATAAACAATAAGGTGATGGGAAAAGCGATCAGCCAGAATTTTATGTCACTGGCCATCCATTGGCTGTTCCAGAAGAAGGTGGTATAAAAAGGTAGTTGCAACCATAGTATACGAACACTATTGATGGTGGAAGCCTGTAACTCCGCTAGTTTTTCTTGTACTTCAATGATGTTTTCACTCAGGTTGATCTGATTGATCAGGACGATATGTTTTATATAGACCGCTATGGCAATCATCGAGAAGATCATCATCATCAAGACTGAAGCAGAGAAATATATATTTTTAAAGCGGTTTCCGTAAACAAGCATTCCCAAAAACAATACCCACAAGATGCCCAGGAGCACGGCCCCCGTTTTAAAATGAGCCAGGGATTTGAGTTTTGAATGAGCTTTGTGGATTTGCAGATATTCAAAAGTCTTGCTATTTACCAGCCAGGATTGCATGTTCAATATCTTGGCATTGGCTATTTCCCGACTGTATTCTTTCCACATATCTTCTAATTGGGTGTCTTCCATATACTTATTTTTTTACGTGTAAAATGTTTTGCTTTAGCTTCTCCTTTATCCGGCTCACTTTTGTCGCTACGTTGGTTTCGGTGATGCCGACGATCTCCGCAATTTCCTTATAACTCCTTTCCTCAAAATATAAAATGATCAGGGCTTTGTCCAATTCCTTCAATGCGGAGATATGCCTTTGCAGTAAATTGGAATTTTCTTCCGCATCTGAAGACTCCGATAAGTGATCTTCAATTTCGGTATGGATTTCCGTAAACGGTATGATTCCCTTTCGCTTCTTTGAACGCCTGTAATAGGAGATAGCCGCATTCAGGGCCACCTGGTACATCCAGGTGGAGAATTTGAAATCCTGGTTATACTTTTTATTGCCTTTCCACAGGGTAAAAATGATTTCCTGGGCAAGGTCTTCCCGGTCAGCTTCATTAAAGCAATAGGAATTACAAATCTTCTTTATTATTCCCCTATTGGCTGAAATCAGGCTTAAGAAGTCGTTTTGCGCTGTCCTGGTATCCATCGGTTTAATACTGCTGATAGTATATTATACGCAGGATTAGGCAAAAAATCACAGTTTTCGGGATTTTTTTTGAGTATAAGCCTGGAGACTAGCGCCGATCGAGAAAATCATTTATCTTTTCTTCCCAGTCCTTCAGATCATGTCTGTAGATAGCTTCGATGAAATGCTGGCCGATCTGATCTCCCAATGCATTGAGCCCAATAAAGCTATAGGTAATACGGGCCGCGGTTTTATTCTCAGCTTCCGGGCTACATTGGACGGTAATGGTCCAGCAACGATTTTCGCCATAGACCATGTACTGGATTAGGAATTGCTTAGGATCGTATTTTGATACCCGCCATACATAGTCCTTTTCGCCGTCCAGGTGCCCGGGTGTGGTAAATGTCGCTTCCTCTTCGATGATCTCGGTATTTGGATAAACCGGAGTTGGATTCCAGCCCGTTGACCATTTCTTCTCTTCGTATGCGCCGAATAAAGGGAAAACGGTTTTGACATTTCCATTCAACATAATAGAAGCGGTCCGGGTAACCCTCTGTCCCCAGACGGTAGGTGAAAACAGCAAAATGGCGATTAATATTCTCATATTTTTTTCATAAAGAGAATATGAATAGGCGAATTGCACGTATCGGAAATTGGGAATTATGCCTGAGAGGGGGGATATCCGAATCTTTTCCTGAAAAGAAGACTGAAGGAAGCGGGGCTTTCAAAGCCCAGTTGGAAACAGACTTCGGAAACGGAGTTTGCACTTAGTAAATGAAGGGCTTTTTGCAATTTTAACTCAGTAAGATACCGGTGTGGGGTCATATCAAAAACATCCCGGAAATTACAAAGAAAATGAAATTTATTGAGGCAAGCCTGTTGGGCAATCTCTTCGACGGTCAGTTTTTCCGTCAAATGGTCGTTCATAAAATCTCTTGCCAAAACCAGGCGACGATATAATTCTTCTTTGGTAGACCGCTTGGCCGCTTTTATGTTTTTGATACGGTTCTGCGCGTGATCTCGTTGTACCTTGGCGGCAGCTATCAAATCAAAGAGGGCATCTCCTTGCCGAACCGCTAAACCTTGAAGGATCCTATGAATAGTGTCAGTTGATTCAAAGGGTACGTTGGGAAAAAATACGTCCCGTTCCATCCGCGCCTCTGGCATGGCGAGGAGGCTTTCCTCGCTGTTTTCCAGGTAATTGAAAATATCCTGGATGAACTGTGTTTCAAAAAGAATCAGAATGGTCTTCAGCGAAGTAGCTTTTGGAAACCTGATCTCGAGGTTGTCATTGGCATTCAGGAAATAGAACTGCCGGTCCGATACTTCGATAGGCCGTTTGTTTAGGATATACCGGCCTTTGTTTCGGAAATTAGTGACGAATAAATAAGGGGTTACGTGTTCCGGATAAAAATAGCTCCCCTGCGTATCGGCGATAATTACTGCATTTTCAGCCTGTATCGCGCGATGATTGCCATATTTCGTACTATCGGGCAGAGTATTCAGGATCATGGAATCCAAATTAGCAATTATCCGGGAATTTAGAAACGGCAAGCACAAAGATTACGGGTACGGAGTTTAATGCGACGGCATCCGGGGACAGCGTCTATTCAGGGTTGAAGTCGACTACTATATCGACGTGAAAATCTTTCAAACATTTTCTACATTTGTAGTATATGAAAAGAGTAACGGTGCCTGAATCGCAAAGCGTCACTGACTACCCGAACAACAACACCATATTTGCAGTTTGGAAGTTCAAAGAGGATATGGAAGTTAAGCCTGCGGTCGAAGAACTCTGCGCTTTGACTGCCAATCTGAATCATTCCTTCATCATACGAACGCTCAACGGCCGGTCGACTTGCGTAATGGGTATTGGCTATGACGCATGGACCAAACTATCCCTGCCCAGCCCCATTCCACGGGAACTAAAGAATTTTGAACCGATCGTCGGATCAAAGCACACTGCCGTTGCCACTCCCGGAGACCTGTTTTTTCATCTCAGGGGAACCGATATGTCCGCTTGTTTTGACATGATCACGGCTATTACCGATGTATTATGTCCGGTGGCCGACTGCCTGGAAGAAATTCATGGTTTCAGGTATTGGGATGGCCGTTCTATTCTTGGCTTTGTGGACGGTACGGAAAACCCTGTGGGCGATGAACGGCAGTTTTATGCGGTAGTAGGGGACGAGGATCCGGTATACAAAGGAGGAAGCTATGTTTTTGTCCAAAAATATTTGCACAATATGCAGGGATGGACAAAACTGGCTACCGAAGAGCAGGAGAAAGTAATCGGGCGTTATAAAATAAGCGATATTGAAATGTCGGATGGGGTAAAGCCGGCTAATTCGCACAGTGCCTTAGCCAGTATCGAAGATGAAAGCGGGACTGAATTGAAAATAGTGAGAGACAATATGCCTTTTGGGAATCCTGCTAAAGGAGAGGTAGGTACCTATTTTATTGCTTACTCCAGCACATTCAGCACCACACATAAAATGTTGCAAAGGATGTTTATCGGAGATCCCCCGGGCAATTATGACAGAATACTGGATTTTAGTAAAGCATATACCGGAAGCCTGTTCTTTGCCCCTTCCATAGATGTATTGAAGCAATATTCAGCGACTGGTACCTAGTTCTTTACGGGCAAAAAAATGCCCCACGAATGCGGGGCAACTGGTTCTTCTTTTACTTGACGCATTGCCAGCAAGAGTTATAATATATTAATTTACAAAGTCACTTATTTGTGGCTCCTGAATAGGTACTTTATTCATTTCCCGTCTTACACGGCTTATTCTTTCATATACAATTTTACGAACCCGGTTTAAACAACCTAATGGTCTATGCTCAGGCAGAGTATGCCAAGGGTTGAACGACAGATTTTCACCTAAATCATCTAGTTCCCTTGTTCGGAAATTTTGTTTGGGTATGCGTATCGTAGCTACTTCGTAAAATGGGGCTCTGTCTTCATTCCACTCTTTGGTGTAGTCTTCTACACTTAGATTGTTGGATGTCTTGGGCTGCACATAAAATTTAAAATACACATCGGCACTGTTTAAGGTATTTTGCATTACCGTTCGTAAAAAGTTGTCTTCCGGATTGTGCGGCATAGGGTCTATTTCAGAGGAAGCGGGTTTTGCACAATACTTCACGGCTATTTTACTGGTGCCTATGCCGAGTTGAAAAGGTGAAATAGAATTGTATCTAATTTGTAAGGGATTGGATATTTTGCCGCCATTGAATTTACCTGCCAGCATCAATCCCCGAAAACCTAATATAAAGGGCAGCGACAATTTGTCGAAAATATTTCCATTAATTCTTTTCATGACGGCTAAATATGTGCTTGGGCTGCTTGTAAAAAACGCAGCATGATTCTGTAGCACGAAGTCTTGCGTGGAAGCCTCTTTGGCGTTGTCTAATACCTTTTCTCCGGGAACATTCAATAGTTTTATTGCCATGCCTCTGCCGTCGGGTTTTTTATCGGAACGACCGGGCAACGCCGAACCATTGGAATACCTGATGTAGGCCTCGTAGGTTTTCCCTGGCACAAATACGCCTTTTGCTAAAAGAGCAGGGATATTTTGGTTTACGCTAAATTCAGCTTTCACCAAACCCGTTAAATTTGCATGTACGTCTCTTTTTACGGTGCCTGTTCGATACTGCTTGCGGAGATCTTTTTCAATTGTGTCGGCGGTTTCGAACGCAATTTTTTCCTCGTCTTTAAAATATTTTTCACCTAAACTTTCATCGGGAATTTGATACGATATTTTCATGCTTTTTGTTAAGTTGTTTCACGAAACTAGCATTGTATAGCCACCTAATTATTAACCCAAGTTAAAATCACTCATTTTCCAGAAATCCTTTTTCTGATACGACTCAGCGATGGTCCCTGAATGCCCAAATAGGAAGAGATGTGATAAAGCGGGACGGCGTTGCAAATATCGGGGTAGTGTTTCATGAAATCCAGATAGCGTTCCTCGGGTGTTTTAAACAAAAAACCCTCTGTCCTTTCAATCACCACGTTAAAAGCTTCCTGAGCCAGCAGCCTGCCAAAGGTCTCCCATCTATGCGATTGTTTGTAAAGGAAAAGCAGGTCGGTGATGCAGATGTAAATTACACTAGCATTCGTCATCGCTTGTGTATGGTAATCGCAGGGGATTTGATTGATAAAACTTTTGAACGTAACAACAAACTCGTTTTTGCTATACAAAAAGATATTCTTCTCAGCATGTGTTTTTTCATCTATAATAAAAGACCTGAAAATGCCGGTAGTGATAAAGCCTAAATATTGACATACAGATTTGTATTCGTTGTAATAGTCGCCTTTTTCATATTCCTTGTGATGCCAAAACGGTAATGAAAGATTGAAGTCCTCTTCGTTCAAATCGGCAAAGGCCTTTAATGCATGTTTAAGTATTTGAATTTCTTCCATTTTATTGATGGGTGATAACGTTAATTTTCTATTGAAATAATGATCGTTAAAGATAAACATTATTGAGCATTCAAGGGGCTTCTGTAAGGCGTATTAAGAGGGAATTTCCAGCGAATGAGACGTTTTTAACTTGGGTTAAAATTATTCGTTTTTTATGGGTGGATATTAGCGGTCTAATTATAAAAGGAATGAATGTAATCAAGAAGACAAGATGCTTTATATTGCTATTTTTGGCGATACAGAAATTTGGGTATTCTCAAGCTATTATAAAGGATAGCAGTATGATGATACCAAAGACGACCTCAAAAACAATCGTTTTTGTACACGGGTTATTTGTAAACCCAACAAGTTGGACAGCCTGGAAGGCCTATTTTGAAAGCAAGGGCTACACTTGCTATATACCGGCAAGCCCTTACCACGCAGGAAACCCGGCCGATTTAAGAAGAAATATTAATCCTAATTTGTCAAAAGTTGGTTTTGAAGACGTAGTGATGAATATTGTGAAACTTATAGATAGTTTGCCGGAGAAGCCAATTGTAATAGGACACTCACTGGCAGGGTTAGTTGTGCAAAAATTGGTGGAAATGAACAAAGCGGCGGTGGGGATCTGCATTGATGGCGCTACACCCAAAAACCTTTTTCCGCCTTTTCGAACGATAAAAACAATGTTTCCTGTTATTACACCATTTGCTGGGAGCTCGCCTTATGTGGCAACAAAAAAGTGGTTTAATTTTGCATTTTGTACAACCCTGACAAGGGACGAAAGTGATAAAGTATATGACGAGATTTGTGTACCGGAAAGTAGGAAAATTTCGCGACAAACTTTGTACAAGGCTTTTGCAAAAATTAATTTTAAAAAGCCACACAGCCCTTTGCTGTTCATTGGTGGTGGAAAGGACAATATTATTCCTGCCAAATTGAGTAAAAAGAATGCGGAGGCTTATAAAGACAAGGGAAGCATTTCGGACTTTAAAGAATTTAAAGGCAGATGTCACTACACTTGTGGGCAAGAAGGCTGGCAAGAGGTAGCCGATTATATTTTAAATTGGCTGAGATAATCTGTAGGGAACAACTTTCGAACGTTTTCGTGAAAAATTTAATAGAAATATGTGACTTTGTTAGTAGCTTTCGATCTCATAATATTAGGTGAAATATAAATGGTGGCAGCCGCCCCGGCGGTTTGATGACGGGCAAAACGAGCGCAAGATCAGCTGGCTTGAGTTATTCTATGATCTTGTTTATGTAGCGTGCATCGGACAGGTAACCGGTCATATCGCCGCGCACATGGACGGCGAAAATATAGAGTATGCGCTCCTCCTTTTTGTCTTTATTTACTGGTCGTGGATAAATGGAACGCAGTACTACGAATTGCACGGGAACGATACGGTCCGCACCCGCTGGTTCGTTTTTCTTCAGATGCTGGCTGTGGGGGCGGTAGCTATTTCAGCCCCGGCAGCGTTAAGGGGCGATACCTTTAGTTTCACGGTAAGTTTCCTGCTCATACAAGGCATTATCATCTACCTGCTCGCCAGCGTTTCGTTCTATGACAGATCGCATATCAAGCTTAGTAGTCCGTTCCTGTTGTGCTATGGCACTGCATTCACCCTGCTGTTTATTTCACTTTTTTGCCCGCGCCCGGCTGTATTACCGCTATATGTGCTGGCCATCGTTATTAATATGTCCGCTCCGGTGCTGAGCGCCCGTCGTTTTAACAAAATCCTGGCATCGCGCGGTCAGCAGTTTTCGGCATCCCCGACGCTGGTTGAACGCTTCGGGCAGTTCACCATCATCGTACTTACGGAGAGCATCCTCAGTACTGTGTCCGGCTTTTCATCGGTCAATGCCAGGAGTTTTCTTATATGGTGTATTTTTTGCCTATCTATCGCCATCGCATTTCTCCTCTGGAGCATTTATTTCGATATGACGAATGGGCAGGAGTTGAAGAAGGGTTACCGCTGTTATCAGTTCTTCGTGTTCGTTCATTTGGCGTTGCTGGGAGCCCTAGGGGTTTTCGGTGCCTGCCTGAAGAATCTCGTCGAACATGTTGAAACGCCTGTGCCCCCGGTATTGACCCGGATCATTGTCGTAAGTCTGGCCATATTCCTCGCCGCGATGTGCGTCATTGGCCGGCTAATCATCGATGACGACGGGCGGACAAGAAATTATCTTAGACAGGTAATTCGGTGGAACCTAGTAGTTGCTTTTCTGCTAATCATCGTTTCGATTTTTTCAAATGGCTACTCCGCATTCAGGTTGCTACTAACCGTATTTTTGCTTCTGGCCGTTCCTGTTGTCGTTGGGATTGTTACCTGGCTGAAACATGAAGATTATCCGGAATTGTGATTTCTGAAATCCGAAGGCGACATCCCCGCGTTTTTTTTGAAAAAGTTGGAGAAGTAGGACACCTCTTCAAATCCAAGCTCAAAAGTAATATGCTTTATCGACCTGTCAGTATAGCGTAAAAGACGTTTAGCTTCTACGGTGATCCTTTCCTGGATGATTTGGGAAGGCGGCTTTTGGTTGAAAAGGGCAAAAAGATTGGATAAGGTTTTGGGCGACTTGCAGAGTTGCTGTGCATAAAAACTAACAGAGTGTTCAGATTTGAAATTGCTTTCTACCTGTAGGTTGAATTTTCGGATGATATGAAACCTTTCGTCCTGATGCTTTTTAGCCGGCACGTACCCGGACTTGGCCAGCCGGGTCACATAGATGATCAGACGTTTTAATAGCACTAAAAGCATTTCGCTCTGGATATTGTCTGAGGTCTTGAATTCCTCAATGAAAACATCGGACAACAACTGTAGTTTCTGCCGATCATGGTCGCTTAGCTTAACGAACAAATGGTCTGTACTGCTGAAGAGAAACCCCACGCAGCTAACTTCACTATCGTGGTCGATAATACAGTAAAATTCCCGGTTAAATTGCCACGCAATAATGCTTTCCGGGTTTTCGAAGCTGAAGGACTGGTTAAACAAGAGGGTCAGGAGAGAATTGGCCGGAAACTCATATTCAACATCGTCAATGGTCACGGTTTGGCTTTTTGCCGGGTTCCACGCAATTGTAAAATATTTATTGAAATGGTCCCTCGTGAAAGCAAATCTGTCAAAACCGGCTTCTTCCTTGAAAAGCAGCAACTCTCCCCCCGTATTTTCCTCTCTTATTTTAAGCTTCATTGTTAATTGAATATGAGCGCTTAAAATACGAAAGAAGAACGGAACCCCAAAGTTTAGCCTCAGGCCCCATTTGCCATAATAAGCAAATGGGGCCTGGATTGGAATCGAAGATTTCGGCTATTTAACGGACACGGCCTGGGCTGCGTCCACTATAACAGCGGCTACTTTCTGCGGTTGTGAGATAAAAACACAGTGGCTGCCTTTAATCTCGGTGATCTTGGTATTAGAGCGCTTGTACATATTATGCTGGATGTCAGGGTGTATACTTTTATCGTCGGTAGCCACAATGCCGAACGTAGGCTTGGTTCTCCATGCAGCTTCTGTGATTGGGGTTACAAAACATTTTCCGTAAAACGCGCCCTGTGACGCCGACATGAACGCTGCTTCTTCCTTGCTTAGATCGGCGCAGAAACCGGCGTGGAATTTTGCATTGTCGTAGTATACAAGACCCTTCTCATCGGGAGGAAGCACCCCATTCTCCGGGGCGGGCTGGGCGGTTTGAAACCATTGCAGGGCCGATTCGCTGTTGTCCGGCTGAAAAGCGGCGATGTACACCAATCCGGCAACTTTGGGGTGGTTTCCTGCCTGGGTAATAACAGCGCCGCCCCATGAGTGACCTGCAAGAATGGCCGGACCATCCTGAGAATCCAGCGCGAGCTTTGTCGCGGTCACATCATCCTCCAGGGAAGTCAATGGGTTTTGCACTACTGTGACATGGTAACCCTGTTTGGTGAGGGCTTCATAGACGCCCCTATAACCGGAGCCATCGGCGAAGGCTCCATGTACCAATACTACATTCTTTACTGCGGGTTGATTTGCTTGATTTTCCATTTTGTTTAATTTTTGAAGTGTTGTTTTGTTGTTAACAGCACAAAGATGCGATGAGAAGCGGGTAGAGGCGATTTGCGCATTTCCCGATTAGTTGGGATTATTTCCCTCTTTTGGAGTTTTGGGCCGAAAATGGAAAAGGACCAACATAGCGTTGATCCGGGTAAGGTTGGGCTGATAGACCTAAAGGGACGCTCTCGCTTAGTTTATACTATTTTTAATGGCAAGTGTTGACCGGATTTTAGCCGGGCTCGACTGGCCGTTAAATGATCTTATCAGATCAATGGTAATTTCTGCAGTTAGGTATGTGATTAGATGAGTTGCTTTGTCAACGGTCATTTCCCCGTTATGTGCCTTGGATAAGACAACTGAACTTATATTTAAATTTAAGGCCGCTGGGCTGCCATCAGCATTTCGGGCAGTTGCCTGGGATGCTGTTTGTTTCAGGAATGTTTGGGAGCTTTGAAACCGTATCGTGATATTTTTATCTCCAGATTTTTTGACGGTATATTCTGTCATTACAACACGTCTAGTGGTTATAATGCTGTCAATCCACGATTCTCCATCGGCTAGATTTAAGCTCTTGTTTGGAGCGAATATAAGCCCCGAGAAAAAAGCGGACGTATCCAGCACAGGAATACTGATGCTGTAAAGACTATCCGCTTTATTGTTTTTCCCGCCACTGGGCACAAAAATACCCTTGATTGAGAAAGTAGCTGCATAAGGTTTTTTTATGAAAGGTAAATAGGACCTTACCATGCTTTCGGCATCATCGGTTGATTCAAACGTATTATCAGAATCATATTTAATGTCACCTACAGGACCGCTAGCACTTACCTCCACACGGCTGAGTTCTTTTTTTACCAGATATTCATCCTCCTTTTTATCTATAGTAAACAACCATGTATAACGATCGATTTTTGCCGGGCCTGGTAGATTTGGGCGCTTATCGCTATTGCCTACCGATATTACACTGCCTTGTGATTCTACTTCAATGGTGGATTTTATTTTCCGATGATTTAATAGTTCCAGGCAGCTATCAGCGGTTTGCTGCGCGTTTGCTTTGATTACTATAATAGCCAAACAAACCATCAGAAAAGGAGTTATTTTAAAGAAAACAGCCACGTGTCACGCTTTTAGGAAGGTTAAAAAAATATATGGCGCCATTATAACTATATAATTAGTGAAAGTATAACTAAATATTTAGTTTATGTGTATATTGCTGTTGAAAATTTATTTTCTAGCCATTGTTTTTGAGACTATTTATAACATCGCTTTTATTATTCAGCGCATTATGTTCTTATGGACAGTCGCAAAGAACAATTCGTGTTTGTTTCCATGCAGATACACCGGTTGATCAATCTGCTAAATCCAATCCGGGTTATTATGCGCTATTAAAAGATAACCAGGTTATCAGATCAGGTATGTTCTTTACAGCGGATACATGTATTCTATTTAAATGTTCGCAGGGTGCAATATACCTGCTCGCTGTGTCAGGCGATAATTACATATTACAAGATAAATTTTGGAAAGCTGATACTATTACTTCCGGTCAAACGCTTTTATTCCGCTTAAAAACCAGGTTTCGGATATTGGAGGAAGTTATTGTTAAAGATACTAGAGGCATGATCACCAAAGCCGATACCTTAATTATTGGAGTTGACAGCATTAAAACAAAGCCGCATGCCAGCGCGGCTGAGCTTTTGGACAGAATTCCGGGCGTTGATTTAAATGGGGATGGTTCTGTGAATGTCTTAGGAAAAAGGGTCAGCACGATTACGGTCGACGGAAAGGAGATTTTTGGGGGCAACCCTAAAGCCACTTTAGAAGCTGTAAGGGCCGATATGATCAGAAACCTGGCCGTGGCCGATGTAAATGACGGATCGGGAAATGGAGGCAAATCATTGGATATCCGGCTAAAGAGCGGCAAAAAAAGGGGAATCTATGGGGAAACTGCCTTTACGGCAGGAACTGATGGCCGGATAGCAGGAGGTGTCAAGGCAAATGGGATTAGCCCGGCCTCATTTTGCAATTTCTTTGCCAATTATAATAATATAAACAAAGGGGCATTATCTGACCAGGATTACTTGCAACTGGTCAATTTCAACGGCTTTACCAGTTCAAGCACATTGGTGACGCAAAAGCTTTATTATGATTTTAAGCTGGATGACCCTTTTAGCAGTTTGAATAGTATTCTAAGTACCAATTTTTTTGATCGGGGAGTGAGAAGTTCTTTTTCTTCCGGTGGAAGTATTAACAAGACGATGGACAAACTTAGTTTTAGCAGCTATTTTATCACTTCGTCAGAACATACGCTGCAAAGTAAGAATGATTATGACATCAGATTCTTAAACCCTTCAACCGAATATGATCAGTCGGTTATCGCCTATAACCTGGAGGATTTTCATCTGTTGAATGAGAGTTCTCTGAAATGGGCGCCCGATGAAAAGGATAGGATCCAGGGTAAATTGACGCTTCAGCACCAGGCATCCACTGACCACCCGTCAACAGCTACCCAAAGTATGCTAAAGGATAGCAATAATGTGGTACAACAAAACACAGGTGTCGTCAATATGCTAATCAATCATGTTGTATCCGATATGTTATTTGCAAGAGGGTCATGGGAGCACCGATATGAAAAACCGGCTCAAAAAACCGCGCTTACAGCGGGGGTTTTATTAAAAAGTAATAATGGGAACGATATCTATCAGAATAGCCTCAACCAGGTTGGGATAACTATTTTAAGTAATAACAATAGCGTTTTGGATAATGGGCATGACCGTACCGTATATGCCGAAGTTCAGCATAGTACGCCACTGAACAGAATATTCTTAATAGATTTTCATATTGGGGCCATGAATGATAATTATACAGACCGGGCAAATGGTTTTAATTACAATCCGCAGACCGGAGGATATACTACCTACAGTCCAGCTATCAGTAACGGGTTATTGACGGTCAACAATAGCCAGGCAACGGCACAAGCCCTTTTATTGTATAAAAGCGGCGGCCTGACCGCCTCCGTAAGTACGGGTATCTTAAGGTCTGACTGGGAGACAAAATCAAATGGCAACACCGTTTTAACAGTGGACAAAAATTATTTTTTGCCCAACTTTTATTTCGCGTATACTTTCCATCGATACCACCTGACGTTTACGCATACCCGTGAAGTAGATTTACCTGGTTACAGGGATTTGGCACAGGCTCTTGATAGCAGCAATATCCAACAGGTTTTGCAAGGCAATTCGACGCTTCGCCCTTACCTAAAGAAAAATTATGTTTTTAGTGCCGATGTAAACTATCCCCAAATCGGTAATATCTCCTCAGCGATAAATTACCAGCGGTCGCTTGATCCTGTCGTAACTTCAAGCACGTTCGGGCAGGGGTTGTACCCAATACAATCCTATGCGCAGTTTGGAGTGACCTCACAATTATCTGCCAATATTGCCTGGTTTAAATTTGACCAGTTGAAGAAGGTTAATTTTTTTGCGTTTATCTTTTATCTGCACCAACAGGAAATTCAGTTATCCGCGAATGAAGTATTCCCTTTATCTTTTTATAGTATCACGAGCAATTTCGGTATGAAGTGGTCTCAGACCGGGGAGAACCAAATTAATATAAGCCTTCGACCTGTTATAAGCGGAACCGCAAATGGAAGTACGTCGTCGGGCGATTTCAGACAGCTCTTCCTTGAGCTGAAAAATGATAATAAACTGACCTCGGGCTTTTACTATAGCCTGACCACCAAATGGATGATTGCTGATGACTTCGGCACATCCTATACCATCAGGCCAATTACGGGGTTGGCTATATATAAATATTTATTAGAAGGCCAATCATTGCAGTTTAATGCAGCCGTAGCAAATTTATTTAATGTGACCAATATTCAGGATATGAAGATTACCCCAATATTGCAGTCCCGGTCCAATATCAGCTACCTTAAACGCTATGTAAGTTTAGGTTTGGTTTTTTATCCAGAAAAATGGACTAAATAGTCATGGAAATGAACGCCGATTTGGTTTGTACAGGAAATAACAGCCAAGGTTTTAACTTGACTTTTTTAAACGAATTACAAGCCAATCATTCCGTTCTCAAACTCTTCATAGGATTAACAACCGCTGCTTTTATAGATTCATAGCTAACCGTAAGCCAGGCAATGCCCAAAGCTGCCAGGGATGCCGTGAAAAACACTGACCAGCTAACATTTATGTGATATGCGAAACCGGACAGCCAGCTGTTCACTGCATACCATGAAAGAGGTATGGCTATAACTATGGCGATCAGGATCAGCTTGGTGATTCCGGAGGATAATAAATAGACGAGGTTTAACACGGAGGCGCCTAATACTTTACGTACACCAATCTCTTTCGTACGCTGTTCGGCCATAAATGCAGATAAACCGTATAAGCCCAGACTGGATATAAAGATACCCAGAATGGCAAACAGATTAAAGATATTTCCCATCTGCTGCTCTCCTTTATAAAGATTGGCGAGGTCCTGATCAAGGAAATTAAATTTGAAGGGGTAAGCAGGGTTGAGCTCCTGGCTTATTTTTGCTAAAGCCTGTATGGTTGCCGTAGTTGTTCCAGGCGATGTTCTTACCACTACAAAACCACCAAACTTGTTAAAGGGCAATACCAATGGTTCGATGGCCTGCTGAAGCGGTTTAAAATTAAAGTCTTTTACAACGCCAATGATAGTACCCTTGTTACCCCAAACCGTTAATGTTTTACCTACTGCCGTACTGGCATTTAAACCCATGATGTCCAGCATTTTTTCATTAACCATGTAATTATTGGAATCAGTTTTAAATGCGCTTGAAAAACTTCGGCCTGTCAATAACTTCATTCTAAACGCATGGATAAAATCCTCGTTGACGGCCATTACCGGGAAGGCCATCTGCGAACGCGGATCTTTTCCATCCCAGCTTACGCTAAGCGTCCACCCTCCCAGGTCGGTGGGCAGGTCAGAAGTAACAGCAAAATCGCTCGTAAGGGGGTTTTGTTTTAGCTCGTTTTCAAAAGCCTGCTGCTTGTTCCAGATATCCCCTGTCATCGGTATATACAAGAGATTCGCCTTTTCAAAGCCGGGGTTCCGTTCTCTGATGAATTTGAGCTGGTTATAGATCACCACTGTCCCGACGAGCAATACAATGGATACCATAAATTGGGTGACGACCAAAGTGTTACGGAACAGTAAATTGCCGCCCATCGATTTTACGTTCCCCTTGAGTACTTTAACCGGGTTGAAGCCGGAAAGAAACAAGGCTGGATAGCTGCCGGAGATCAGGCCGGTGAACAGGGCGATGCCCAAAAGGCTTATCCAAAGTCTTGCATTTGATACATCGATGGCAAGTTTTCTATCGGCCAGTTCATTGAATGCAGGCAGGAATAAAAGGACGATCATAAGGGCTAGCAACAAGGACAAAAAAGAAATAAATACTGATTCGCTTAAAAACTGGAGGATCAACTGTCCTCGCACAGCGCCTGCCACTTTGCGTAAGCCAATTTCTTTGGCCCTCCGGGCTGAACGTGCGGTAGCCAGGTTCATAAAGTTGATACAGGCTACTATCAGTATCAAAATAGCGATAATAAAAAAGATGTTTACATATTGCGCATTACCGTGCCCTGGCTCATCCCCCAATCTTTCAGGTGCCAGGTGGATTTTGGTTAAGGGCTGCAATTGGAATAAGGCCTTGATTCCGGGACTGTGCTTCTGAAAGATCTCGTCAATTTGCTTTTCCAGCCTTAATAAATTGGGAGCAGTAGGATTAAAACTTTTATCTAATTGGACGTAGTCGTAAAAATTGAAGTTGGTCCATATATTGTTTTTCAAATCGTTATTCGTCCTGGCTAAGGAAGCCATTGGAAGAATGAAGTCAAATTGCAGGTCTGAGTTAGCAGGAATATTGGCCAAAACGCCTGTTACTACCACATTTTCTTGATTGTCTTTTCGCAGGACCTTACCAATGGGATTTTCATTTCCGAAGTATTTGCTTGCCATCTCCTGCGTTATTAAAACGCCATCTATCTGTTTTAATGCTGTGGAACGGTCGCCTAGCACTAAAGGAAAAGAGAATATATCCAAAAAACTCGGATCTGCATAAAACACCCGGTCTTCTTCAATTTTTTTATCACCTGCTTCGAACAGGGTAGTAGCGCTTTGGCCTTGGCCTAAACGAACGGTATTTTTAATGACCGGCATTTCTGCCCTCAAGCCCTCAGGCATACCTGCCGAATTGGCTGCACTTTTTGAATCGCCAAAATCGCAGGTTATGCGATAGATCTCGCCGGCATTTTTATGGAACTTGTCGAAGCTTAATTCATTTTGTACCCAAAGCAAAATCAGGATGCTTGATGCCAGGCCTATTGCTAAACCTGTTATATTGATCATTGCATACGCTTTATCCCTTATTATATTTCTGTATGCAAGTTTAAAATACGTCTTTAACATGGGGGCGCCGTTTTAATAGAATGTTACCCTATTCATTTAAAATCCATGCCACATAATTAACTTGCTCATAATGAAAGACTTATGGGGTTTAATTTATAAATACTGTACGAAAACATTACAATAGGTGTGCGGTTTTATCTTTGTCCTTGAAATACGTTACCATGCTAAAAGAAGAAATTGTCAATAATTGGCTGGATGCCTGGAATCATCATGATCTGGACCGGATCATGGAACACTATGCGGATAATATTGAATTTACGGCACAAACGGTTGTTACACGCTGGGCCAGGGCCGACGGCAAACTGAAAGGGAAAAATGAGCTAAGGAGTCACTTTAGCAAGGGGCTTGCGTTAGCGCCGGATATTCACTTCACGCTTGAGGAAATCTTATCGGCGCCAAGCGGGTATGCGGTGCTTTATCGTAGAGAAAACGGCAATCGTGTACTCGACACTGTCGAATTAGACGATTCAGGATTGGCGATCAAGGTAACAGCCTATTACCTTCATCAGCAGCCGTAGTGAAAGCTCCCGATTTATTTTCAATTGACGGCTTTATCGGTGATAGCACTCCGTGGCTTCAGACCAAGACTGATAGAATATATTCAATGGGTGAAAATCGAAGCTGCTAAAAGGAACCTGGAAGCAGGGAGGAAGAATATCAACGAAGTAATGTATGCGGTTGGTTATGCCGACGTGAAAGCATTCAGGGTGATCTTTAAGAAAATAGCAGGAATTACGCCCAGGGAATATAAAACGAAGTTTGGCGCCAGGTGAGATATGTTCAGTTTGGCTTCCGCTCTGCCGCAGATCCGCCCGACAAAATCGGAGGGATCTGCGGCGTGCTGGTGGCCGCCGCGGAGGCCATTGAGCAAGGGAAAACTTTCGAACTATATCTTACCTTAATGGCGCCGACGGACTATCCTTGAAATCATCGTACAAGGGCTGGAGGGGCGTGGTGTTGCCTCCTGGCTCATCGGTTACTGTCATCGCGATCACTTTGATACCCATATTCTGGGGTAGGGTGATCTGTTTGGCGCCTTTGGGAATATTGATCTGGTATTTGTATAGATAACCGTATTGATACGCCCTGTTCTCCGACTGATACCCCTGGTGGGTATGAGAAGAAAACCAGGCAATATCACCCTGTTTGGCGTACGGCGCGTCGATGGACGTAACTGTTACCCCGTCCAGCGCAAACTGCCGGTTGTAGAACTGCCCCACATAGCCCGTCCACCGTTGGATATCCAGGGGGTAACCTTTGCCGTCAACCACAAAGTCGCCGTGGGTATCGCCAGCGGCCGCGGCCAGGATATATAGGCGTGTATAATCGCCTCCGGGCAGGTCGATCGTCTGCCCCTTACAGGCAACGGCGTTATTGGCCTCATCCTCCCTGCTTCCGATGGCAAACCGGACGTCCTCGCTGGTGACAGTATCCGGCATCATTTCGGCGGGGATATTCGCACCGCGGGCAAAGTTCCCGTCGCCCCTGTTGTCGTCATGGCTCATCACATCCTGATCGTAGGCGAGGGTCACCGGCTGTTGGTTCATTGGCCCGGCCGGCTTACCCGCTGCCGCGAGCTTAACTGCAAAGCTGCGGATGGTATAATGAGTGAGGTCGAATGTCAGGTGATTTTGCGAGAAACGGGCAGCGCCGATTTTCTGCTCTTGTCCATCCACTTCGTAGGCGTCTTCGATATTGCCGGCAAACCCCATGACGATGTCTTTTTGTTCTTTGCCCAACAGTTCGTTCACGCGTACCAAATAGTAACCGTTTTCTTCCATCTTCTTAACCGCCATGACACCCACGCCGGGGTTGGTATTGGTGAGAAAAGAAAGGCTTTTGCCAGCCGCTCCGTCGTGCGCTGACGTTTCGAAGGACAACATCGGTTCGTTGAAAAAGGCGCCCTGCCAGGGAGAGAGTCCGGCAACCCAATTGCCCTTGTGTCCATAGATACCGTACTTGAATTGATGAACGCCCCAGTCCTGCGTGTTCTGATATTGATAGCCCCTCTTAGCTTCAGGGGTATATAGCAGGGTCAGCCGCAGCTCATTATCGGAGGGCTTGTCAGATCCATATTTGCAGTCTTCCAGGATAGAAACTCCATATTGGCCGTTCTGGTCGGTCAGGTCGAACCACTGCTTGGCGGGTACCTCGTATTTCACACTATCGTTATTGCCGCGCTGAATGGTCCCTACGCCGAGGTTGTAAGTGGCTTTTGCATTGCTAACAGTTAGCGGAAAAGCGGCCTTCAGGCTGACGGACTTTGACTGCCAGTCGACGGTGTTGGCAATTTCCACCCTTTTGCCCGCGTCCCCAGCGGACAGACTTACGTGTTGCGTGATCCGGGAATTTTGTCCTTGACGCTTGATCTCCAGCGTGACCCGGACAGGACCCTGCTCGATGATGCGGATACTGGGCTGCTCGTCCATGGTTCCTATAGGTGATTTCTGCCGGTCGCTCCAATCCATATTCCAGGCTGGCCAATCCCGGGGCGCTTCGTGCAGGAATTCCAGTTGCGCGGGCTTAGCCAGTAATTCCTTTCCGGCCTTTTTGTCAAAGACGCTAGCGAGATCGCCCTTGTCGTCAACACTTATTTTGTAGTAGGCGTTTTCCAACGTGTGATCGCTGGCGGACAGCGCTGAATAGGCTTTTGCAGTAGCGGTCTCCCGTACGTCGAAAACAGCCAATCCTATCGAAGGGACATGTGCCAGGAAAATAAATGTCAGCTTATTGCCTTGGCGGTCGATGACTTGCGTCTGGAGGGGCTTGCCTTTCCCATCGTAGACCTGGATGTCCGCAGGCGCGGTAGCAAAGGTCATCTCCGCGGTGACGACGTCTTCGCGGTCAAAAGCGACCGGATTATAGACCACCAAAGACCGGCCTTGTCCCTGGGTGTTCATTTGACGGGCTAAGCGCTCGACGGAATGCTTCAACACTTCCGCAAAACCATTGGCCGCTATGAATTCGTCGTTCCAGGCGTACTCGAAAGCCTTGGGACTGGCGGTGCCGGGGAGGATATCATGGTCCTGACTGCCCAACACCAGGTTCCAGGCATTCGTCAGCTTCGATTGAGGGTAGGCGGCTCCGCCTGTCCAATCGGCCATGACGGCCAGTGCTTCGGCGGACTTGGCTAGCAATTCGTTCTTGCGGTTGATCCGCTTCATAAAAGACTGGGACGTCAATGACCCTGCACTATGCTGGGTCAGCAAAAGGTCTCCTGTATAGACCGGAAGCTTTTGCCGCAGGTCCGGGGTAATGTCCTTGTACATCTGGTCGGAAGAAGTGAGGATCACCTTGAATTTGCTGTCGGCGCCCGGCAGGCTGCCCACGGCATTTTTCACATCTCTTTCCCGGGGAGAACCGCCCTGATCCCCGACGCCGTAATATCGGTAGTCGAACGTTATACCATACTTGGCCTGATCCTCGTCCAGGCGTTTATCCCAGGCGCTGTCCCTGTCCAGGCGGGGAACAACCCCACCGTTATAGCTGGTGGCATTCAATGCGGCGATGATCCCTTTTCCGTCGGGACCATTCCATACGCCCACATTAAAAGGAATGCCCACGGCCGAACCCCAGGTGAGCTTCTGAGTGGAAAATCCGAGAAGACCGCAATAGTGCCAGATGCTGGGTGTATTGGCCAGGAAGCCAAAACAGTCGGGTAGCATATAGTCCTGACTGGTAGTCCCGAATTCCCGCCGGAAGAATTCGTTGCCGTACAATACCTGACGGACCAGCGATTCGGAGGAAGAGATGTTCACCTCCGCCTCGTCCACGGAAGAGCCGGAGATTTTCCAGCGCCCCAGTCGTACGTATTCGATCACTTTTTTATACAAATCGGGGTAATATTCCTTCATCATCTGATATCGGCGGGACCCCGTGAAATTATAGACGTAGTCGGGATACTTCTCGAACAGGTGGAAATTCTGCGTCATAATGTTCTTGATAGACGTATTGATCGTCTCCGGGTAATCCCAGTTCCACTCGGTGTCTAAGTGGGAATAACCGATGGTGTACAACACACGGTCTTTCCTAATGTTATATGCAGTTTTGTCTGCCTGCTGGGCAAACGAAGCTATGGGCAACAGGCCTCCCAGTAAAAGCCAGAATTTCCTTTTCATGTGGTGTTTGTTTATGGGCATTTGGGGAATCTGAAAAATCGATTTAGCAAAATCGAATTTGACCCGTAAAGTAGGTAATTATCGATGCCGAACTGTTAACGAAAATTAAAGACCGGACATTTTTAATTCCTGGAAGACCCCTGGCGCCGTACCATCCAGCCAGGATATTGCGCCGGTAAAGGACTAACGGTGTCTATCTTTTGCAGATCTTCCACGGTTAGTACCACTTCCGTGGAATGTA
>Ga0302315_10000838_pt1 | contig 33291 bp, 27 predicted proteins | sample III_Palsa_N3_1_FD_200532 | JGI IMG/M metagenome (GOLD analysis project Ga0302315, IMG submission 200532) | Peat permafrost microbial communities from Stordalen Mire near Abisko, Sweden - III_Palsa_N3_1 | ecosystem: Environmental > Terrestrial > Soil > Palsa > Peat permafrost | place: Sweden...
GTCGAAGCAGAAAAGCAAAAAGCCCTTGCAGCAGTGGAGCAGGATTTAAGAGCAGCACAAGAAGCGGCAAGAGTCGAAAAGGCTGGATTAGCAGAAGCATTAAAGGCAGCCCAGGATAAAGCGAGTGGAGCTGAAGCGGCGTTAGCGGAAGCTATTGCAGTGGCGGGAAGCAAACAAACGACGACGGATGAAAGCTTAGCAGTAGAGCGAGTAGCGGTTCAGAAAGCAAATGCGGAAGTTGAACGATTAAGAGCGCAATTGGAAACTAAGGGACAAGCAGCGGCGGAACGAGGCTCGGCTTTAGAAGGGCAAGTCGCAGCGAAAGACGGACAATTGCAAGCAGCGCAGCAAGCATTGACGGAAGCATTAGCGGAAGAAAAAGCTAAAGCAGATGCGGCGGCAAAAAAAGCTGAAGGAGCGTTAGCGGCAGAACGAGAAAGTTCAGCTAAAGAAATTGCAGCGGTGCGGGAAGAATTAAGGTTAGCACAAGCAACAGCGGAGACTTTAAGGGTAGAGAAAGAAGCAGCTAAAAGAACAGCAGCAGAAGCTGGAACTGAGACGGAAGGAGTTCGAGAAGCTTTAGCAGTAGCAGAAGCGAAAGTAAGAGTAGCTGAAGGAAAGGTTGAGCAGTTAGGACAGCGTGTGGACGCCTTAACTGAAACAGCTGTAGCGAAAGAAGCAGAATATACAGCCGCTTTAGAGCAAGCAGGATTGAAAGCCACGGCAGCGCAACAAGCTTTAGAGAAGCGATTAGCTGAGGTAGAAGCAGAAAAACAAGAAGCCCTTGCAGCAGCAGCGAAGGGTTTAAGAGAAGAGCAAGAGCGTGCGGCGAAAGAGAAAACTGGATTAGAAGCTAAATTAAGCTCGGCACAAACTGCAGTAAGTGGGGCTGAAGCGAAGTTAGCAACGGAAACATACAGGGCAAATGAAGCTGAAAGAAAATTAGCAGTACCTACTGATCAGGCTAGGGAAATTGCCGAACTTAAAAGAAAATTGGCTTTGTTAGAAAAAGCGAATAAAACTCTTGAAGCGAGAGCCAAAAAAGCGCGACAAGAGCACACTAAAAAAGAGATTGCTGACGCATTCCCGAAGCAGTTAGGAGAGTTTTTGAAGAAAAAAATCGAGCAGGAGCCTGCTGTTGACCTTCAAGTACAGCAACCTGTTACCCGTGGAGTTCGAAGGGAGCTTTTTTTTAGTGCTGATGATCGAAGAGGAAAGAAACCGCTTAGAAAAGTGGCAAATGGTAGTTTCTCTGATATGACTCCCTTTGATGAAAATGATGCACATATGAATGGGCATGGGGGGGCAAGTAGCAGTAATGGTTCAGGATTTTTTAATTAACAAGGCGATCTTTAGTTTTTAACGATATACCCGATAAGAGAAAATATGAAGAGCTTTTTTAAGTTAATATTGTCTTTAATTGTTCTAGGTGGCGTAGCCGTTCTAGGATCGACCTACTACGTTAGTAAAGAAGTTGAAAAACGCTTTCGGGCTTTAAGTGAATTCGCTGTGACTGAGAGCAATGGGTTGCTTGACATCAAAGTATATTCATATGATGTGGGACTATTAAAATCATCGGCGATTACCTCTGTTACCTGCAAAATAGGGCAGAAGCTTGAGGCGATTCAAGTAAAACATACTATTTGGAATGGCCCTGTTATTTATACAGGCGAAAAAAATAAGGCGGTTGCTTTAGAATTAGCAGTGATCGAAAGCCATTTAGAAAATTTACCTAAAAATTATCAAATGGATCTCACCACAAAAATGATTGTTCATTATAATGGTGAAATCGATGCAGAAACGACAATGGAGTCGTTTTCAATAGAAAATGAACAGATCAAAATATCAGGGCCGTCTTGGAAGCAAAAAACACACATTAGTAAACTTAATGTTATGGATAATGCTACTGTTGAAGCGCCTTCTTTTCTGATTGAATATAAAGATATTCATGACTTAGTTGGTTTTGAGAACATAAAGATTTCTCTTAAAAATGCTGTTGAAGCTGGAAAAAAATCAAAACAGGGTGTGGTATCTTATTCAAAAATGTCCGAAAAAATAACAAACTTACAGTTAAGTGAAGTGGATTTGAGCTGGAATACCACCATTATCGCAGACATAATGGACACTCAATGGAATATCCAATGTCGTGAATTGAAGTTAGGGGATAAAACTTATGGTCCTCTACAATTAAAAGCCGAGTATAATCATATTGATGAAACTGTCCTGAGGGACTTATTGTTGCATCAGCCTGGTGTGAATCCTATGGATTTATTGCAGCGCTTTCTATCGAAGAAGCCAACATTAATTATCAAAGACACACATGTTTCAATAGAAGCTGGAAAAATAGATCTCGATCTTTTGTTATCGATTGGTGGGGCTGATTTACAATTACCTATCAATAAAGAAACACTAAAGGCAACGCTAGATGGTCGTTTTAAAATGGATCTTCCTAAAAGTACTTTTGTGAATTTCTTAAACACTCATCTTGAACAAAACATGGCCCGGACTGATGACTATAAAAAATTAGATGATGCTCACAAAAAACAAGCACTTTTACAACAGATGGATCTCAAAATTAAAAAATTAAAAGAAGACGGCGTTTTAGTTGAAAATAATGACATTGATACTATCACTATTTCTATCGATAAGGGACGATGGGTGGTTGATGGAAAAGAAGTGGCTAATCCAGTACAATTACAATGAAATTTTATTCATAAAATTAGTTAATCCCCTTTGAAAAAGGGGGTCGCCGCTGTGAGTGAAACGAGCGCGGCGGGGGGATTTTAATAAAAATTTAAGCTTTATTTTCAAGTGCTAATAATTTCTCTTTTGCCATTTGAATAACGGCATGAGGTACCCCCGCCAGCTCTGCTACCTGGATCCCATAACTACGATTTGCAGGGCCTTCTTGCACTTGATAAAGAAAGATCAATTTTTCTTCATATTCAATCGCATGCAAATGGACATTAAAAAGCGTTTCGTAAATCATCGGTAATTGAGTCATTTCAAAGTAGTGAGTCGAAAAGAGGGTGTAAGCTTTTAATGTGGTGGCAAGATAAGAGGCAATGGCCCAGGCGAGCGACAGACCATCAAAGGTACTGGTTCCTCGGCCGATTTCATCCATTAAGATCAGGCTTTTTTCGGTTGCAGACTTTAAAATTTGAGCGGTTTCGCTCATTTCGACCATGAAGGTCGATTGCCCGCCACTTAAGTCGTCTTGGGCGCCGATACGCGTAAAAATCTGATCAAAATAACCAATTTCAGCCTGACTGGCTGGTACATAGCAGCCGATATGAGCTAATAAAACAATCAAGGCTGTTTGGCGCATATAAGTCGATTTTCCACCCATATTAGGCCCTGTAATAATCAGCATTTGTCTCTTTTTATTTAAGATGAGATCGTTAGGGACAAAAGGGGTAGCAAGTGTTTTTTCAACAATGGGATGTCTACCGCCTTGAATAGAGAGGGAAGAAGTCTCTACTAGTGTTGGTCTTGCCCATTGTAAGGTTTCTGATCTTTCGCTGAGGCAGGCCAAAACGTCTAAATAGGCAATGGTTTCGGCGGTTACTTGTAAAGCGGCTAAAGCTTCTTGGATCTTTAACAGAATCGATTCATAGAGGAATTTTTCTCGGGTAAGCGCACGCTCTCGACTGGATAAAATTTTATCCTCAAATGTTTTAAGCTCAGGGGTAATGTAGCGTTCAGCATTTTTTAAAGTTTGTCGACGAATATAATGCTTTGGTGCAGCATTAGATTGTCCACGACTAAGCTCTATATAATAACCATGGATGCGATTGTAGCCTACTTTTAGGGTCGATAATCCTGTCGTCGTTTTTTCATTTCGTTCCAATTGAATTAAAAAATCACTTGATTGTGAGGATAAATTTCTCAACTCATCTAATTCAGGATCATAATGATCGGCAATGACACCGCCTTCTCGAATATGTGGCGCAGGGCTATCTGCAATAGCCGAGGTTAATAATTCAAGTAATACTGGAAAATCTTCTAATTTTTTAGAAAGTTCGAGTAAGAGTGGATCTAAAAAAAGAGCGAGCAATACCTTTAACGCGGGCAGTGCTTGCAGTGCCTCTCGAAGGCGCGTGAGATCAGAAGGTCTAGCCGATAACAAACCAATGCGAGAAAGTATTCTTTCCATATCCCCAACAGGGTTAATAGCGGTTTGTAAGTTTATATAAGCAGATTGCTTTAATAATTCGGTGATAGCCGCCAAACGGGCATTTAAAGTCGTTCTATCTCGTAAAGGACGATGTAAAAAACGAGCCAGTAGTCGACTCCCCATCGGAGTTTTTGTCGCATCTAAAAGAGACCATAAAGTATTTGTTCGCTTCCCTTGGAGGTTTTCTGTTAACTCTAAATGTTTTCGAGTATTTGCATCCATTTGGATATGTTCATCGGCCGTTTGGATGACAGGTTTTTGAATGTGCATTAAATGCGTGAATTGTGTATCTTTTACATATTGTAAAAGAGCGCCCATCGCGCACCAGGCAGCTGTTAAATGATTAGCATTCAGTGAGGAGAGATCAGAGAGGTTAAATTGTGCTTTAATACATTCCGTTGCATTTTCCCATTCAAAAAAATCAGGTTCAACCAACGTATAGCGGGTTTTTTTCATTGAAAGACGACTTTGCAAGCTTTCGCTCATAATCATTTCTGCCGGATTAAAACGTTCAATTTCTTGATGAAAAATGTTTTCTTCTGCTGTTTCAGAAAGGACTAAGCGGCCACTGGCAACCTCTAAACAAGCCATGCCAAATCGATTATCTACTTCTGCTAAAGCGAGAATTAAATTATCTTGTTTTTCATCTAATAAAGCTTCATCGCTTAGGGTGCCTGGCGTTAACACACGAACGACTCGTCGTTCGACAGGGCCTTTGCTAGTATTGGGATCGCCAATTTGTTCACAAATGGCGACGGTTTCGCCTAAATGCACAAGTTTTGCAAGGTAATTTTCGGCAGCATGATGGGGCACGCCTGCCATTGGGATGGGGATGCCCGCCGATTGCCCACGGCTAGTTAAAGTGATATTCAAGAGACTTGTAATTTTTTTGGCATCTTCAAAGAAGAGCTCATAGAAATCGCCTAAGCGATAAAATAATAAGCCTTTCGGATATTGATCTTTGATCTGCAGATACTGTTGGATCATCGGGGTATGTTGAGAGTATTTAGACGGTTCTACTGACATTAATCTCTCTCCCAAGAAAAAATAAGATCGCCCCCTAAACCCTCTGTGCCGGTCTCAACACTGGTAGTCACATGTGGCGTTAAGGCGTATTTTAAACGAATGGTACTGATTGGATCCAGTACACTTTGTACATATTGTAAATAGAGTTTGGTTGAGAGGGGCTTGCCAATCACTAAAACCGTATCGGTTGCGCCTTGGGTGGTATAAGTTCTGTGTGCTTCTCTCGATTCCAGATTAAATTCCTCTAACCCTAAATTTTCTTGTAAATGTTCAATAAAAGGGTTAGTCGTGCCTGCTAACAAAAAGGCACTCTGAGAAATTAATTGTCGTTCTGTCTCAGTGGTAGGAGATTGTGTGTTGCCAAAGCCAAGTTTAGATAAGATTTCTGTATTTTGTAAATTCGCATTTGAAAAAGGCGACAAAATAGGCTTTTGTAGCGTTCCTTGCACATAAATACCAACATCCGCTTGCGATTCTGATGACAAAGTGCTTTTTTGCAAAACCCGAATATCTAAAATAGGATCATTTAATAAAGTGCCCGGTGGAAATAGTAAATAACCATGGTGAATATAACGAGTAGCACCTTGTAAACGATATTTACCTTCTTTAATAGTAAGACGGCCATGCCCCGATAATAGTCCATCAGAACGTTTATTAATGGTTAATTTACCACTGACAATCCCGTCTAAGCCATAGCCTTTGAAATGTAATCTATTTTCGGTGATCAGATAAAGATGAGGGATAATATTGAATCTTTTTGTGGGTAAATGAGTCGCTGTTGGATCGATGATGATGACATCATCTGAGATCACAATCTGGTTTTTATCAGATTGAATGATAATGTCACCTTTTGTGATAGAAACCGTACCATTTAACTCTAGAATATTTTTGCTAAGAGCAAGGGTTATGTTAGGAGAAACGTTAAGCTTAATATTATTTGTGTTGTAAATATTAATGTCATGGCCATTAATTTCTAGGAATAATAGCGGTTTTTCGATACTGGTATAATCGCCGGTTAGTTGAAAATGGCCTGTTCCAGAGCGGCCTTTACCTAGAATATCCAGTGTCCCTGGTAAAATACCGGTGCATTGAATATTAATATTGTCGACAAAAGCCGCCTGTTTTAAAAGATAAAAAGAGGATTTCGTGGTTTCTGCTGTGATAAAAAGTGCAGGAGATTGTACTGTTCCCTGAAACTGACCCTGCACGCTTAAAGCAGCTTTTAGACGAGAAAGTTGGGGTAAAACGGTATAAAGTGCCGTTAGATTTTGAAAGTTTGCAGTTAATGTTCCTGCAATCGGCTGTTCAAAAAATCGAGAGAATCCTTGTTCTAAAGGGATCTTGATTTTGGCGTCTAATTGATTATGAATATTTTCTTTTAAAAGAATAGAGGTACTCAAAAGATTATTGTTGAGCAGGATATCAGCCTTTCCCCCTAAGTAAGGAATATTTTTTAGTTTATTTTCGGGGTTTAAAAATCTTAATACGCCAGGAGATAAAGAGAGTGTCCCGACGCCTTCGATGAGTGCCTTTGGTTTCTGCTGAATATTTAAAGCGATACTGGCCTCGCCTTGAAAATTGGGGTGTTCTAGTGGTAGCTTTGGAATAGCAACAGATAAAGCAAATCCTTCTGTTTGACTAAAATGGGCTAACAAAGTGGCGACGGTTTTTTCGTGATGGACAAGTTTTAGGGCATCCATCGAAAACTGTGCTGTGCTGAAATGATAGGGAGTTGGGTTTTCTAAAACCCATGTTCCGCTAAATAAAGAAGAAAAATCAGCTTTTGTAATGCTTCCGAACCAAGCGGTTGCCTTAGGATCATAAGCACAGACACCCTGTAAGGCAAGCTGGTATTTTGGTTTTTCTAGCGCAATCTCCCAGTGAATAGGTTTTGTGTCTGTTAAAGATTGTTGCAGATTAAACTGCAGATTAGCAAGCGCTCCCGAAAAATGAAGTCCTTCTATTTGCTGAGGCGTAATGGTAAAGGCCCCAGAGCCGAAAAAGGGGAGCATCCATTTAGAACCGCTTAAAATACCACCGCTGATTTGAAGATCAGAGACTTTAAGCGTTTTTGATAACAACTGAAAGAGATCAAAGTCTATTTTAATTTCTTGTGCAGAAAACTTTAAGGTGGCAGACCGATATTCAAAATCAGTTATTTTAATAGGTGACAACCAATTACCTTCTATTTGGTGAAAGCGATAAGTTCCTGGTACTACCCATTTTAAAAGAGCAGTCGTGAGTAATAGCCCGAGATGAGTCGTTAATAAAAGATAAATAGTAAAAATCGTGGCGGCTAGTAGGTAAAATATTTTTAGAATACGCTTAAATATCATGTCAGTCCTAAAGATCCCTGTTTATAAGTTGACCCCAAAAGTAAAATGTACTCTGGGTTTATGTTTTCCTTTCAAAGTAGGTCTGGCGACATCCAAGCGAAGCGCGCCTAATGCTGTCTCGTAGCGCAAACCACAACCAACACCTGTTGATAAGCGTGAGCGCCAATGGTTCATGGCATTTCCACTATCGACAAAGATAGCTGCTCCTAACTGCTTATAGATTTTTCTTTCTAATTCAATGCTGCCGACAAACAGATAACGTCCCCCAACGACAATAGAGTTTCCATCTCGATCCAGCTCACGTGGACCAAGACTGTTGTAGCCATAGCCTCGAACGCTATGATCTCCACCGGTAAAGAAACGTAAACTGAGTGGGATGGGGTGTGCTTTTACATGAGAAGCAGTTAAAAAGCCTAATTCACTGCGCGTGATCAATCGAGTATATTCTCCAAGCGCATAGATCCATTTTGCTTGTGTTTTTGCTTGCAGTAGATCAGTTGTCGAGAACAATGATTTAACGGCGCCTTTTAAAGTAAAAGTAACGTGTACGCCGTGTTGTCGTAAGGAGGTTTTTTCAATATTAGACCAGGTAAAGCCAGTGGTTGGAAGTAAAAAGTGCGATCGCTCTTTCGGATCGGTTGGGAGTTCGCGAAAGACTTCTGATAAATAATGAACTCCAAAAATTTGTTCGAATCGCCCCCTTTTTTGGATGCGTGTTAGGCCCGACTCATTTCGCATACTATATTTTTTATCGGAGAATTTTTCTTCGGTAACTTGTGTTCCTAAGGCGAGCTTATCCGTTCTCGGGCGTTTGCCTGGGATGGTGTATTGCGCATTGACTTGATTCAGTCTCTTAGAACCTTTCGCATTGAGATGAACACGATGTCCTGGATAATGAACGCGACGCCTTTCCCAACCGACCGATCCGCGCATATTGGTATCTGTTGAAAATCCAAGGCTTGCAGTATATTTATTGTGTGGTTTTGGCGTCAATCTAACATTGAGTGGAACCATATTTTCTTTTGATTGATTGAGTTCTGGATCAATTCTAATTTTTGAAAATAAATCGGTATCAGAAAGCGATTTTTGAAAAGCTAATAGTTTTTCAGTGGTATAGGGGCTGTCTGCTGAAAAAGGAACATATTGCTTTAAGTAATGCACAGGGTAGGGTGCGGCTGGGAAAGCAATATCCCCGATGTAATAACGTTCGCCGGTGTCTAGCTGTAAATAGATGTCTGCTTGATTATTGATAGGATTTAATTCAATTGTATTATTGAGATAGAGGGCGTTTAGATAACCGAGCTGTAAAGCTTTGCCGAGCAGTTGGTTTTTAAAAAGTTCGTAATGGCTGTGTTGTAAGCGTTCGCCTATTTTTAAGGGACACTTTTTTAGGAGCGTCAATAATGTTTCTTCGTCTTTACCTTGGCCGTTTATAGAAAGAGTGACTGAGCGGATGGAGATAGGGGTCCCTAACGAAATGTTATATTGAATACGTATTTTATGCTTTTGCAGAGAATACTTAAAGTCGATGACGGCGTGATAAAATCCTAGTCCTTTGAGGGTGGTATATATTTCCTCAATGCCTAGACGCGCAAGGTTTAAGATTTCATCGGGATTGTCTTTATCTTTTTTTTCTGCATTAAGAAGAGTCAAGCGACTTAAAATTATTTTTTTCTCTGCTGAGGAAACGCCGGTCACGTCGATTGATAAAGTAATGTTTGAAGTCCAACCAATACCAGGAAAGCAAAGGCTGCAGAAGGTTAAGATCAGAGTAAATAAACGAACATTATCAAGCGCCTTCATAGTGCCTCATTATGGCACAGTGGCGATAATGAGGGTAGAGCGCCACGCTATTGGGGATTTTCCAGGCTTAGCGTATTGGTATCGTAGTCGTAGGCGAAAATTTCAGCGTAACGCCCCCAGTCGATAATAATCCTTAATAAGCGGTCGGCTTCTTGTTCTGTTAAGAACTCTTCGAGTTCTTCTAAAAATAATTTACGAGAAACTTTATGGTTAGGGTTATTATCCAGGGTTTCTCGAATATGGTGTGCCAGTGGAATATATTCTAATAAGTGTTTAGCAAATAAGCGTTTTCTCTCCAAGATATCGGCGGCCGCAAATTTAAGTCCATCATCTAATCGCACTAATTGGCCATCGTTAATAGTCGTAAAATGCAGCATATCTAACACTTCAGTGAGTGGGAAGAGATCATTAATATCGAGATGGAGTTCATCTGCTAGTTGGGGCAGATCAATTTTTCCGTCTAATTCGTGCTCTTCCATGGCATCTAATAAGCCCACTAATTCTGCCACACTGATATCGGGTAATCGATAAGCATATTCAGGATGTTTAATGGTTAATTTAGCATGTGTTTTAGTGACTCGCTCTCGTTCGCTGGTTGTGAGTAACGTATAAACTTGATCGAGTAAAGCCTGAAAGGCTTCACTTTGGATCTCTCTGGGGAAGGGCAGATTAATCGGAATTTCCGCTTGAATAAGACCAGGATCGCTTGAGAAAACAAAAATTCGATTTGCCATCAAAATCGCTTCTTCAATATCGTGTGTCACCAAAACAATACTCTTAGTGCGTGTTCTTTTTTCGTTCCAGAGTTGCAATAAATCGTTTCGTAAAATTTCAGTGGTTAAAATGTCTAGCGCAGAAAAAGGTTCGTCCATTAATAGTAATTCTGGTTCGACCACTAAGGCTCTGGCAAAACCCACTCGTTGACACATGCCACCGGAGAGCTCTTTAGGATAAGCGGATTCAAAACCATCTAGTCCAATAATATCAATGGCTTTCAAAGTTTTGGGGCGACGGACTTTTTTAGATAAACCAGCTGCTTCAAGGCCCAATTCAACATTTTCTAAAACAGTGAGCCAGGGAAACAGGGCAGGGTTTTGAAAAACCATTGAAATGCCTTGAACAGGGCCATCGACCAGAGATCCTTGAAAAGAAACGGAGCCTTCGGTGGCTTCTGTTAATCCAGAAATAATACGAAGTAAAGTGGATTTTCCAGAGCCTGATTTACCTAAAAAAGCGACAATTTCGTTTTCGGCAATGCTGAGACTGATTTTATCTAGGACGAGTAATTTTTTACCTTCTGGATTGGTAAAAGATTTTTGAATATTATTGAGTGTTAGTAATGGTTTGTTAGACATTTCATTTACTCCATCATGAAGCGTGTCGCCGAAAAATAGTATAGTTTTCGCCACAACAAGCGATTAATCACGAGCACATAAATACTCATGACTGCTATTCCTAAAGCAATTCTCGGGAAGTCTCCAGTTGTAGTGTGTTCGGCAATATAACTGCCTAATCCAGTGGCCACTAATCGATGGTCACCCCATTGGAGTACGTCGGCAACAATACAAGCATTCCAGCATCCACCCGCAGCGGCCATGCTACCGGTGACATAGTAGGGAAAAATAGCAGGCAAGGCGAGTCGCTTCCACCATAGCCAGTGTTTCAGTCCTAAATTCTGAGAAACATAGCGAAGTTCAGTTGGAATCGCTTTAACGCCAGCAATGACATTAAATAAAATATACCATTGCGTTCCCAAAATCATCAGCGGTGTTGACCAAATCTCAACATTAAGGCGATAGCGAACAATTAAGGTAACCATTAAGGGATAAATTAAATTGACTGGGAAAGCAGCTAAAAATTGGATAATAGGTTGAACAATGTGACTGGCTTTAGCGTGTAACCCAATCCATGTTCCAATGGGGATCCAAATCAGGGAAGCTAGCAGAATTAAAATAGCAACTTTTAGCGCAGTAATGGAGCCTAAGAAAAATACTTTTTTAATTTCCGAAACAGAAACTGTGTGTGTAATAAAATTCCATAAAAAAAGAATCGTGACGGTTAAGACAAAGACTAAAACCACGTTCCAGCACCAAGTCAAGACGGCAGGGTGGCGTAGATGCAGTTTAGGTATTTTAAAGAGAGAAGGTAGTTTTATTTTCGGGGTATCGATAAAGAAATTAAGAATATTGCCAAAAATAAATTGAATGAATTTTAATAATTTTGTTTTAGTGAGTAGTTGATAAAACCAGGCGCGGGGAGGGTGTTGTCCGTCATCGATGCGGGTTGCTTTAAAGCGTTCTGCCCAGGTTAATAAGGGCCTAAAAAGTAATTGATCATACAGAAAAATAACCACTAACATCGCTAAAATAGAATAAAAAATAGCGGGAAGATTGGCTTTTGCAATCGCTAGATGAATATAAGAACCAATACCTGGTAGTATAATCGATTGGTTAGAGACAGAAATTGCTTCTGCTGCTACTACAAAAAACCATCCGCCCGACATAGAAACCATTGCATTCCAGAGTAGCCCAGGGATAGCAAAGGGAAGTTCAATTCGCCAAAAAATTTGCCAAAATGATAAATGAAAAATAGCTGCCGTATCATAATATTCTTTTGGAGTTGTGCGTAATGATTGATAGAAACTGAGGGTCATATTCCAGACTTGTGAAGTAAAAATAGCAAAAATAGCAGCACATTCAGGCCCCATTAAGCTATTAGGAAAAAGCTCTATAAAAGCCACGACGGTAATAGATAACATGCCTAAGATTGGAATAGATTGCAAAATATCGATGAGCGGAATGATCACTTTTTCTGCCTGACGATTTTTAGCGGCAATGGGTGCTACGATCAACGTGAATATAAAAGAACAAAGCAACGCAATAAACATGCGCAAGATCGTTTTAGAGGCGTAGGCGGGTAATTCACTGGGGTCAAGAGAGAGGGGAATAGGCGTGCCGACCTGATAGGGGGTTTGCATCTGGCCCGCAGCCCAAGCCAGTGCTGCTAAAATCCCTAAAATAATCAATAAGGCCAGGACATCCCATCGGTTAGGCTTTAAGCCGATAGTTGTCTCTGGCCTTTGATAGTGTCTTGTTTGATGCACGTGTCCTAGGTCTCTTCTTCCTCCCAGACTAATGTTCCACCCGTTTGGTATTCGGTGACACGGGTTTCAAAGAAGTTCTTTTCTTTCTTGAGATCCATGATTTCACTCATCCAAGGGAATGGGTTAGAAACGCCTGGGTATTGTTCTGCAATGCCGATTTGTGAAAAACGACGGTTAGCAATGAATTGCAAATATTCTTGGAACATAGCGGCATTCAGGCCTAATATGCCGCGTGGCATGGTGTCGACTGCGTATTGGTATTCTAATTCCACGCCTTCTTTGACCATTTGGATCACTTCTTTTTGGAAGCTCTGTGTCCATAGATGGGGGTTTTCTATTTTTATTTGGTTAATGACATCGATCCCAAAGTTAAGGTGCATGGATTCATCGCGTAAAATATATTGAAGCTGTTCGGCAGCACCGATCATTTTATTACGTCGTCCGAGTGAAAAGATTTGCACAAAGCCTACGTAAAAGAAAATGCCTTCAAAGATCACATAAAAAGCAATTAAATCTCGAAGGAGTCGTTGATCAGCTTCAGGCGTGCCTGTGTTAAAGGCAGGATCGGATAAACTTTGGGTATAGGTGAGTGCCCAAGCTGCTTTTTTCGCGACAGCAGGCACCTCTCGATACATATTAAAGAGGCGACTTTGATCCATGCTCAAGCTTTCAATAATGTGTTGATAAGCGTGCGTGTGTAAGGCTTCTTCAAATGCTTGGCGTAATAGATACTGCCGGCATTCTGGGTTAGTAATATGGCGATAGAGTGCTAACACTAAATTATTGGCTACCAAAGAGTCGGCAGTCGAAAAAAAGCCTAAGCTACGTTCAATCAGCATTCGTTCATCGGCAGTTAATCCATTGGGATCTTTCCACAAAGCAATATCAGCCGACATGTTAATTTCATTGGGCATCCAATGATTAGCACAAGCTTTTAAATATTTATCCCAAGCCCATTCGTATTTGAACGGGACTAATTGATTGAGATCGGCAAAGCAATTAATGATTTTCTTATCGTCTACTCGAATTCTGGCAGCGCCAAACTCTAAAGATTCAAGACCAGTGTTAGCAGTGGGTACCATCGTCATTGTTATTTATCTCCCGTATTTTTCATTGGTTATTGGCAGGCTTCGCAATCTGGATTGTCGATAGAGCAAGCCAGCGCTGCACTTTCATTAGAAAGCGACACGGCATTTAAAGCGCTATCGTGAACCGTAGATTTTTCGGCATCGGTGGCCCCTAAGCTCCGTAAATAATAGGTGGTTTTAAGACCGCGTAACCAAGCCGTTCGATATAAAACGTCTAATTTTTTCCCAGAAGGGGCACTTAAATAGAGATTAAGTGATTGCCCTTGATCTATCCATTTTTGTCGTCTCGAAGCCGCTTCAATCAGCCATTTTGGATCTAACTCAAAAGCGGTGACATATTTCGTTTTTAAAGCAGCAGGAATTCGTTCGATTGAACGCACACTGCCGTTAAAATATTTGAGATCTTTGACCATGGTACTATCCCAGGATCCTATTTTTTTCAAATCTTCGACTAAGTAGGGATTAATAACCGTAAATTCGCCCGACAGATTTGATTTAACAAATAAGTTCTGATAAGTCGGCTCAATCGATTGAGAAACCCCACAAATATTGGAAATAGTGGCTGTTGGCGCAATGGCTAAAATATTAGAATTTCTCATTCCAACGGTTTTAACGCGTTCACGTAAAGCAGCCCAATCTAAGGTTTGGCTTCGATCTTGATCGAGATAAATACCACGGCTTTCTTGTAGTCTTTCGATAGAATCGATCGGCAGAATGCCCTGACTCCATAAAGAGCCTTCGAACGTTTCGTAAACACCCCGTTCTTTCGCAAGATCACTAGAAGCTGAAATGGCAGCGTAGCTCATGTGTTCCATCATGCGATCGGCAAATTCGATAGCAGCTTCCGACTCATAGGACATGCCCATTTTATAGAGCGCATCTTGAAAGCCCATGATACCCATGCCGACCGGGCGATGGCGAAGATTAGAACGTCTGGCTTGAACAACAGAGTAGTAGTTAATGTCGATGACATTATCTAACATACGCATTGCTGTTTTAATCGTGCGTTGTAATTTTTCGATATCTAATCCATTTTCAGTAACGTGCTGCACTAAGTTAATACTGCCTAAATTACAAACTGCTATTTCATCAACAGAGGTATTTAAAGTAATTTCAGTGCATAAATTTGAGCTGTGCACCACACCCACATGAGACTGTGGAGAACGTAAATTACAGGGATCTTTAAAAGTAATCCAAGGGTGACCTGTTTCGTAAATCATCCCTAGCATTTTTCGCCATAAAGACAAGGCAGAGAGCTTTTTATAAACCTTGAGCTGACCCTGTTCGGCTTTTGTTTCATAAGCAACATAAGCTTTTTCGAATTCATTACCGTACAGATCATGCAGATCAGGCACATCGTTTGGTGAAAATAAAGTCCACTCTTTGTTTTCGACAACGCGCTTCATAAAGAGATCAGGGATCCAGTTAGCAGTGTTCATATCGTGGGTACGGCGTCTGTCATCCCCTGTATTTTTACGTAATTCGATAAATTCTTCGATATCTAAGTGCCAAGTTTCTAGGTATGAACACAAGGCGCCTTTACGTTTTCCACCTTGGTTAACGGCAACAGCTGTATCATTGGCCACCTTTAAGAAGGGAACGACACCCTGAGATTTTCCATTAGTCCCTTTAATATGCGCACCCAGTGCTCGAACGGGTGTCCAGTCATTGCCCAAACCGCCGGCAAATTTAGATAAGAGCGCATTGTCTTTAATCGCATTATAAATGCCTAGTAGATCATCTGGCACTGTGCTTAAAAAGCAGCTGGATAGTTGTGCGCGTGTGGTACCCGAATTAAATAAAGTCGGGGTAGCACTCATATAATCATGGCTCGACAACAAATCATAAAACTCGATAGCACGTGCTTCTTTATCTGTTTCTTCGATGGCTAAACCCATCGCAATGCGCATAAAAAACGTTTGGGGGAGTTCAAAACGGTTTTCTTCGTGATGCAGAAAATAGCGATCATAAAGGGTTTGTAGCCCCAGATAATTAAACAATAAATCTCGTTTAGGTTTAATCGCTTGCCCTAATCTCTTCAGATCAAAGCCCTGCAGTTTAGGATCGAGTAGCTCGAGTTCAACGCCTCTTTGAATAGTCGTTGTTAGTGTTTGTGGATAGAGCTCGGCCATTTCTGCTTCTGTTTTAGGTAAAGCTAAGCCTAAAAACCCTAGAGCTTCTAGTCGGAGATCTTTTAACAGTAACCGTGAAGCTACGTAGCTGTAATTTGGTTCTTCTTCAATCAAGGTGCGGGCGCACATGATCAAGGCTTGTCGGACATCTTTTAAGCGCACGCCATCAAAAATATTTCTCAGCGTATCTTTTAAGATAGCTTCATGGTGTACATCTTTTAAACCAACGCAGGCTTCTTTCACAATATTTTCGAGTGCTTGAATATCTAAAGGCGCTTTTGTTCCATTGTCCAAAGTAATATTTAGGTGTATTTCAGAGGGGGCGGCTTTTTCTGTTTTTTGTTCTTGTTCTCGACGTTTGCGGTGTTCTTCGCGGTAGAGCACGTAAGAACGAGCAACCTGGTGCCATTCTTGGCGCATTAAAGCTAGCTCTACTTGATCTTGGATATCTTCTATGTGAACGATGCCTCCTTCGGTAGGCAGGCGCCTCGTTAAGGCACGAACAATTTCTTCCGTTAATTTTTGGACAATATCAGTAATGCGAGAGGAATTTGCAGCACTATTGCCTTCGACATCCCAGAAAGCTTTGGTCACTGCTAAGGAAATGCGTTCTGGATCAAAAGAGGTCACTTGACCATTTCGGCGAATCACAGAAAGTGTTCCAGGGGTTAAGAGTGTATTTGGTGTTGTTGCAGGCGCATTTGGGGAGTCGAGATGCATAGGGGGGTCTCCAGGTTTTAAGTTGTCTTGCTATTGATAGGTAACCCAATATGTTGTGGTCTTAACTGAAGTAAAAGCACAACATATATGCATTCTGAGATAATGTCCCTCATTCGTCAAGTGAATAAGTTGTGGATAAAATGAAACTCTCTACGTGGCCTTTATGAAAAAGGCCAGGGACGTAGAGAGCTTGGGCGTCGTGGCTAATTTAAGTTGAGGTTAAATTAAACGGTCTCTAACCAATTTTTTAAATAGTGGCTTTGCTGTTCAATCACTTGCTGATCTTTTAGGGTGAGTGTTAGCAGATTCAAGCCTTGTAAGCCAGATAATAAAGACAGTGCTAAGGCGTAGGATTTTTCGCCTTTGCCCATTTCTTTAAACTGAACTTCGCACCATTTTAAAATGTCTTGCAACAACCCTGAGGCAGCGGAGGCAATATCGCCGGTCTGTTTGCAAAGTTCCTGACATAGGCTGCCAACCCAATCCCCGAAAGAAACAGCGTCTGATCCATTGATTGCGTTATGATCAATCAAAGAAGTCAATCGGCCTTTACCGTTTAAGCTCTCCCAAGCTAAGAATTGGGCTTGGATAGACTGGCGGCGGCGCTCAATGACAGCTAGCACAATCGATTCTTTCGATTTAAAATAATAATAGACATTCCCTAAAGGGACCTCGGCTAGTGCAGCGATATTAGCGAGAGTGGTTATATTAACCCCTTGTTCGTAAAAAAGTTTATCGGCCGCCTCGACGAGACGAATTCTTTTATCTATTTTCTTGCTCATGTGTGGACCTCTCACGTTTTTTAGAATTAATAAGTAAACTGAACTAAGTCATTATACGGGGATGAATAAATAGTTCAATACTGTACAAATGTTCAAATGCTAACTTATTACAGGAAGATACAACAAATTTTAATAAGTTTCTTAACTCATAGAAAATATCTTTTTATCTTGCTAGTATCTTTTAGAGCGAACCGTGATGAATAGGGGTTTAAAGACGAAATGAATAAGGTACCCATGACGCCCGTTGGCGCTGAAAAACTACGTGAAGAATTAAAACACCTTAAATCAACCGCGAGACCGCAGGTGATCAGTGCGATTGCAGAAGCCAGAGGACATGGCGATTTAAAGGAAAATGCCGAATATCATGCCGCTAAAGAGCAACAAGGCTTTATTGAAGGGAGAATTCGAGACATTGAGCATAAATTATCGCATTCTCAAATCATTGATTTAAGCCAAATGACCAATGAAGGAAAAGTCGTTTTTGGTTCTATCATTACTTTATTTAACCTCAATGCCGATCAAAAAGTCGTCTATCAAATTGTTGGAGAAGACGAAGCCAATCTAAAAGAGGGCAAAATTTCGATTACCTCCCCGATTGCACGGGCGATTATCGGTAAGTTGGAAGGAGATACCGTCGAAGTACTAGCCCCGGGTGGTGCAATGAGTTATGAGATAGAGACAGTTGTCTACCCCTAATTCCTGCCTAGAGCCTGGATGGTGATTATTTTTTATCGTTTTTATGGGAAGCTCGGTAAAAAATCAAGATATTCCCAATCATTTTAAGGCATTCTGCCTGGAGCTTTTCAGCCAACTCTTCTGCCATGGCTGTTTTTTCTGCTTTATCTCCACTGGGAATGCGGATTTTAATTAGTTCATGATCAAAAAGCGCGCGATCTGTTTCTTGAATAACGCCTGCACTAACGCCCTGATTGCCTATAATGATAACAGGATGGAGCGTATGTGCTTTTGCAATAAGATTTTGCTTTGCCCGATTTTTCAGTGACATGGCCCGTGATACTCCTTATAATTAGGGAGTTATTCTAGCCTATCTTGGGCCGCGAGAGAATGGTGAGCAAGTCAGGATCTAAAACAAATAGCAGTAAACGCTGGTTGGAAAGGCAGCATTCAGATCCTTACGTGCAACGAGCAAAGGCGGAAGGGTATCGTTCGCGAGCAGCCTATAAGCTCTTGGAAATGAATCAAAGGGATAAATTGTTGCGAAAAGGGATGACCATTGTTGACTTAGGCGCAGCCCCCGGTGGCTGGTCTCAGGTAGCGGCAAAAGAGGTTTCAGAAAAGGGCTTCGTTTATGCGCTAGATATTTTACCTATGGATTCCATTAAAGGAGTCGATATAGTCATGGGAGACTTTCAAAAACCTGAAGTCGTCGACAGCTTCATTTTGGAACTAGAAGGAAAATCAGTGGATCTTGTAATGTCAGATATGGCCCCCAACTTAAGTGGTATTGTGGCGGCGGATCAATCAAGGTCAGTTAACTTGGCAGAAGCTGCGATGATTTTCGCAGAGCAGGTATTAAGAAAGGAAGGCGTATTTCTCGTCAAAATATTTCAAGGCACAGGATTTGAAGCCTATTTGACGCAGCTAAAAAGCACTTTTAAACAAGTGATGATCCGTAAGCCAAAGGCTTCTCGGAGCGAATCAAGAGAAGTCTATTTGTTGGCAAAAGGGTATCAACCGAATTAAGCGAGGGTATGTATTTTGAACGATATGCTTAAAAATTTAGTCCTTTGGTTGCTGATTGCATTAGTATTAATGTCAGTATTTAGTAATTTTGGTCCACCACAAAAACAGGTCACCAAATTGGCTTATTCTCAGTTTTTGGAAAAAGCAAAAGCAGGCGAGATTAAGCAAGTGACTATTGAAGATCAAAATATTTCAGGTGTCACTCAAGACGATAAACCTTTTGTTTCGTATACCCCAACGCTATCAGAATCGGTGGTCGACACCTTGATTCAAAACGGCGCTGTTGTAAAGGGAAAAGCACCAGAACAACCCAGCTTTTTAATGAGCGTGCTGGTGAGCTGGTCTCCTGTGTTCATTTTGCTGTTCATTCTCTGGGTGGTCTTTATGCGCCAGATGCAGGGCGGTGGCGGTGGCAAAGGGGCTATGTCGTTTGGGCGTAGTCGGGCGCGTTTGCTAGGAGAAGATCAAGTCAAAGTCACTTTTGCAGACGTAGCGGGTGTTGATGAAGCGAAAGAAGAAGTCGCTGAATTGGTAGAATTTTTGCGTGACCCTAGTAAATTCCAGAACCTAGGTGGCCGAATCCCAAGAGGTGTTTTAATGGTGGGTCAACCAGGGACTGGGAAAACCTTATTAGCAAAAGCCATTGCGGGCGAAGCCAAGGTCCCTTTCTTTGCTATCTCTGGTTCTGATTTTGTCGAAATGTTTGTTGGGGTGGGTGCTTCGCGTGTTCGTGATATGTTCGAGCAAGCCAAAAAACATGCCCCTTGTATTATTTTTATTGATGAAATTGATGCAGTCGGCCGACATCGAGGCGCAGGTTTAGGGGGTGGGCATGACGAACGTGAGCAAACCTTAAATCAATTATTAGTTGAAATGGATGGCTTTGAAGGAAACGAAGGCGTTATTGTGATTGCCGCAACTAATAGACCGGATGTGTTGGATCCAGCGCTCTTACGCCCAGGTCGTTTTGATAGACAGGTAACGGTAAGCTTGCCGGATATTCGAGGCAGAGAACAAATCTTAAAAGTCCATATGCGAAAAGTGCCTATGTCAGAGAATGTGGATGCGAGACTGATCGCTAGAGGAACTCCTGGGTTTTCTGGGGCAGACTTAGCGAATTTGGTGAATGAAGCAGCCCTCTTTGCAGCGAGAGGCAATAAACGCTTAGTAGAAATGGCGGAATTTGAAAGAGCCAAAGATAAAATTATGATGGGGGTCGAACGACGCTCCATGGTAATGGGTGAGTCGGAACGAAAATTGACCGCTTACCATGAAGCAGGGCATGCGATTGTCGGGTTGATGATGCCAGAGCACGATCCTGTTTATAAAGTCAGCATTATTCCGCGTGGCCGTGCATTAGGTGTCACCTTATTCTTACCGGAAGATGACAGATACAGTTACAGTAAGCGGCGTTTGGAGAGTCAAGTCGCGAGCCTTTTTGGTGGACGTATTGCTGAAGAAATTATTTTTGGTCAAGAAAGTGTGACCACTGGTGCCTCTAATGATATTAAGCGCGCAACCGATATTTGTCGCAGCATGGTTACTCGTTGGGGTTTATCGGAACGTTTAGGGCCGCTTACCTACGGGGAAGAAGAAGGCGAAGTCTTCTTAGGACATTCAATGAGTAAACGTAAAGAAGTGTCAGAAGAAACAGCACATGTGATTGACGAGGAAATTCGTTTAATCGTGGATCGTAATTATCAAATAGCCAAACAGATTTTAGTCAATAACCTAGATAAATTGCATGTGATGGCCGAAGCCTTACTAAAGTTTGAGACGATCGATGCGGATCAAATTAAAGATGCAATGGAAGGTCGTACACCAAGGGAACCTGCTGATTGGCATGATACGAATAACAAAGGAAATGCCGCTAATCCTTCTAGTCAAACACAACCTCAAAACAGAGTGCCTCGATCGGATACGGCGATTGGCGATCCGGCAGCCAGTGAGCAATAAGTCTTAATTAATGAAGAAAAAACGTTACTTTGGAACGGATGGAATTCGCGGACGGGTGGGGCAACCACCCATTTCCGCTGATTGGATCTTAAAATTAGGTTGGGCTGTCGGAGTTACTTTAGCCCAAAAAAATAAACATCGCCCAAAAGTCCTCATTGGCAAAGACACGCGTATTTCAGGTTATTTATTTGAATCGGCTTTAGAAGCAGGATTGTCTTCGGCAGGGGTCGATATTTTATTATTAGGCCCGATGCCAACCCCGGGGATTGCTTATCTGACGCGCACTTTGCGCGCTAATATTGGCATTGTCATTAGTGCTTCGCATAACCCTTTTGATGACAATGGCGTTAAATTTTTTTCGCATCAAGGGACAAAATTGTCTGATGAATTTGAATGGGAAATTGAAGCATTATTAGAACGTCCGCTGGAGACGGTGGATTCGAGAATGCTTGGAAAAGCCACTCGTATTACAGATGCAGAAGGTAGATATGTTGAATTTTGTAAAAGTACTTTTCCCGCCGAACTCGCCTTAAATAGCCTTAAACTAGTGATTGATTGCGCGAATGGTGCTACCTATCGAATTGGACCTGAAGTTTTTCGAGAATTAGGCGCAGAAGTCATCGAAATAGGTATCGATCCAGATGGTTTTAATATTAATGATCACTGTGGTTCAACCTATCCGAAATTACTCGCCAAACGTGTCCTTGAAGAAAAAGCAGACGTAGGCATTGCCTTCGATGGGGATGGTGACAGACTGATTATGATCGACAGTGCCGGCGAGATTGTAGACGGCGATGAGATCTTATTTATTATTGCGAAGTGGTATGCCGAAACAAAGCGTTTAAGTGGTGGCGTTGTTGGAACTGTGATGAGCAATTATGGTTTAGAGACTGCTCTAAAAGCCCACCATATTCCTTTTAGCCGAACGGCCGTGGGTGACAGGCATGTCTTAGAAATGCTACAGAAAAATGCTTGGAATTTAGGCGGAGAGTCATCAGGTCACATCATTTGTTTAGATGCGAATACAACGGGAGATGGCATTGTTTCAGCATTGCGCGTGTTAGCAGTGATGATTTCCAGCGGACGTTCTTTGCAAACATTAAAACAAGGAATGAATAAATGCCCTCAGGTACTGATTAATGTACCTGTTGATAATGTGAGACAAGTGAGCCTAGATGATCCTAAGTTACAGCTAGCTGTGAAAACCGCAGAAGATCAACTAAAGGGTCAGGGGCGTGTATTATTACGACCTTCTGGCACTGAAGCTGTGGTGCGTGTCATGGTAGAAGGAGAAGATCGCAAGATGATCACAGCCATTGCCGAAGAATTAGCCAGTGCGGTGATGGCGTATCGATGAAACTAACGAAGTAACCAAGAGAACAAAGCAGCTAAGCCCCGTCAAAAATCCAGGGACTTCAATGAAATGCTTACTCAGCATAATTAAACCTAATAGGCCAATGGCATAATAGGCCCCATGTTCAAGATAAATAAATTGTTTCATGACATTGCGTTCAGCCAAAAATAGGGTAATTGAACGTACAAAAATAGCACCAATCGATAAACCAATACACAAAATAACCAGATCAGTGGTGATCGCAAAGGCGCTGATAACGCCATCTAAAGAAAAAGACGTATCTAACACTTCTAAATATAAAAAGGGAACAATACCCGTAGCCACGGCTTTTTCTTTTTTTTGTTGCAGAAAATACGTTAAAAAATGCAGCAGGGTAAATAAAGCAATGGCTGCAATGCCGCTCAGTAAAACCGCTTTTTGTTGATCCTGTGGCATAATATATTGCAAGATAAGGAGCATGCCAATCGGCAATAAAAATAGGCTTATTTTTCTTTGTCCAATCTCTGCCAATAGTGTTTCAAGTCGACCTAACCAGTGGATTTTTTTAGCCGGATTAAAAAAGAAACCACAAAAAACCTGCCATAAAAATAATCCACCGAAGACAGAGAAAGCAATATGCGCTTTTGAAAGATGCAGAGAATACTCGCTAGGTGCTTTAATAGCTAATTGGATCACTTCCCACAAGTGTAGTTGAGTAGTGATAGCAACAATCAATAAGGGAAAGATAAGACGGGTAAAAAAGACGGCGAAAAAAATGCCCCAGGTATAAAAGCGCTTTTGCCAAATAGGATCCATTCTTTGTAAGACACTGACATTTAAAATAGCATTATCAAAAGAGAGCGCCATTTCCAATACACTCAATAAAACCGTTAAAGTAAGCGCTGGCAAACCTCCCCACCACAGGGCGAGGCTGAGTCCTAAGAGAATAACAAGACCTGAGCTTAGAAAATATTTCATCCTATTGCTCAGTTTAGAACAATTTTCATGATACAATTTAGCCTTAACAAAAGCCTTAAGATGATGAGCAGAGAGACTTAAGATGCCGAGCAAAATCAAATATTTTTTGTTAGTTTTACTGCTTTTTTTTAATACCTCATCTTTTGCTAAAGAAATTATCGTTTGGCATAGTATGGATGGACCTCTGGGTGAGCGTCTCCTTGAAATTGTCCAACAGTTTAATGCAAAGCCATCTCAGTTTAAAAACGGAGTCATTGTCACTTTAAGCTATAAAGGTGATTACGATCAGGCTATCGAGCTTGGACTGGAAAAGGCTGGAACACCACTAGCCCCGCATGTTTTACAAGTTTATGAAAAAGGTAATTTAGTGATGCAGGCAAATCCGAACGCCTACATTCCTTTAGATAAACTATCCAGCACCCCCAGTTGTTCTTTACAAAAAGCGCGTTTTTTGCCTGCTATTAGAGATTATTATCGCAGTCGTGCGGGGGCAGAAGGCCTCCCTTCTTTGCCTTTTAGCGTCTCTTCAGTGGTTTTATTTTACAACAAAGATGCTTTTAAGGCAGCAGGCCTCAATCCAGAAAATCCGCCTGCAACGTGGGAAGACTTTGAAAAAGTGGCATATTTATTAAAAAAACGTGGGGCTCATCATATATTAGCCTCTGCTTGGCTATCGGCTCATCATGTCGAACACGTTGGCTCTTGGCACAATCAACAGGTAGCAACAGAGGGCAATGGTTTAGATGGAGAGGGCGCTTTACTCGCGATTAATACGCCATTTTTTAGAGATCACTTTAATAAACTGGTGAGCTGGTATCAAGTCGGGATCTTTAACTTAGCCTTTGGAGAAAAATCAGAGCAGGCCTTTGCGCGTCAGGAAGTCGTGATGTTAACGGATAGCGCGAATCGTTTATCTCATCTACAGAGATTAATCAAAAATAAATTTGAGATTGGTGTTGCCTCTTTTCCCTATTGGGAATCGGTTGTGCGAGAACCTTACAATACTGCAGTGAATGGCGCATCCTTTTGGGCTATTAAAGGACATCCTGCCGAAGATTATGTTATTGTTCAACAATTTTTTGAATTTTTAGCGAGTCCTGAAATTCAAAGCGAATGGCACCAAAAAACCTGTTATTTACCAGTCGTTATTGGGGTGCAGGCATTAGCAGAAAAACAACATTTTTATGAGCAGGGCTTGACTGGAAAAGTGGCAAAAATTGCTATCGATTCTTTTATGAAACGAACACCTGGTGAGTTTTCTCGTGGGGTGTTACTGTCAAAGTTTCCAGCTATTCGCGATCTCATCGTACAAGAGTTGAAAGCAGCGATTAAAGGGGAGCAAAGTGTTGAGGAGGCCTTGGAGCACGCGGTGAGCAAGGCTAATAACCTGATAGAGGAAAAACCTTGAATACTTTATTGCGTAAACCTTGTGTAGCAGCGAATTGGAAAATGCAGGGTTCTTTCGATAAAATCGAAGTATTTTTAGGATTTTTGGCGAAGAACCCTGCTATTTTACAAGCGTTAGAAGTTATTTTTTGTCCGCCGGCGGTTTATCTCGATGTCACAAGAAGGCGTATTGCAGGTGAAGAGGCCTTACAAGCCTTGAAACTAGCTGCGCAAAATACGTATTGTGAACAAACGGGGGCTTTTACCGGCGAGATTTCGCCTGCCATGATAAAAGAAGTAGGATGTCATTATGTGCTGTTAGGCCATTCTGAGCGTCGCCATCTGCTAGGTGAAGATGATACACTTATTGCCAGAAAAGCCGTGGCAGCTTACCATGCCGGTTTAGTTCCTATTCTCTGTGTGGGAGAAACAGCAGAGGAAAGGGCAGCTGGTAGAACGATTGAAGTGATTTCCAGGCAGTTAGAGGCCGTGTTTCAAGTGCTACCTTGGGAAACCTTCAAGACAGGGATCATTGCTTATGAACCCGTCTGGGCCATTGGCACGGGCGTTGCTTCAGCTTCAAAGGACGCGGAAGTAGTGCATACCACTATACGAGCATGGCTTTCTCAGTATGATGAGGGTTTTGCGCGTGAATTGCGTATTTTGTATGGAGGCAGTGTTAAAGCAGAAAATGCTAAGGGCCTTTTTACAGAAGAGAATATTGATGGTGCTTTAGTAGGTAACGCCTCTTTACAGGCGGAGACGTTTTTAAACATTTGCCAGTGTGCTATCGAGGTAGCATCCTTGCAGTTAAATTGAGAGAAGATTATGGAACAGTTGGTTTTAATAGTGCATGTTATTATTTCAGTTTTATTGATTGGTTTAATTTTATCGCAGCAAGGAAAGGGAGCTGAAGTAGGCGCCTCATTTGGGAGTGGTGCTTCACAGACGGTTTTTGGGAGTCAAGGTTCGGGTAATTTTTTAACGCGGTTCACGGCGATATTAGTGGCCTTATTTTTTATTACGAGTTTAACCTTAAGCTATCTGGCCGCCCATAATGCCAAACTAAAAGATTTAGATGTGTTATTGAAAGAAGTAGAATCTAGCGCTAGCAGGGTGCAGCCAAATAATGTAGTTGATCAGGATATTCCTGAAGCACTAAAATAAGCTGGCAATGAGTTAATCGTACGTGCCGAAGTGGTGAAATTGGTATACACGCCACCTTGAGGTGGTGGTGGCGCAAGCTGTGCCGGTTCGAGTCCGGCCTTCGGCACCATTTATAAGTTCAGTCTTTTTCTTGGCAGGATCTTATCTTAAACTATTGTCCAGATTTTGGGGTCTACTATATGGTTTCTGCAAAAGTCAATCTTCAATCAGGTTTAATGGAAGAACAAAAAATAAAAAAACTTGTCTATACTAATTAATACAAATAACTATAATGCTGTGACATAAATATGCACCTAAAAACTGGCAAAATTTCTAAAAAAAGAGGCTTCTCATTAATTGAGTTGATGATAGTCGTCGCGATTATAGGTATTCTCGCAGCCATTGCAGTACCTGCTTACACGAATTACGTATCAAAAAGCAAGATTTCTGAACTTCTTTCTGTAGCTCACCAGGGACAATTGGCTGTCAATGAGTATATTGAGGCCTCTGGAGGAGCTACCGATTGTACTGGTATCACTGGGCTGGGTTCCGGCAATTCTCTCCCTTATAACCCGGATCACATATTGAGCGCCTGGGTTGATCCTACTGGCAGTGTTATTGCACCTTGTGCCGTCATTGTAACTGCTAACCCTCTGTATATTCCAGCAGGAACAGGAAATCCTGCTACTCAGACTGTTATTTTCGCCATACCAACTTTTATTAAGGGCAGCATCGTGTGGAATCTATATTCTAACGGTACACCAGCCGTTCCCGCTTCGATCCCTACTCTCCCTGGACGCGGATTCTGATAAAATGAAAGTCGCTAGTACTACGTACAGATACAGATCGAAGCACTTTACTACAAAACGCTTTTAAGCCTAAATCTAAACATATTGGATACTGTGATGCCTATCGAGCAAGAGCGGTATTTAGGCAGGCCATTATGAACGCACAGGAAAATAGAATCTGATCACAAACATAGCATTAAATTATGATGGAGCTTAACCTTGAGGTGGTGGTGGCGCAAGCTGTGCCGGTTCGAGTCCGGCCTTCGCACCCTTTCTAAGTCCAACCATGTCTCAAAATGCCCAAAAACCCCTTGGTTTGTCTAGAATTTATCAACATTTATCGATACCCCCTAATGGGAGTTTTTATATCATTAATTGATACCAAGATCCGTCACGTTAAGCCTTTTAAGCTCTTTGACGAAAAAGATCTTCATCTACTGGTTACCCGCCAAGGTTCTAAATGTTGGCGCTGGAAGTATCGGTTTATGGCTAAGGAAAAAGTGCTGGCTATTGTTTATACCTGGATATCACTCAGATATGCGAGCTTGGTAACGAGCTGGTGTGAAGCTCTGAGCAGAATTGATTGTAAGGGGGTCAGGAATGTCAACCGTGAAGAAAACACAACACTGCTAGCGTCAAGTGATGAATGGCCAGTAATAAACATGCTGTGGCAGGCAGAAGCTAGTTAAAAACCATTTGCCCGATTTTTTACAAAATATTCTGGCTTACTCTTGAATTATTGCTTCTTGACCCAATATGAATAACCTGTGTACTTTTTAATTAGGGGAAATTTTTCATGACCATAACTGTTAGAGGCGAAGAAATAATAAGTGTTGAAGAAACCTCGGTGCTTGTGAGTCTTTCTTCTGAACAAATGCAAGCAAGCGTCCCTTTTTATCGAGATCTAATACTGCAGGCCACCAGGGGTCATCTGTTAACTTATTGTAAAGATCAACCAAATGCGATTCAACGTATTGAAGTGCATCAAATAGGTGGAAGAGAGGGCGAAATAGATTGCTTGCTTTTTAAGGTATTTCCTAAGAATGATATGAATCCTTATGATTTACCACCGCTGGGTTCCATAGGGGTAAGTTTTAGACTTAATTAAAATAGAGCGGGTTGCATCATCCCCTTGGAAAGAGCCTAGAACTGGTTTGTAAACCCGTTGTGCCTGAAGCTTTAAGTGGTACGGAGGCGTTATCACGTAGAATATTTAATTTGCCTTTATATTGGAATCCCATCACAACAGCAGTAGAGGGTAGTGCTTTCTAGGGCACCGTGAGGGAAGAAGGATCCCTCGTGGTAGGTTCAATAGAAATGTTTTCTACATATGGAGTTAATTTAGGATGCAAAAAAACTAAATTATTGTGTGGAGGATATTCAGGAATATGCAGTTCTTGCGACCCTTTCTAGGAGGCTGTATATTTTTTCAGTAAAAAGGCGAAGATTCAAGCTTAGTTGAGAAAGTAAAATAGATTTGTATGGATGATAAAAAAAAGTGGATAGTGTACCATGATAAATAGACGGGCTTCAAGAAAGCGAGGTGTGTGGTGGAAATAAATGAACAAATACGAAGAAAAGTAGGGTTTGTGGAAGGAACAAAAGACAACCCAACCTTTACGCCATTAGCAAAACCACACTCTTCTGCTCTTAGAAAATTGTGGATTGAGCGGTGTCATAGTGCTCAATATGAAGAGCTTGCAAAAGATTTGACTAAATATAATTCAATGGGGCTCACGTCTAAAAGATTCTTTGAAAAAGAAGGGATGGCTCTTGTAAGTCGCGCGTTAATTGCTAAAGCGGATTCGCAAGAACTTTACTTTATTTGTGAAAGCATACCAAAAAATTTGATTGAAAAGGTGCTATCTGATAAGGATTTTTGCCTTTTACAGATGTTTGTGCTCGGAACAACTGAGATGGAAAATAGAGGTATTCTTGACCCGGAAAAATTAGAAGAAAGATTCAAGAAGATTTGGTTATTGATAAAAGTGTCTGACGAAGTAAAAAAATTTTTAGAATCGCAGATCCTGCTTCCTAATGTAGGAGAAGGAGTTAAAGATCATATTGCAAAAGCTCTGAGCATGTTTGAGTCAAAATGTGTTTTTTAATTTTTCATTATTAAGATCGAATAAAAATTATGGAAAAAGGTGAGAATGTATTTAAATCTATCTCTGATAAAGATGACTCTGGAGAGCAGAGCGAGTATGAGCAAGATAGTGAAATGGAAGGAGAAGAGTTTGGTGAGGCTGTCGAAATAGAGCTCGGAAGGAAAGATTTTACAAAGAATTTTACTGAAGAACAAAGACGGCTTGACACTCTTTGTGATCTGATTGGAACGGCTAGTCAATGTGTTTCGATTTCGATTTTTCAGAAAAAGCTTAAAATAAGTTCAAATGATTTTCATAGTGGAACTTTAGAACCCGAAGCAAATCAACAATTAAATTCAATTAAAAGAATAACAGAGTATTTTTTAAAAATATCTAAAGATAAAAAAACAGATGAAAAAGAAAATAGAGATATATTTTTAGAAATATGCTCTGTTAAGCGATTTTCGATTCGATTCAAAATGAGTTTCTCAAAGAAACTTGCTACAGAAATTGCTAATAAAGTATTTGACAAAGAAGTTTCGGATATGGCTCCTGCAGAAATTGTCCGATGCTATGGAAAAGATGCAGTTGTAGCGGCAATGATGTTTGCAGAATTTGAGCATTTGCACAATGATTTTTCAAAACTAAGAGACTTTTTGTCATCACAAGAGGGATCACAGTATTTCAAAGATGGATATGAAATTTTGAAATCCGATGTTAAGGAAGCTCATGCTGAGATACAACAGTTAGCACTTGTGGTGAAAATGGTTGAAGAAAATATCGAAGGAATCAAAGAGAGAGCGCCTCAAGAAATTTATTTTGGTCTTTCAAAATTATGCTGTTTGCATTGCCATTCTATGTTAAAAGCTGCTAATGAAATTTTTGAAAAAAAGAAAGTTCCCATTAAATTAGTTGTTAGAGGTTGGCATGATTTAGATAAAAGCAAAAGAAAAGTGAACACAATTTTTGAAAAAAAATTAGGAGATAGAAGATCCAAGAGCAAAGATATCGAAGATAATATTGGATTTTTAATAAAGTCTCGAGCAAAAGAAATAGCAACGGATCTGGAAACACACTATGAGGAGCAAAAATCTGCTAAAAGAATAAGGCAACAACAAACTGTGGAAGAAGATCTTGACAGTACAACCTCTATGTATAAAAGTCTATCAGAAAGTGAATCAGAAGAAGAAAAAAATAAAAAGTTCTTAAAGCAAAAGAAAATTCTTCAGGAAAGGCTTGATTTTCTAAGTAGAAACCAAGAATCTGATTTGAAAAAAATTATGCGAAAGATTGAGATATCGTTGGAATTGCACGATTTAGAATTATTTAAAACTCTTCCTCAACAAAAGTTAGAAACACCGGATGAAATAGAATCTGCCTTTTATGCTATTTTCGCACAAATTAATTTAACCAAAAATGAAAAAATAACTGAAGAATTTTTTAAAGAGATAGTTTCTGATCCAGATCTTGTTGGGAAAGAATTTTCTGATATTTTTATTTTAATAACAACCCCAAGTGAGCAAAAAAGAAAGGCTTCAGAAAGTCGATATGTGGCTGAAAATAAAAAATACAAGCAAGATCAACTATTACAAATCTCAAAGGAGAAGGGAAAGGAAGTAGGAAGTTTTTACGAAAGCCGCCTGACTAGTCTACCTGATAATATAGATGAACCAGATTTATTTGGATTTTCCAAGGAAGGCACAGAAAAAGCGAAACAGGATTCTCTTAATTATAAAGATTATAATAAAGGCGGAAGCACATCTACTATTTCCAGTTTTTCTGATGTTTCGATAAAAGGCCAAGAGAAAGGCGAGTCTCTATTAGCATGGGCATATCAACAGCCTATGCAAAAAAAGCTTAGCTTCACAATAGTCGTTGGTGATATAGGAGAGAGCCACGCAGATCAACTTACAAGTAATATACAAGACATCGTTCAAAATGCAAATGTAGTTAAAGGTTATGACAATGCTGGCAGGTTTACCCAGTTTGAAATAACGTATGATGGAGATGCTGGTGGATATTTGACTAACTTAATTGAGGCCGTTATTGCTTCCACTAAAGAAGAGATTGCTAAGAAGAGTCAGCTAAAAGAAAAAAAATGATTGGATTAATTTATATCTTGCGAACTGCATTAAATTACTTGTTATTATGAGCGGTCTGCGAAAGATTTACGTGTTTGAGTGAGATATTGTGCTTCGTTATGCTATATTTTAGTAATTGTCTTGCGGTAAAAAAATTTGTAAAACAAGATATTTCTGAGGATCTTTGAATAGGACTGTCCATTTAACTGGGGTTATGTTTTTAGATGGAACGTGATAATTTAAATTCAGACAATGGTTTTAGTTATTATTATAATCAAGAGAAAAATGGGGTGTCGTAGGGGGTATCATAAAAAGATTGCCCCATAATGCCTAAGTGGTATATGGGTTTAAGAGAGTTTTTCGAGTCCGGCCTTTGCACCCTTTATAAATCCAGTAGTGTCTCAAAGTATCTAAAATCCCCTTGAACCTTTGATAATATTAGATGCCTTACCTAAAGCCATCATCTCAAAGGTGTGTATATGAGCACAAAGGTAAAAGGGTTTTCGTTAATTGAATTAATGATAGTTATTGCTATTATTGGTATTTTAGCAGCGGTTGCAGTGCCAAGTTACCAAAGTTATGTCCAAAAAGCACATTTCGCTGAGATTTTTTCAGCAGCGAGTGCTGCTGAGACCGCGGTATCAGAATATGTGATGTCTAATGGTGGACCAAATTCGGCAAACTGTGTAAATGTTGTGTTTAGCTATCCAGCGACGGCTACGGTGTCACAGGTTGTTATCCAACCAGATACGAGCTGCCTCATTACTGTCTATGGGGTTCAATCAACTTTTGGTAGCAGCAATCCGCCTTATTTTTATTTTACGCCAGGGAATGATTCAACAGGCTCTATTCAATGGGGTTGTTCTACAAAAAGTGTTAACAATGTCCCGAGTACTTGCCAACCGCTGCCATCAAGTGCGACAGCATTTACCGCTGGTGGATCAGGTGGAGCAGCTGGATAGAGCCTTTGATGATTCGTTATTATCAGACATAAGCAAATGGACTTGCTTTCCCAATTAAATTGGCAAAAACTAGATACTCGTTAAGATTATGTTTTATACTCAAATGTGGGTAGTTGCACTTACGTAGGCAATAACATGATTGAACAGTATTTGCCAATTCTAGTTTTCCTGGTATTAGGGATATTATGTGGGGTAGTTCCTATCACACTGGGGTCTTTTTTAGGCCCAAAACGTCCGACTGATGCTAAAAATTCTCCCTATGAATGTGGTTTTGAGGCCTTCGGCCACGCTCGGATGAAATTTGACGTGCGATTTTATCTGGTGGCTATCCTGTTTATTATTTTTGATCTAGAAATGGTCTTTCTCTTTCCGTGGGCAGTAGCGCTTGAGGCATTAGAATGGCCTGGCTTTTGGGCCATGGGCTTATTCCTATTGGTTTTAGTCGCAGGCTTCATCTATGAGTGGAAAAAAGGGGCATTAGAGTGGGAATAGATGAGGTTTTAAAGCAGCAAGGGTTTGCGACCACTACCCTAGATGCTTTGGTCAATTGGGCTCGCGCCGGATCGCTATGGCCAGTGACTTTTGGATTGGCTTGCTGTGCTGTCGAAATGATGCATGCTGGGGCTGCGCGATACGATTTAGATCGTTTTGGGACAATCTTTAGACCTAGTCCTCGCCAATCGGACGTGATGATTGTGGCAGGCACGCTCTGTAATAAAATGGCTCAAGCCTTACGTCGAGTCTATGATCAAATGGCAGAGCCAAAATGGGTTATTTCCATGGGTTCCTGTGCTAATGGCGGCGGGTACTATCATTATTCTTATTCGGTAGTACGGGGGTGCGATCGCATTGTTCCGGTCGATATTTATGTACCTGGATGTCCCCCTACAGCAGAAGCGCTGGTTTATGGCATTATTCAATTACAGAATAAAATTAGAAAAACCAAAACGATAGCCAGAGGATAGTGTAAACGCATGCCAGGACTCGCAGGACTATCGTACCATCTTCAAGATAAATTAAAAGCGTATGCGATTACGCCATCACTTGCTTTTAATGAATTAACCATAGAAGTTCCTGTTCATCAATTATTATTAGTCATGCGATTATTGCGCGATGATCCTTTATTACACTTTGAAATGTTAATGGATCTTGCAGGCGTTGATTACAGCCATTATGGCGTCTCAGAATGGACAACCGTTGAATCCACTCGCACAGGGTTTTCAAGAGGGACCCTAGATAATATTAGTTCTGAACATACTGAAAAAATGGCACATAAACCGCGGTTTGCTGTGGTCTATCATTTATTATCCTTGTTACATAATTGGCGATTAAGAGTCAGAACATTTGCCATCGGTGAGCATCCTTTAGTGCCATCAGTGATTGGCCTTTGGAATAGTGCTAATTGGTATGAGCGAGAGGCTTTCGATTTATTTGGTATTTTATTTGAAGGGCATGCTGATTTGAGAAGAATTTTAACAGACTATGGATTTATCGGGCATCCTTTTCGAAAAGACTTTCCGTTGATTGGCCAAGTTGAAATGCGATATTGTGCCACAGAAAAACGAGTGGTTTATGAACCGGTGAGTATTACACCTCGTACTTTAGTGCCAAAAACAATTCGAGACGATCACCGCTATTTGCAAGATAAGATTGAATAAACCATGACTGAAATAAAAAATTATACGATTAATTTTGGACCTCAA
>Ga0302315_10000840_pt1 | contig 33280 bp, 35 predicted proteins | sample III_Palsa_N3_1_FD_200532 | JGI IMG/M metagenome (GOLD analysis project Ga0302315, IMG submission 200532) | Peat permafrost microbial communities from Stordalen Mire near Abisko, Sweden - III_Palsa_N3_1 | ecosystem: Environmental > Terrestrial > Soil > Palsa > Peat permafrost | place: Sweden...
CCCTATCATCTTCCTTACGGCCAAGACGCAAACCGTAGATGTGCTCAAGGGATTCGGGGTGGGGGCCGATGACTACATGAAAAAGCCTTTCAGCATGGAAGAGTTGATCTACCGCCTCAGGAGTCAGCTGCGGCGAAGAACTCCCGTCTCATCTGATCCCGGAGCTTTAGCTCCTTCGGTGATCGGCGTCGGCGGCTTTCAGTTCGACCGCCAGCGGCTGGAATTGATACATTCCGGCAAGGCGACCAGCCTTTCGCAAAGGGAAGCAGACCTGTTGGCCCTGTTATTACAACACAAGAACAATTTGCTGGAGCGTCGTGCTGCGCTGTTGAAGATCTGGGGCGATGACAATGTCTTCAATGCGCGTAGCATGGATGTCTACATTACCCGGCTGCGGAAATATTTGCAGCAGGACCCGCGGGTGGAGATCATCAATATCCGCGGGCAGGGGTATAAATTGATCGACTGATAAATTGCACGCGAAGTAAAGAAATGATTTTGTTCAAGTCTCACCTATTGAAATGACAAAAATTCTAACTTAAGTTAAGAACTATTGTTTTTCTTCCTTTAATCCAATTTCAGAGCCTTTCATTGTTTGTATTAAGACTTAGATTTAATAATACGATATTAACCTGAGTTAATCGATAATTGATGTTGCTTTTGTTGTTTTGTCAAAAAAAATATTAATGGACAATTCAGCAACCCGCAATACTGCGGCTCATCAAAAACAGAAATTTTCAAGCCTCAAGGACGAAATTGAATTCCGTGTCGGCAACAGAATTACAACCGACGAAGAGTTTGATATTCATTCAGCTTTACGGGAACTGCTCGAAAAATTTGGACTAACCCCTGAAGACAGTGGTGGGGATATTTCCTTTGAAGGTAAAGATCCTATTGTACCCAGTACAATAAAGTTTGCATCGGCCTCTGCACTGGGTCTTACCGCCAAAGCAGTGGCGATAGCGAAATTATGGAAATACAGGACAGGGGAAACACAAGACATCAAAGTCGATCTGCGCAAGGTGATCCATCGCCTGTCTCCTTTTTTTCAGGGAAAATGGGAAAAAATCAATGGTTTCAGTCCGGGGTTTCCAACGGAAATATCCAGCCCTTTTTCACCGCATTTCTACAAGACCAAGGACGATCGTTATGTGATGCCGCTGGATTTTTATAATCGCCTCAGAATTTCCATGCTGAAATTTCTGAATGTTCCAGAAGACAAAGAGGCCATTGCTGAAGCCATCCTGAAATGGAATGCTGATGAACTGGAGGAAAAAGCTAACGCCGAAGGTCTGGTGATGACACAACTCAGGTCCGTTCATGAATTTCTTGCCACTGCGCAGTTCGACGTTCTAGAAAAGTTGTCCATCATTCAGATTGAAAAAATCGGAGAGAGCGATCCGATTCCGTTCACATCCAATCCCAGCACTCCGCTGGACGGAATCCGGGCGCTTGGAATGGGCCATGTAATCGCTGGTGCAGGGACAGGTCGGGGACTTGCATTGCACGGCGCTGATGTGCTTAACATCTGGTCATTGGCGGATGTAGAAATGGAAAGTCTTTATGCAACTGCCGATGTAGGCATGCGCTCAGCAAAGCTTGATCTCAAGTCAATCGAGGGAAAAGCAACTATGGATGACCTGCTTAAAACCACAGACGTATTTTTTGCTAACCGCCGTGTTGGCTATCTGGAGAAATATGGACTGTCGGCAAATGACATAGCAAAGATCAGACCTGGTATTATCCACGCAACGGTCTCGCTGTTCGGAGAACAAGGACCGTGGGCAAGTCATGGTGGCTTTGATGTATCTGCTGGCGTTGCCACAGGCATCATGGCGATGGAAGGGACATTGGAAAATCCGCAGTTGCCATCCATCATGGTGGTCGACGATTATCTGGTCGCATGGCTACTGACAACAGCCATCATTGCAACCCTGGTTCGCAGAGCTGAAGAAGGCGGCAGCTACAAAATCCATTGTTCGCTATCACGAACTGTTTTGTGGATGTATCAGCTAGGTGTGTTCGATAAAGAATTCGCAAAATCCATCGCCGGAAAGTCCCCGGGGCATGAATTTATGGATCCCGACCTTTTCAGCGCTGACACTCCGTTGGGAAAATATCAGGGAGTGACCGAACAGGTATTCATGTCTAGAACGCCTGGGCATTACAAGTATGCGTTACTTCCCCGGGGCGCATCAAATCCGGTCTGGGAGAAATAGCATCGCGAAGAATACTAAAGGATCGACGTTCACGCTAAAGCCGATAAAGGTCAACGCGTGCATGAGGATGATGACCCATTAGCCGGGTAATCATCCTCATTTTATTAGTCGAAGTAGGAGAGGGGCTAAGTTCAACTGCGGAGTGAATCGCTTATTTTGCTAGCTTTTTTAAGTCTTTGCACCCCCATTCCTGAATCACATGAATGATAGGCATTAAAGACTGACCATACTTGGTAATCTTGTATTCCACTCGAGGGGGGATTTCGGCATAAATGATTCGTTCCAGAATACCATCTTCCTCCAACTCGCGCAGTTGATTAACCAACATCTGCTTGCTTATACCCGGAATGACCCGATGTAATGAGCTGAAGCGATTACAGTTCAAACTAATAGCGTGAATAACCAAGACTTTCCATTTCCCCCCGATCCGGTTTAAAAAATGGGTAACCCCGCAATTAGTAGGGTTATAATCCTTGTTTTTCCTTTTACCTTCCATTGGTCTATAATTTTGTACTAGCCAACATTTTATTGACTAATAGCATATTTGAGACAAAAGTAACAATTTAGCACCTTTAACAACGAAGAACACTTTCCAAATGAGAACAACAGCACTACTTTTAACAATCGGCTTGGTTACGACCGTCTTCGCTCAAAAAACAGTTGAACACAATAAACACCAAATTATGACAGTAGAACAGATTAAACAATCCCTCGTAGGAGAATGGAAAAGTATAGCCCCCGAAATACGGCCAAGCATTGCAAAAAATGCTGATGGAAGTATGAAGCCTTTTTATCTGACACGTGAATTTACCTATTTGGCTGGCGACAAATTTCAACTCGATGTGATTAATTCCGCCGATGCCTATGGCAAAGTCCCTCTGGTAAAAATGGTGATTAAAGGTAGCATAGTCTGGCAAGGGGAGCATCCGATTGCAGAAGGCGCGCAAAAAGTGAAGTTTATTGCAGACGAGGCATATGAAGTAACCCCTTTAATTCAGGGTTTTGCTGACGCCATGAATCAACTCGCCAGCAAAGGCTTCGATAAATGGGAAGTAAATGGTACACAAAGTATTATGGGCAAAGCATTTGCACCGTTCGGACTGAGTGAAGGACAAATATTTGCTGAATACGACTTGATTTACCTATTCAATGATATGCTATTTTGGGGAGCCAGGAACGTGGACGGCCGTGGCTTTGACAAAGAAGAAAACAGACCAACCAATTTGCAAATCCCACTGGTTAGAAGAAAGTAATCCGCATGGCGGCGAGATCAGCCGGAAGTAATCTGAGCATGTGCCAGTGTTTCTTATCAATTTCAGCAAGAATCAGGTTGCTGACGTACAGCCTATTTGCTTCCTTTGCTTCTTTCTAAACAAAGAAATTAAAGGAATAATTTATGAAAACATTGATTATAATCGATGCCCAAAATGAGTTCTCCCCCGGTGGAAAAAGGCCCGTGCCTGAGCATTCCAGAATAATAGGTGTGATAAGAAATAGCGTTGAACAAGCTCGTGAGAAAGGAGGGCATATAGCTTGGGTCAGGCATTTCAACCGGCCAACAGAGTCACCTGCTTTTGTCCCGGGGACTTGGGGAGCCGAATTTGTGCCGGATCTTGTGCCTGCCCCCGGGGCGGATAAGGAAAGGGAATTTCAAAAAGAAGTTTATGGGGCATTTACCGGTACCGATTTGGGAGCATGGCTCAAAACAATAGGGGGCAGTCAAGTGGAAATCATGGGATTTTATACCCATGGCTGTGTCTCCACTACTGCCCGTGAAGCCATTATGGCCGGGTTTACCGTGTATATACAACGGGAAGGAACTGGAGCCTGTGCCATGAGTCATGAATTATTAGGCGCCCAGACCGCCGAAGAAGTGCGAAGGACGGCGTTGCTGCAATTGGCAAACATGGGAGCAATTGTTTTTGGCGTCCATCAGATTTGAAAGAATAATTAGCATTTCCCTATATCTTTATGTTAGATGGGTAACGAATTAACCATTAACTATTACAGGGTTGAACGGGCAATCCACTACATTACTACTCACTTCAAGGATCAGCCCGATCTGGATGAGATTGCCGAAAAGGTGCACCTTAGTCCCTTTCATTTCCAGCGCCTATTTTTAGACTGGGTCGGAATTACCCCCAAAAAATTCCTCCAATTCGTTACGATTGATTATCTGAGGAGCCAGTTGCCAGGAACGAAAAATGTAATTGAAGCCGCAACCCTGGCCGGGTTATCCAGCCAGTCACGGGTATATGATCTCTTTGTAAATATCGAAGGCGTTACGCCCCAGGAATTTAAATCGGCCGGACAGGGTTTGGAGATTTCCTATGGCTACCACGTTACCCCTTTCGGCATGTGTTTTATCGCCATTACCGCGAGAGGGGTTTGTGATTTGCATTTTATTGATGAGAAAGGCAGTCGGGATGAATTTGAACGATTTAAAAATAAGTGGCCTTTTGCCGCATTGAAACATCAGCCGGACGTCACCCAGCCCTTTATTCAGAAGATCTTCCGGCCAGGATCAGAAAAAAAGCAAACAATCAATCTGGTAGTCCAGGCAACGGATTTCCAAATTAAAGTGTGGGAAGCATTGGTAAATATCCCCTTTGGAGCAGTTCGCTCTTATCAGCAAATTGCGCAAGAGCTTGGCCATCCAAGTAGTATAAGATCCGTTGCTTCCGCAGCCGGTAAAAACCCCATTTTATACCTCATTCCCTGCCACCGCATCATCACTAAAGATGGAACGGTAGGGAATTTCCAATATGGAAAAATTCGGAAGCAAACCATGATTGCCTGGGAAATGGCCACGCTTTCCGTTTGAGAACCTTATTAATATATCTTTGTCCATTCAGAAATATCAGTATATGATGCCTCCTCTTACTGTAATTTATTTGCAACTGGAAACCCAAGGAACTAAGACTTATAAAAATGTTCCCGTTTCGTTGATAAATGATCATATTGTAAAAGTCAGTGTAATGACGGAGCCCTTTTATTGGCACTATCATCCAAATAGTGACGAAATCTTCCTGGTGATAGAAGGCGTATTGTGTATTGACCTGGAAGACCGGACGGTAGAATTAGCGACCGGACAATTGTTTACTATTCCTGCGAATACCAGGCACCGTACCCGGCCTCAGGGCAACCGGTCTATTAATCTTACTTTTGAACTCGCAGCTATGGAAACTATCAAGTCTTGACCCTGATGCCTTTAGATAGGATCATTGAATTTCCGGACAGGGAACTTTTTGTCCTTATGGAGCAGGGCTATTTCAACCTACCTTTTGTTTAACAGGGCTTTCCTTTTCCGGCATCAATTGCGGGAATGAAATTCCACATTTATAACGCAGGCGTAATTATCACCCAGCTTAAATTAAAATAAATGAATCTAACTAAAATAATTAATCGTTCCATAGCGTTCGGTCTGTTGTTTCACATGGTATGGAGTGCAAGCCAGGCCATAGCGCAGATACCAACCCGCAACCCGCATACGCCCGGCTTTGTATCAGCCACGGAATTACCGGATGGCGTTAATCCCTCGCCCGACTCCAATGGGAATTTTATTATTGGCCCTACACATGATCCTGCACCAGAATCGACGGTGCAGGCCAACGTACTGCAGGGGAGCATATATCGCTTTATCATGGATTCAAAGGACAGCAAAATATATCCCGGCATTGCCCGGGAACCAAATACATTTGGCACTCCAGATCCGGCAAATCCTGCTGAGTTAATCGTCACTACAAGCAATCCGGCTCCCTACACCCGCCACGTGGCAGTGTATATTCCAAAACAATATGTTGCTGGTACCTTAGCGCCGTTCATCGTTGGCTCCGACGGGCCGGATAATTTACTTTTCACGGTATTGGACAACCTGATTGCCGAAGGCAAAGTGCCGGCGCTGATAGCCATCTCTGTCGGCAACGGCAGTGGTGATGCCCAGGGCAGTGAACGGGGCCTTGAATATGATGCCATGAGCGGCGTATATGCAGATTTTATTGAAAAAGAGGTATTGCCCTTGGTGGAGAGTAAGTGCGATGTAAAACTGACCAAAGACCCTGCCGGCCGCGCGACAATGGGTGGCAGTTCGGGCGGGTCGTGTGCGCTCATTATGGCGTGGTATCATCCTGAATGGTATCATCGAGTGCTCACCTATTCCGGTACTTATATAAACCAGCAATGGCCCTACAACCCGAAAACGCCACACGGCGCCTGGGAATTTCATGAACGCCTCATTCCGGATAGTCGCAAAAAACCGTTGCGAATCTGGATGGAAGTAGGCGATCAGGACCTTTTTAACCCCAACGTAATGCGCGATAATATGCATGATTGGGTGCTTGCCAATGAAAATATGGCAAAGGCACTCGCCGCTAAAAACTATCAATACCAGTTTATTTTCGCCCGCAACGCAAAGCACGTAGATTCAAAAGTAAGAATGCAAACCCTTCCGGAAGCGCTGGAATGGCTTTGGAAAGATTACCACCCTGCAAAGATTGCGCAATAACGCATTTTTTGACTACAGGCTACTAACTATAGCATTCTTCATAAACCAAATCCGGGCGGCTTTGCATCGCGTCAAAAGTTTAACCTGCTGCCTGCTTATTTTAAGCTATATTATTAACGAGCGCAGCTATGATAAATTTAATACCAATGCGAAGGATATCCGCAGGGTGACGCGCATTTTTTATGCCGCTAAAAACGTGGAGAGCCTGCATTTAAGCGCGATTGCGCCACCGTTTGGGCCTTTGCTGCAAAGCGCATTTCCAGATATTAAAAAAATAACCCGGGTGCTGCCTATCGGAAGTACAGCCTTTCACTACAAGGACAAGCTCTTTGATGAAAAGAATAGCGCCTTTGCCGATGAGAACTTCTTCGACTTTTTCACTGTACCGGTAGTTATAGGCGACCATAATAATGCGCTGAAAGAGCCTTACAGCATTATGCTGAGCGAAACCATGGCCAAAAAATATTTCGGCGATTCCGACCCGATTAACAAAGGTATATTTCTGGATAACGTTTTCCTGGGTAAGATTACGCACGACTTCAAAGTTACCGGTGTATTTAAATCTTTTCCTGCCAACTCGCACATGCACCCCGAGATACTGATGTCATTCAGTACTCTAAAAGATCCGGTAATTTATGGCGAGAACGGCTTAGCGAACGATTTTGGAGGTAATGCCTTTTACACCTACCTGCTTTTCCCAAAGGACTATAATACCGACAGGATTGAAAGCCAATTGCCTGATTTCCTGGATAAATACGTACACCTTGATGGTACGGGCGGAAACGCTAAAACACACGATGGGACCAAACTCACATTTGAAAAGCTCACCGACATACACCTGCGCTCACATCTGGATGATGAGTTTGAAGAAAACGGCGATATCAAAAGGGTATACATATTTTCGGCTATAGCGTTGTTTATTTTGCTGATAGCCTGCATCAACTATATGAACCTATCCACCGCGCGTTCGGTATTGCGGGCAAAGGAAATTGGTATCCGCAAGGTTATCGGGGCTCAACGAAAGGAGATCATTGGCCAATTTTTAAGTGAATCGTTACTGATCACCTGGCTTGCGCTTGCAATGGCCATGATGGCAACGACATTTCTACTGCCAATGATCAATCATTTGGCAAACACCAATCTCGCATTTAATAGCCTCCTGCAATGGCAAATTTTATTGCCCCTCTTGTTGCTGCCGTTTATAATAGGCCTCATTAGCGGCATTTACCCGGCCATATTTATGTCGTCGTTTTTACCGGTGAAGGTTTTGAAAGGTATTGTAAAAACCGGCTCAGGCGGAGTGTCATTCCGCAAGGTGCTGGTTGTTTTGCAGTTTTCTATTTCGATTATCCTGATAGTAGCGACTACCGTAGTGTACCGCCAACTGCAATACATTCAGAAAATCGACTTAGGTTTCAGTAAGGACGCAGTTTTAACTATGGCGTATGTTGGACAGCTAGATCCTCAATACGATGCATTTAAAGCGGATTTACTGAAAAACGAAGCGATAAAAGATGTTGGTCGTTCATCGCGTATTCCATCGGGCCGCCTGCTCGACTACCAAAACGGGTCGGTTTCGGTAGATGGCGTAATGAAACCCATCCAAGGCGACCTGAAATCCATCAGCACCGATTACGGCTTTATCCCGACTTATGGCATGAAAATGGCCGCCGGACGCAATTTCTCGGAAGAGTTTTCAACCGATACGAATAACTATATTATAAACGAGGCGGCGGTACGGTCGCTGGGCTGGAAAACCCCGCAAGATGCTATCGGTAATGATATTACATATGGAGATACTCGTGGCAAAGTGATCGGCATCGTTAAGGATTTTCACTTCGAGTCGTTGCACCAGGCAATTACTCCGCTGTTATTTGGAATGCCACCGCCCGGCAAAAGCAACTATCATGTAATTTCAGTAAAGGTAGATAGCCGCAATGTCCAAAGCGCAGTGAGTTCTCTGCAGGCCACCTGGCATAAATATTTGCCCGAAACTCGTTTTGATTTTACCTTCCTGGATGATAAATTCGCTCAACTATACAGCAGCGAACAACAGCAGGGCAAGCTCTTTACTATATTCTCTTGTATCGCCATATTTATAGCATGTTTGGGGTTATTCGGATTGTCGGCGTTTACCATTGCCCAGCGGGTTAAAGAAATTGGCGTACGAAAGATACTGGGAGCAAGTGTGCGGCAAATTGTACTTGAGCTATCAAAGGATTTCCTGCTGTTAGTTTTAATATCAGCTGTAATTGCCATTCCGGTAGCCGGATGGTCGATGCATAAATGGTTGGCTGATTTTGCATTCCATACCGAAATAAGCTGGTGGATATTTGCGGCAGCAGGTATTATAGCGCTGATTATAGCGTTCGTAACGATCAGTTTTCAATCCATTAAAGCGGCACTGGCTAATCCGGTGAAGAGCCTGCGAAGCGAATAACATAGTGTGGTGAATGCATCCCCCTACTCGCTTCTTCAGTTACGTCACCGTCAAACAGTTTTGTGGTGAAACTGACACCCATGTTTTTTGCCTCATGCGGGAATATTTCCCACGCGAAGCTTTGCGCGTTTTCCAGGGAGTCAAATTCGTATAAACCCCCAACGGAATTTGAACCGATGCCGCTCAGCCAGGTCTTTCGTATTAGACCTTTTACCTGTAATAAAGTAGGATTGACATCTTTCCAGGGGACTTGCTCGAAGGGTACCGCGATCTGTAGCTCGGTGTAGACAAACACCTTTTTAATTGGATTGCTCATTGTTAATAATTTAATTGTTTACAACGAGACAAAAGTGTGTAGCCTTCGCCGATATCAGATCGGAAGGTCATGAGATTCGACCCGGTTTTGCGGGCAGGAGCCCAAAAAAAGTGGAGGAAATGTTAGAAGGCATCACCAAGGGCCTTTATATTTGTTAGGCAATAAAAATAAAAACAAGAATGAATTTCACCAAACTGGTCCCCAATATATTTTATACGGATATTAAAGTTGGTCTGAGATTTTTTATTGAATGTCTTGAATTCACTATGGGTCATGAAGAATTGAATTCGGATCAACCTTATTGTGTAATCAAGAAAAATGATTTGTCTATGCTCTTATTCCAAAACAAGGAATATGCGGAAAAAGACCGGCCTGAATTTAGGCTTGTAACAAATGATATTGAAGAGGTCTACAAAAAAGTGGCGTCAACGCATCCGGAATTCTTGCATCCAAATCTTAAAGAAATTACCCTTCGGCCATGGGGAGCAAAAGAATTCGCATTAAAAGACGAGTCGAATGTTTGTATAATCATTCAGCAGTGGTAAAGTCGCCTGTTATATGCTTCCTGATGCTGGTCAGTACGCATGATGCTTATTGTCAGACCACAACTAACGTGGCAAATTTTAACAAGCAATCGTATTATTTGGAATTTGCAGGCAATGGCCGGAGCATCTTGTGCTTTAATTATGAAAGGCTCTTGTCTTCCGGTCAACCTTATTTGCATTATGCCACGAGGATTGGAATTGGTTATGCGACAAGAAATTTCGATTCAAGTGGAATTGTCAACATCCCTTTGGAAGCTACCGTACTATTGGGTAAAAGCAAACATTTTTTGGAGGCTGGCGTAGGGTATACCATTTCAATACAGAAATCGAATACGGAGACTTCGGTTACGCCTCACTTACATTATAATAGTCTATCTGGATTTTATTGTTTTAGAATGGGATACAGGTTTGCAGAAAAGGACGGAGTTCTGGTACGCTTTGCTCCGTCTTTGCAGTTTGAGCAGAACCCAGTTTGGAAAGTGGATTTGAGCTGGGGAGTGTCGATTGGTATTTCATTTACTGCTTTCCGTGAGATTTGGGATTAATACTGAGACTAATCGAGCACGGTCTTCCTGCCTTCCGTACATTTTATTGATAACGGCGGTGTCGTGCTGTAATTCTACCGTTTTTCCAGTAGACAGCAATAGCGTCCTGAACGGCTGAGTTTTAGAGGTTTTATCGTATCCCTGGCGGCCTGCCAGCGTTAAGGCCTTGTGCTCTTTAACGCCCAGGCGATAAGCAGGGGTTGGAATGCCAGCCGTGCGAGACGTTTAGAATCGGTGTTCAATCCAAAGGCATTACGGCGATGGGTGTACTGAGCAATATTGCCCGGGAAGACGGCGGCAAAGAAAATAGCGGCTACTTTGCCGATCCGTGGGCGATTTTTTCCCGTCGCCAGGATGAGCGCTGTCCCTAAGCCGATTTCCGCTAATCCGGAATATACGACGGTATCGTCCTTTTCAAGGGGAATCCAATTGGGTACCTGGGCTCGGAAATCCTTGCGGGCGAATGTCAGATGGCTAATCCCGGCAAAAACCAAACCTGTGCCGAGTAATATTCGGGAAATTGTTTTTGTATTTGAAGCGTCCATAACGTTTTTACAATTGATCCTGCAAGAATAGGTCCAAGTGTCAGGACGAGGATCGCGCGGATTTGCCTTTTTCAAGTGCGGCCTTTTTCGCCCGCACTTGCATTGTCGTCGCGCAGCAACATTTCCGATAGATAAGGAGAGGTAAAGTTCTCTATAATTTTGCATGTGTTGTTATACTTCTTTGAGAAAATGTTATATAATTCCCACCTCTCCGTCTCTGCAATAGTGTTCCATTTGGTGGAGATCTACCATTATTTGAGTTAAGGATGAAGCATATGCGATTATTGGGTGGTCCGGCAACTCGGATATTGCAAAGGAGACTGGCCGGTGTATCTCAGGCAATGGGATATTGGGTCAGGGCAAAGTTGTTTTAATGGTGTACATTCAAGCAATGATACCAAGGCATCTAAACATTTTGCTTGCAGATGATGATATCGATGATTGTCTTTTTTTTAAGACTGTGGTTGGCAGCTTTCCGTTACCCACTGTTCTGTCTTACGTGCACGATGGGGAGCAGCTTATGAAACTCCTCAAAGAATCCATAGCAATACTTCCTCATATTCTCTTCCTCGATCTTAACATGCCTCGGAAAAATGGTTTTGAGTGCTTGACGGAGATAAAGCATGACGACAAATTGAAAGCCCTTCCTGTCATCATGTACTCTACCTCCTCTGAACGAGATTTAACGGACCGATTATATGATAACGGCGCTTATCATTTCATCAGAAAGCCTTCTGATTTCTTACAATTTAAAAAAGTAGTTCATTATTCATTGACCCTTATAATGCAAGGAAACAGTGTACAAGGAACTAGAAATAATTTTATTCTAAATGTAGAAAATAACCTGATCCGTCCAGAAGCGTTTTGAGATATATTTGACGGCGAAATGAAGTTAAAGGTTTTAGGCGGCCAGGCAACTCTGATCTTCAAATAAATTGATTACACTTTGGCTATAACTATTAAATCTTCCGATGAACAGCTAATATTGGTTCGAGAGGAGCTATGTTTTGAAAAAGAAGCGAACGCAAAGCTATTTGCAGACCTTATAGTTGCCCGAAATGAACTTTCCTTTCAGAAAGATGAGCAAGGGAAAAGAGCGGCAGAGTTGGGCATTGCTAATATAGAACTGGCTTTTGAAAACGGAGAGAAAGAAAAGCGAGCGATCGAATTAGGCATTGCTAATGTCGAGTTGATCTTTCAAAACAACGAAAAAGAAAAGCGTGCAGCCGAGCTGGGCATCGCTAACTTAGAGCTCGCGTTTCAAAATGATGAAAAGGAACAACGGGCGATAGAGCTGGGGATAGCTAACAAGGAACTTGTTTTTCAAAATGAAGAAAAAGAAAAAAGAGCGGCGGAATTAATCATTGCTAATAAAGAGTTACTGGCATTTACGTACATATCAAGCCACGATTTGCAGGAGCCGCTCCGAAAAATACAAATGTTTTCTTCAGTCATACTGACAGACGAAGCTAATAAGCTATCTGAGACGGGCAAATATAATATTGAACGCATACAACTGGCGGCAAAAAGAATGCAGCAACTTATTAATGATTTGCTTGATTTTTCCCGCATAACTACCACGGAACTCACGTTTGAAAAAACGGAACTTTATACGATCATTGAGGACGTAATAGCTGAATTAAAGGATACAATTCTGGAAAAGCAGGCAACTATCGATGCCGCAGACCTGGGCTCAGCCAATGTCATTGCCTTTCAGTTTCGGCAACTCATTTATAATCTCATAAGCAATGCGCTGAAGTTTTCAAAGCCGGCATTGCCGTCTCACATAATAATTAAGAGCAGGGTGGTAAAAGGGACTCACTTAGATAAAGAACTGGGTTCACTTGAAAGAGAATATTTTCATCTGACCATTAAAGACAATGGAATAGGATTTGACGGCCAGTTCAAGGAACGAATTTTCGGCGTGTTTCAACAACTACACAACAAAGAAATGTTCGGCGGCACTGGCATCGGGCTTGCCATCGTAAAAAAAATAGTGGAAAATCACAATGGTTCCATCACGGCTTCGAGTGAATTAGGACGAGGGGCGACTTTTGATATCCATATTCCAATTAGGGAATTGCTGTAAACACTGAGTTAGTTGAATTACAATTGCATCTGGCTCATTAATATATTCTTACAAATTCCCACTTCCTGTCTCACTACCCCTCGCATGAAATAAAGAGTTAATCAAATAAAAGGTTGTAAATACCTGCTGCAAAGAATAGAACTGCGATACCAAATATATACTCCGTGAGAATTAAAAATCTGGAAGCGTATCGAAGCGCCTTGTGTAACCCCTTTCTCTCACGATTAGCCTTTTCTTCATTGTCGTCTGCTTTGGCTCTAAGGTAAGATATATGCCATGACATGCTATCTGAGGCATAGAATCGGTGAAACAGCGAAAGTGCGGCACATAGAGCGAAAAAGCAAATGGAAATAAAAAGAAAATGAAGATGATGTAGGGGAGGGTGATCTTTTTCATCTCTTAATTTAATCAGTAATATCGATCCAAACCCTCCAATTGCCAGGAGCGATATTCTCAGGAGCTCAGAAGAAAAGTTCAAGTACCGGTCTAAGATTTCAAAATCCGGTTTGTAATCGGTCTCTGATTGTATACTCATAAGGGCTAATTTATGTTACCATTTTTACCCCGGCCTTTTAGGGTGTTCCCAATGAGTGGATTGTTCGAGCGTCTTGAAGGGACTGGAGGTATAGGTTTAGTGTAGGGCGTACAAAAACTCAGATGGAAGGTCGGTTTTTTTTTAATGGTTTCCCGGGTTAAAACACCCTTTTTCTTAAACTTAGCTCATTGTTTCTATCGTTTTAAGACTTTCTGAAGTTGCCAGGTCGTCTCAATCCTACGCTCACGCTATCTGTAGAGACATCCGGTCCTTTTTATCCGTTCTGAAGGCCAGAGCCATTACCCCCACCGAAAGGAGGATAAGGAGCAGATAGCTGTAACCCAGGTTGGTTTCATCCTTGGCAGGCAGGAAGGAAACAATCCCCGAGCTGGTTAGAGACACGAGCACGTACATAATACCACCGGTAAGTCCGCTGGCAATCCCCGCGTTTTTAGGAAACCTGCTTAAACAGAAGGTGAAATAATTATTAAATGTATACCCGGAACAAACGTGGATAATAAAGGCGAAGAACAACAGCGAATACAAATTCGAGATCAGGGATATGCTGGCCAACATGGCCACCACAAACAACACTTGCAGACCGATGTTGAAGAGCAGTTTTTTGAAAAATGGACGGTGGATGGTCGCCTTCCCTATGAAACCACCGGTCATCCAGGCGAGACCTGATATCAATGCACCATATCCTGCGGTTACCGGCGTTAAACGCAGTTGGTGTTCTATGATAAAGGGGCCGGTCATATTGTATACCATTACCATGGAATAGGCCAGTCCTATCATCATTATTCCGAATACAAAGCTGTACGTCCCGAACATTCCGGCATATGTATCCACAATCTTTTTAAGATTGAAATCCGAAAAATGCTCCAGGGTTTCCCCGCTGAAGAAGAATTCCAGGATGGCTATCCCCACTGCCAGGCCTGCGAGGAGGTAAAAATTCGACGCCCAGCCGAAACTCGCCTGCAGGTACCCTCCGATAAAGGGGGCAATGATGGGACCGGCAGACCATATAATGGAGAACAGGCTGAGATAATGCTTTAATTTATCCCCGGTGAATAAATCCACAAAATAGGCCCGCTTTCCTACTATAATGGCTCCCACCGTTATCCCGTGTATGATGCGCATCGCGTAGATAACATATATGTCGTGCGTATTGGCTATCACCACGCTGGCCGCGGCAAAGATCAGCAAAGACACCAGGCTGGCCCTGTACCTTCCGAAGCTATCCAGCAGGCTGCCTATAAATAACTGGGAAATCCCATAACTGATTAAAAAAATGGTGAGGGTAAATTGTACCTGCAAACTGCTCGTATGCATGGTCGCCGCCATATTGGGCAAAGAAGGAATATAGATGTCCGTTGCAAATCCTGACAACGGAAGCAAGGCGAATGCCAAGACGGTGGCAATGCCTTGATGTTTTTCTTTTATCATGGAACAAAATTACCCCCGGGTCGCGGATTGTTGCTTACAATATCCAAACCAATAATTATAAAATTCAAACAAACACTTCCCTCGCTTCCATAGGGGTAAGCCCCGTCTGCTTTTTGAAAAAGTTATTGAAATAGCTGGGGTATTCAAAACCGAGTCCATAGGCAATCTGGGCAACGTCCCAGTCCGTATGCCTGAGCAGGTCCCTCGCTTCTTTTACGATCCTTGCGGCGATAAGCTCAGTGGTGGTCTTACCCGTCACGTCTTTTAAGGCACGGTTCAGGTGGTTTACGTGTACCGACAGGCTTTCTGCAAAGTGATTGGCCGTCTTTAGTTGAATAGGGGCGCCGGGGGCGTCAACCGGAAACTGTCTTTCCAAAAGCGCCAGGAACAAATGCGCTGTGCGGGAAGAGGCGTTGACCTGTTTTCTAAGCTCTTCCGTGGGCTGCATCTTCATCGCCTCATGGATGATCAGGTGCAGGTAATTGCGCAGGAGGTCGAATTTATGAACATATTCGGAGGCCATTTCCTCTCTCATTTTCAGGAAAAGGGCTGAGATCGTTTTTTGCTGCCTTTTATCAACGAAAAAAAAGGGCATCGCCCCAGTCTGAAACAGGGGTGATGTCTGCAAGGTCTCCTTTTTCTCATTAGGATGGACGAACGCCTCGGTGAACAGACAATACCAGCCTTTCTGTTCTGCGGATACCGCTTCCCAGGAATAGGGAATCAGGGGATTGGCAAAGAGTAAAACGGGTCTGTCCAGTGTACTCCATTTGTCCCCATAATATAATTTACCCGTCCCAATAATCAGCGATACCTTGTAGAAATCACGCCGGCCATAGGGCGTCTGCCGGCATCCGGAGTTGCGGGGAAACACGTTAAAGTGCCCCGATCCGGCGTTGTTCAACTGGATATCGGCGGCATTCGTTTGGAGGACGCGCGCATAAAATTCCTGGATGGTTTCGGTTGAATGCATACAGCAAAGCTATAAAATTCAAACATTATAAGAAAGGCCCGGCTTACACAGTAAAGGGCGGCCTTGTAATAACCACCTTTGATTACAAAGAATTGTATACCAGGCTTCTTACCGAGAGATATATGCGGATGGAAAGTTAATGCACTTTGATCACCTGGCCGGTCTGGGCGCCGAGCACGCTTTTCACATAGGCATTTACCACCCTGTCCATGGAGACGGGGATATGTCCGGGGAAATAGGGGAAGAAGCTGGGTGAGTCTTCTACCACATTGGGGCTGACCACGTTGATGCGTATACCATTTTCCAGTTCAATAGCAGCGGCCCTGACAAAGGCTTCAATGGCCCCATTGACGGCACTGAGATTGGCAAACAGGGGTTGTGGTTCTTCCGTAAGAATACCCGTCGTCAGCGTAAAAGAGCCTTTCGGGCGGATATAATGCTGGCCTATTAATACCAGGTTGATCTGTCCCAGTAATTTACTGTCGATACCCTTCCTAAAATCGGCGTCGGTCATTGTTTTAAGCGGGCCGAAATGGCCGCTGCCGGTTGCGCTGATCACGGCGTCGAAGGGGCCGGCCTGTTTGTACATGGCCTCGATGGCAGCGGGTGAATTAATATCTGTGTTGATGTTTCCGCTCTTTGACCCAACCTTGATGATCTCGTGATCCGGTTCCAGGAAGGCTGTTATCTTTTTACCGAGGGTGCCGGAAGCACCGATGATGATGATTTTCATATCTGATGTAATTTGAAGACTTCCTTGATCGACCGGAGGGCATTGCTGACATTGACTCCCCCGGCATAGAATAACATTTGAAGGACGGTTTCCACGACCTGTTCCCGGGTAGCGCCCAGTTTCAACGCTGCGTCTGTATGGGCTCTCAGTTGGGGGTCTGCGCTTCCTCCGATGGTGGTGCAGGAAGCGATGAGTAACAGCTCTCTGGTCAGCAGGTCCAATCCCGGTCTCCCCATGATCCCGGCCAGGGCCCATTCCAGGGTCATACTGACAAAATCCGGACAGATATCTTCCAATGATTGTACTAATTGTTCCCCCGACTGGCCTCCGTGGAGGGTTTCGAGGAGGGCGAGGCCCTTTTGATATTCACTGCTCTGTGTTTTCATGAGGCAAAATTCCAACATTACTGGATAAAAAGCAAGTAGTTACCCAAAAGTATAGTATTGACAAATTTGTCGTATTTTGAATGGACGCGGTGTTGCGGGTAAAAAATAATTTTCATGCGAAAAAAATATCAGGAAGCCACTCAATGCCCCATTACAGCCACTATCGATGTGGTCGGTGGAAAATGGAAACCTGTTATCATATATGTACTCATGGACGGCACATTACGTTTCGGTGAGATCCACCGGATCATTCCGGGCATTGCCCTGAAGGTCCTGTCCCGGCAGTTAAAGGAACTGGAACAGGACGGGATCATTACCCGTAAGGTATTCGCGGAGGTCCCTCCCCGTGTGGAGTATGCGCTGTCGGAAAAAGGGGAGAGCCTCCGGGACATCATGCTGCTGCTTTCCGAATGGAGCAAGGAGCATCTGCTCCAAGCTATGCCGGCAGCGATATTGGGGTAGGAAGTCCTGGAGGGTCCGGTCATGACGCCGGGTAGTAGAAATCGAGGAACGCTTTATTTTAGTCAATCGGCGTCCACGTCTCCGGCGATCCCATTGACCTGGTTATGCTTCAGGAGTCAATTGGTCATCATGGCTGGAGCAGGCTGGGGCGTGTATCGCTGTGAAATTTTACACTCAAGCACAAAACAGTTATCTTTGACGATGAAACACCTCCTCGTCTTAATTGATCCACAAAATGACTTTACTAGCAGTAAAGGTTATTATGCAACAAAACACGGGATTAGTCAAATTTCTGACGCCAAATCAAATATTAGCCATTTATTCACGCAGTTAAAGCACGAGGCCGTAATTGTTATTGCTGATTATAAGCCCAACCAGTTTGAAGCTGGTGTATTACTATGTATATCAGGAACATATGGTCATCAAATAGATGCAGATATCGAAGTTCCAAAGTCTTTACCAGTTTTCAGTAAATGCGAACATAGCTGCTTTTCATCGGATGAATTTAATAAGCTGTTGAAAGCAAAACAAATAGAAACGTTGCTCATTTGCGGCTTTTTAGCAGAATATTGTGTAAAACAAACTGCTCTTGATGCATTAGCGCTTGGTTATAACGCTACGTTGGTTATCGACTGTATTGGAACAGGTGATGACATTCAACATAGGCGTGAACGAACCTTTGATGAATTAGAGAACAAAGGTGCTGTACTGATGGATAGTAAAGACTAGCCAAAGCTTCATGAAATTTAAATGAGACACTATCCAGAATTTGAAAAGGTCAGAAAGGGTAGATCATCAATCATTAATTAATACCCAACTATTTTACTAATTGAAGTAAGCCCTGATAATAATTCTCAAAACCATGTTCATGGCAGTTTAAAAACAGATATGGCTCCATAAGTTCAAGCTCAATAAAATAAAAGTTCCATTTGATATTATTCCATCATAAGGGGATTGGGCGATAAAAGTAGCTCGCCCGGCGCCCCCTTTATCAGTTGTCCCCCTTCCCGCAAAAAAACAGGTGTTTTCACGGTTGCACCAGTCGTCAGGATTAAATACCTTGCTTAAGCTCCTCCAAATCGCAAGCTCCTCCGGACTCATTCCCATAACTTCTAAAAAAACCCATCATGGACGAACTGGAAAAACAACAACGAACCAAACTGGTCATTGACGCCATCTCCAAGAACCTTCCGGCATTGAAACGCTTCAGCGGGATCACAAACGCAGGCGCCGGGTTGAGATCAAAAAACGGGAAGTTCACCGATGAAATTTGCATGGTGATCGAAGTAGAGAAGAAGAAGCCGAGGAGCGAGCTCCATGAAAATGAGCTCATCCCGCCCGAAATTGACAATATACCGGTGGACATCATTGAAAGACGGCCGGCGGTTTTGTATGATCTCGTCATACCTATAGAGGAAGCGATCGACCAGAACAGGTACCGCCCCCTGAAGGGAGGTTGCCAAATCTCCAACGGGCTAGAATCTAAACCTGGTTTTGTAAGTGTTGGTACAATGGGGTGTATGATCTTTATACCGGCGAGTAAAAAGAAGAATGAATACAATGCCTTACTCAGCAACTATCACGTCATGTTTGCTAACGGCGGCAAGGTCGGGTCGTCTATCGGCCAGCCCTTCCTTTCCGCAACAGATACCGTTGGAACAATTACTGCCGGGGATAAGATCGGCAAGGAAGTGGACTATGCTATAGCCAAACAGGCATCGGGAGTCGGCGGTTCGAATGACGTATTGGTGATTGGAACATTAACAGGCTTCGGTGATGCATATGTAGGTCAGCGGGTTAGAAAATATGGCAGGACGACGGAATATACAGTCGGCCAGGTTACAGTTGTAGGATGGTGGATGAGTCCGGATCCTCCTTATACTATTGTTTATACTGGGCTGACCATCTATGAAGGGTATCCTAATATAAATCCGACAGGCAGATTCTCTGACAGCGGCGATTCAGGGTCGGTGATTGTGAACGATAGCAACAAGGTGGTCGGGCTGCTTTGGGGAGGAGATAATTTAGTGCCCGACGCTACGTTTGCCAATGATCAAAGAAGGCTGCACCAGGTGGGAGGCAACTTTACTATCCCGGTGCCTACCCCATTGCAAATGCAACAGATCTTTTCCGATACGGCAAGGCTGGACCTATACAAAGAATTATTACAACAGTCCGAACATAGCCGGGAGATATACAGCGAATTCATAAACAATGTGGAGGAAGGGATCCGGCTGGTCAATGAGCATCGGGAATGTATGGTGGCCTGGCAACGCCTGAAAGGCCCCACCTTTATCTCTTTGATAAAGGATATGGATCCCCAGGCGCCTTACGTTTTTGAACGGTCGGTTGATGGCGTTACTGCGGAAGAGATGATCTCAGGCATGGCTGCCGCATTTAAAAAGCATGGCAGTAAATCATTGGCCGAGGCGATCGAAAAACATGGCGAAGAAATCCGCTCTCATGTCTCAAAATCAAAGACAGTCGAAGAGGTCATCGCCTTTATCGTAAGATCGTAATGGGGAGGGATTACCTTCGCGTCCCGCTGGGCCAGGCGCTAACCCTAAGTGAGGTCGGTGCTCTGTCCGACCTCGATAATGTAACCGTCCGGATCGCGCATGTAGCAGCGGATCTCGCCGTACTTGGGGATTGGCTCCGTGATGAACTCGGCTCCTCGGCTTTTCCATAATTCGTAACACGCTTGAATATCCGCCACACGGATATTCATAAAGCTGTTGATCTTGTCAGGGTCGGGGAGGACGCTCAGCGTTACGGTCGGCTTGTCCGGGGTGGGCCCGCCCCCGACGTTCACAATGAGCCACGTATTCGCGATCAGAATGTGCCCGGACCGCACCCTTGCTGTCGCCTCTGCTCAGAATGCGGCCGCCAAAGACCTTTTCATAGAAATCAGCCGATCGATTTATGTCAGCGACGGTGATAAAAAGTGTGATCGTAAACCCGTCCCGGGGGGCATCTCATAGCCCTTCTGTTCGACTTGCACGGTGTTCAATGATGACCCAAATTCCGATAAACCGTGCTCATCCCCTGATTCTGGTTGTATCGTATTCATACCTGTTGCCGATTAGTTGTTTAAGGGCTAAAGTACCTAAAATCTGAAGCAAATCACAACATAAACCAATTAAAAATCCTAGAGGAATCGTTATGTAAAAACGCAGTTTCTGGTAAAATAAAATTATGACACTCTGCTCTCTGTAAACTTTAAACATAAATTTTACCGTTGTGACAGTTTATCGCAGGGATACATATTTTTTATATAGATAATTCCATCGAAAACCCGGTTCCAGATGCCCCTGGATCCAATATGTCCGAAGCCCGACAGGAAAAAAGGCTCATTGGCTTGCGGATAGCTGAGATTATAGCGCTTGAAATCGACGAAGGCATAGTCCAATGCAGGATCTATCCACTTCTCAAAGGCACCGGCTCTCGGCGCCCGGACCTCATAAATCCGGGTTCCCAATCGGCCGGCCCTGCCTTCATACGAAGTAAACCCCATGACATAGGTTTCTCCCCGATGTGTTGGATTTCTGCAGTATTCACTCCCCATGGTCGGAAGCGTGTCAAAGGGCATGCCCGGAAAACGGCCGGTAGCAAGACCCAGATGGGAACTTGCGGCCCATACGATCAATTTATCTCCTTTATATTTGACGTCTGTCAGCCAGGCCAGATTGGCGGCCATCTGCTTGTCCCGTATATCGGCAATCGCATTATTGTCTATCCCCATTACCCGGAATTCCCGCAATTCCGCGATCAGATTATCCATCACGAGTAGCCGAAAATCATCTTCCTTTATCCTTATTGCCGCCTGCTGCCTGATTGTATCGAGATAAGCGGCGCATACGCCCATTTGCATCGTGTCCTTTGGCCTGACAAACCACTTTGGCAGGGAATCCAACAGGGGCAGCACCCTGGCCGCATAGGCAGGATCATTCACTATAGGAAGTTCCATCTCCCGCATGACACTATCTATCCATGGGACGAGCTGCCGGGTGCTGTAAGAAAGAAATACTTGATTATCGACCCCAGCGAGTTGCAGCGGCTGTGCGGAGCGAAACGTTTGCGGGATATACGAATAGAAAAGATCCTGACATGTATTGCACCCGGTCCAAATCCCAAAAACATTCTCGCGGACAAAAGAATCGATGTCTTCCCCGTCTTTCGACAGCCTTCGCCATCCTTCAGCCAGCCCAAAGAAGTCGCTTTCGAAAGCCAACACGTTAAATCCCTTTTTTTCATGGAGATACCTGATGAGCCGGGACTTCGCTAGGAAAGTGGGGGCATCGCCATGATCCTGCTCTCCTAGCATCACAACCCTGGCATCGCCAATGGCCTGGCCAACGGCTTCCAGGTCAGTATCACCATTACTGTCTGGCTGTATCGTAGCCAACTTATTTGTATTTTCAGCCACATACTTTTGCATGGTCTGCTGACCATCCGTGCGGATGACCGGCAAAAACATCGGCAGCATAACCAGATACTTCAGGAGACGGCAACCCATTTCTTTTTCCCTATTAAAGATGAATAATATTTTCCTTTATAGTAATACAGGACCATTCCCTTATTCCGTCGATTCACCGGGAACAGCCTGTTGGTGAATATGTGGATATACTTCAAGATAAAGGAAAAAAGAGAATGAGTGAATAAAAAGCAAAACCCGCCGTGATGGAGGGTTTCAAAACATGGTCGATCTGGCTGTACAATTTTCGAACCATTTCTGGGCCGATGCAGACAAATTGAAGTTCTTGGCTTTGGGTAAAGACTCAGTTTGAATTTATTTTTTCGCGGAGATATAGTTTTAACGGCTGGTTAATTATTAAAAAAAGCTTTTTTAATTGCTGCAGCAACCTCGTTTATGGCTTTCCCTGCATCGTCAATATAGCCACCCAGTTGGAAAAATCCATGGGGCATGCCGAGATACAGCGAATCCCATACGGGGATACCAGCATCTCTTAGTTTCTGGGCATACGCAATTACTTCATCACGTAAAGGGTCGTACTCTGCCGCAATGATAAATGCGGGAGGCATTCCTTTGAGGTCATTGGCGTAAAAGGGAGCTGCATCCGGGTTTGTGCGTTCGTTAGCGTCAGGGACATACATGGCCCAAGCCTGAGTTGCGTTCTTTTTTTCTATGACAGGTCCATCCGCAAATTCCTTCCAGGAAGTCGTATTTAATGCAGAGTCGGTTACCGGGTAGATCAATGCCTGTAATAATACCTTTGGCCCGTTATTATGGGCGGCATTCCTTGCGACTATGGTAGCCAGGGCACCTCCAGCGCTGTCTCCAGCTATAGTTATTCGGGAAGTGTCGAGATTAAGTTCGCCACCATGGGAGGCGACCCATTGCAAAGCGGCAATACCGTCATTTATGGCCGCTGGGAATGGGTGTTCGGGAGCCAGGCGGTAATCGACGGCAATTAAGATAGCCTCTGTTTTACTGGCCAAATTCCGGAGCAGCAGGTCATGTGATTCAAGATCGCCCATGAAGAACCAGCCGCCGTGGAAATACAGGGTTACAGGAAGATTGGAATCGGCGGAGGGACGATAGATTCGAATAGGCAATTTGCCGTTGGGTGTGTCAATAGCCAGGTTTTCGACCTTATAAATCGAAGAAGGATTGCCCGCCATTACCCCCATTCTTCTATAGAAATTCCTCATCGTCTGAAGGAAGTTATCGGCAGGGGGTGTTGTTTCGAGAAGATGATTAGAAAAATTTAAGGCGGCTTGTACCTGTAGTGAAAAGGATGTTGTTTCCATGATTTTATTTTTTGATTAAACAAAGCTATGGTAGCAACGGAGCTAAGAAATTGTATAGAACGGCTAATATCCGTATCATTGTAAAATGAAATCTCACCTCTAAGTATTATGCAGGATATTAACTCCAATAACATCATCGCCTTTACCGCCCTGAATGCTGTTGTGGATATCCATTATCATATGTGTTATCAGATCGTGGTGAGCACGCGAATTCCATTTGACTGCACCATCGATGACCAGACCCACTCCCGAATCAAGGGATTCCTGATCAACCAGAAAATAAGCCACCTTTGCCAGGCCCTCGATACGGAGGTGCTGGTCTATTTCATCGATGCCGAGAGTTTGGTTGGCTGGCAGATCAAAGAGATGCTTGCGGGCCAACCGTTCCTGGATATAGAATCGATCCTGACACCGGAACAATTGACAGATTTTATCTCCGCCTGTGCAAAGGCTGATTCGGTGGATGAAATGCGACAGATATCGGATGATCTGCTGAAGCAAATACTTTCCTTAGGACCCATAAAGAATGAAAGAGTGATGGACGAACGGATGATTAAAATATTGGAATATATAGAGGCAAATCGATTCGATCCCATCATTCTTGATGATATTGGCCGGCTGGTCTATCTTTCCCCAGAAAGAGTAAGGCACCTGTTCGTGCAGGAGACCGGCATCCCTTTTTCGCAATACCTGCTTTGGAAAAGAATCAAAGCCGTATTAACACAGGTCATTGGTAAAAAAGTACCTATGATCGATGCCATCCTTGAAAACGGGTTTACGGATCAACCGCACTTCACCCATTTATTTAAACGAACATTCGGTGTCTCCGCCAAACTCCTGTTGAAGAATAGCCGTTCTATACAATTTCTGAAGCCGCAGCTGTAGGTACTTTTGCTTTCATTAAAATACTAAAAAAATGAAAGCAATAGTAATCAATGGATACGGCGATGCCGGAGTCCTAAAATATGAAGAAGCTGCAAAACCGATACCTTCTGACAATGAAGTGTTGATCCGGGTAAAAGCAACGGCGTTAAATCCCCTTGACAGTAAAATACGCAGTGGCCATCTTCAAGCCGTCATGCCAATCTCTTTCCCGTTTGTACCCGGATGGGAAGCAGCCGGTGTGATAGGAGCAACCGGTAAAAATGTCACCAGTCTGAAAGCAGGGGATGAAGTTTACACCCGTACCAACTTCCGGAAAGCGGGTGGATATGCTGAATATATGACCGTCGACGAGAAGGAAGTTGCGCTGAAACCCAAATCCCTTTCTTTTGTGGAATCCGCCGCAATGCCTTTAGTTGCTGGGGCTGCTTATGCAATTTTATTTAAAGCTGCGAAAATAAATAAAGATCAGCGGATCTTTATACTGGGCGCCGCGGGTTCGGTCGGCCTGTTTGCCGTGCAATTGGCGAAGCTAGCCGGTGCATACGTGATTGGAACTGCAACCGGCAATGATATAGCGATCCTGCACTCATTAGGTGTTAACGAAGTGATCGACTATAATAAAGCGGATTATTCCGATGAGGTGTCAAATGTAGACTTTGCGCTTGACCTGGCCGGAGGACCTGATTATGAAAATCTTTGGAAAACATTGAAAAAAGGCGGAACGCTGCTGTCCACTACCATGCAACCATCTCCCGGGACCGCCAAAGAGTATGGAGTCAACGCTTCCCAGGTGATCACCGAGACCGACAAAGCTGCATTAGAAGAAATTGCCGCCTGGGCAGATCAGGCCAAACTTACACCAAGAGTAGGAAAGGTCTTTCCATTATCCGAAGCGGCAGCAGCACATCAACTTATGGACGAACGCAGTATTAGCGGCAAGATTATTCTTACCGTCGACTAAAAGAATTTAATTAAATAAAGCTGCCCCAAACTTTAAACGGAAAAAGTGGAAAACATAATTGGTCGATTTGTAGAAGAGGTTAAGTCCAACATGCCGTCATCAGGTTTTTGGCCTTTTACCCTTTTGAAGATGGAGAATTCAGATTTCGGGGAATTAAGTTTTAGTCATCAGGTCCGATCATCTCATTTGCTGCTAATCTTGCTAAGAACGGATTTTAGCATTGCGGACGTGAAGGATTTTCTGCTTAACAGCAAAGAATTGTCTCGCCTCCCGCTTAATTTGCAGTCCGCTCAGTTGGACGAAATGCTGGCCAAAATAGAAAGTGATGAAGATCTGGATCTCTGGAAAGAAAAGATAATCAGCATGTGTGTTGGCATTGCGATACAGATTGCACGAAATATGAACTTGTGCCTAAAACCGGTGTATGCCGATCTAAGCGAGGTAGACAAAGCTTTCAGGTATTACAAAAGACATCTTTGCGCCTTTATGCTTTTCAATATTTGCATGAGGTTAGAATGTCGCTGAATATACTGAGTTGGAAGTTGTAAGAGCAAACGGCAATAAAAGAAGCTATCCTAAATATGTCCGAACGGGTTCTAATTAACTAATAATCAAGTTAAAAAGTCGGGATGACAGGATTCAAAACGTCATGTAAATATTTGAATGTCAGTAATTTATAAGCATAGAAAGCCGCAGCTCACCGGTTAACTCACTGGCTGAACATAGTATTTCCAAATGCTATCTATGGGGACTGGGAATTGTATTTGTACTATGAGTATATGAGCAAGAATAATTGTCGCTATCCGCCTTTTTCGGAGGGGAAAATCGAAGGAGAAAAACAGCTAAAGGGCTATTTATGCTATTTTAAGATAATATCAGGCCTGTCACTTCGGTGATGGGCTTTTTTGTGGGATAGGCGGGGATGCGGCACATTTTCTGCCGGATGACGCCTATTCCCCGTATTGGGATAAAATCGATAATTTTAGAGCACAATGGCGATGAAGGAGATCAGGGATATTATCAGGGCTTGTGAAGAAGCACACGGTCAAGGCAGGCAGACGGCGCTGGCCACTGTGGTGCATGTGGATGGCTCGTCTTACCGCAGGCCGGGGGCAAGGATGCTGATCACGGATGAGGGCAGATTGACGGGAGCGATCAGCGGCGGATGCCTGGAAGGGGATGCGCTACAAAAGGCGCTGTTTGCGTTGACGCGGCGGACGTCGATGCTGGTTACCTACGACACGATGGACGAGGACGATGCTAAACTGGGCGTGGGCCTTGGCTGCAATGGGATCATCCAGGTGTTGTTTGAACCCGTCGATCCGGAGGATCCTAAAAATCCCATCGAATTATTGAAGCTAATAGCCGCAGAAAGACACGATGCCGTTTTGGTAACGCTTTTCTCACTGAAGGATAAGCGCGGACCCCAATCCGGTACTTGCCTGCTGTTGAAGGGAGATAATTTGATAACCCATGGGAAAGAAGACAAGGAATTGATTGAAGGCTTGCGGCAGGACGCCGGAAAGGTAATGATGGAAAGGACTTCGGCTTTCAGGAATTATATGTCGGCTACGCAGGATCTCACGGCTTTTATCGAGTTTGTTATGCCCCCGATTTCGCTGGTGATCATCGGTGCGGGCAACGATGTAGTACCGTTGGTGAAGATGGCGGATGTGCTGGGATGGGAAACGACGGTGGTGGATGGGCGTCCAAGCCTTGCCAGGCCGGAACGTTTTGTGCCCTCTTGCCAGGTATTGGTGTCCAAACCGGAAGGGGTATTGGAAAAGATCCGCATCGACGACGAAACGGTGTTCCTGTTGATGACGCACAACTATAATTATGACCTGGCGATGTTAAAAGCGCTGATCCCGAGAAAGGTCGCCTACATCGGCTCGCTGGGCCCCAGGCAAAAGCTGGAGCGGATGCTGGACGAGATCAGGGGAGAAGGGATCACGATCACGCAAGAGCAATTGGACCGTATCTACGGGCCATCGGGGCTGGAGATCGGCGCGGAATCGCCGGAAGAGATCGCCTTGTCGATCCTTGCGGAGATAAAGGCGGTTCTGGCAAAAAAGGAAGGCCGGTCGCTGAGGAAGAACGAAAATGTAATTCACGCCCGCGAAGAGACGCTGATCGAAAAGGTGCGCCTGGCGAAATGAAAAACACATACAGAAGATGATTATTGATACGTTCGGTCGGGTGCATACTTATTTGCGGATTTCGTTGACGGATAATTGTAATCTGCGGTGTTTTTATTGTATGCCGGAAGAGGATTATGCGTTCACGCCGGCGTCGAAGCTAATGCAGACCGAAGAAATAGAAGCCCTGGCAAAGATTTTTGTCGCAAATGGGGTGAATAAGATCAGGCTGACGGGCGGGGAGCCGCTGGTCCGAAAGGATGCAAAGGAGATTATATCCACATTGTCGGTGTTGCCGGCTTCGTTGACACTGACGACGAATGCCACCCGGTTACACGAATTCGCGGATACCTTGCAGGAAGCCGGGGTCCGGTCGCTGAATATTAGCCTTGACACTTTGCAGGCCGATAAGTTTATGATGCTTACACGCAGGGACCTGTTCCGACAGGTAAGGGATAACATCGATCTGATGGTGGATCGTGGCTTTCATGTGAAGGTGAACGCAGTGGTCATGAAGGGGCTGAACGATATGGAGATTAACGATTTTGTCCGTTGGACCCGGGACACCCCGGTTCATGTCCGCTTTATCGAGTTTATGCCCTTTAGCGGCAACCGGTGGACGAGCAACAAGGTGGTGACCTTTCAGGAGATCCTGCGGATGGTGCAGGAGAAATTCGAGATCACGCCGCTGGTGGGCGATCAGCATGATACGGCAAAAGCATTCGGTGTACCGGGTCATTTGGGAACGTTTGCGGTCATCAGCACGATGAGCGCGCCTTTCTGTAGTGGCTGCAACCGTATACGGCTGACAGCGGACGGTAAATTAAAGAATTGCCTGTTCTCCGGCGAAGAGACGGATTTGCTTACGCCGCTGCGGCGCGGAGAAGATGTACTGCCCTTGATCCTTCAAAACATCCTCAGCAAGAAAAAGGAGCTGGGAGGACAGTTCACGGAGGATTTTCAACACCTTCATCCGGAAGATATCGATAACAGGAGCATGATCACCATCGGAGGATAATTACCGATCCAAAGCAAGGTGATTTTTTTTGCTTTTCGTTATATTCTTGCAGATATAACGTTATTTTTAATCATTAAACTATTGCTTCATGAGAACCGCCCTTCTTTTCGTTTGTTTGTCTGTGAGCCTATTGACCACCACCAGCATGTATGCCCAAACGGTTTCCCAGCAACCGGCTGCCCAATCCGGGCTACAGCTTCCTTCCGCGTCTCTTACTTACCCATACACAAAGGGGTATATGAGTTTTATCATTCCCTGGGTGACGTTCCAGGGCAGTAGTGTAACACCGGAGTTCAAGGCGGCTACGACGATTGGTTTTCCCTTCGGTGTGCTGGTATATTACAGTGCAACGTTCGGTTTCAGCTTTGAGATCACGCCTTCCATTATGTGGGAGCACCAGACGGGGAAAAGCCCTGCCTCGAAGACCAGCAATGTGCTGTTTGATCCCGGACCGATGATCCGGTTCAAGCACGGATGGACGTTTATCCCTCGCCTGGCCTTTGAGACGGGCGGACGATATGGGGTAACGCCGGTGTTGAATAAGATAGTGGCCAGGACGAAGGCTATCAATTATTTCGTGGCGGTCTCCACGCCGATGAGGGCCGGCAACAGTGAGCCGACATCGATCGGGGCAAATTTGCAAATCGGGTTCATTTTTAATTGACCGGTCCATATGTGCGCTATGTATTTGTGAACATAACCCTTAACAACGGTAGCTTCTTCCCACTACTCAATTTGTTAGTTGAAATGGAGCGGAACAAGGCCGGGTCGCTGCTTGCCATTCCCTCAGTAAGGCGTAAATTGTAGGTATATAATTCACGATCATATGTCTACAAAACCTGGAAAAGACCCGGAGCGGCTCGAAAAAGAGTCCGATGCTGAAGGGATATTGAGCGGTTCGCGCAGGGATTTCCTAAAAACATCTTCACTGTTGTCGGCCATTGCGCTAACGCCCGGCACGTTCATCCGAGCGGCGGAAAATCAATGGGATGAAAAGTTTGCGGATGTGGCCGAAAAAATCCCCCTGACGCTGGAAGTGAATGGAGTGTCGTATAGTATGAAGGTGGAACCTCGGGTGACGCTACTGGATCTGCTCCGCGAACAACTGCATCTGACAGGCTCTAAGAAGGGCTGCGACCGGGGACAATGCGGGGCTTGCACGGTGCATGTGAACGGAGTGCGGATCAATTCTTGTCTTTCGCTCGCGGTGACGAACGAGGGAAAGAAGATCACTACGATCGAGGGCCTCGCGACCGGGGATCAGCTCCATCCGATGCAGGAGGCCTTTATTAAGCACGACGGCTTCCAATGTGGATATTGTACCTCTGGCCAGATCATGTCGGCGGTCGCGTTGGTGAAGGAAGGCCGCACACAGTCCAGGGAACAGATCAGCGAATTTATGAGCGGGAATATTTGCCGCTGCGGGGCGTATTCCAATATTGTGAAGGCCATCCAGGAAGTTAAAAGCAATCAAATATGAACCCATTTCAATATACGCGGTCTTCGGCCGCGACAGGAGCGATTCAATCGCTGATAAGGGAACCGCAGGCACATTTGCTGGCGGGCGGCACGAACCTGATCGACCTGATGAAGATGGGGGTGGTCGTGCCGGAACGGCTGGTGGACATTAATCCGTTGCCGCTGAAAGCGGTTGAAAAGACGGCAGGCGGTTTGCGGATTGGCGCACTGGCAACAAACAGCGAAGTAGCGGATCACGCATTAGTGTTGCAGGATTACCCATTGTTGTCGCTGGCGATCAACGCGGGGGCGTCTCCGCAGCTGCGTAATATGGCGACAGTCGGAGGTAATATGATGCAACGGACGCGGTGTAATTATTTCTTCGATACGGCAATGCCATGTAATAAACGCTCACCGGGAAGTGGCTGTGGAGCGCTGGAAGGATATAACCGGATGCATGCTTTGTTTGGCGCCAGCGATCATTGCATCGCGGTCAACCCGAGTGATATGAATGTAGCGATGGTGGCGTTGGATGCAGTGGTGCATGTCAAAGGACCGAAGGGTGAACGGATGATCCCGTTTGCAGAGTTCCACCGGCTGCCGGGGGATCACCCGGAAAAGGATAATACGCTGGAAAGGACGGAGCTGATTACCGCGGTAGCGTTGCCGGCGTCGGCAGCCGCGTTCAAGGACCACGTACACTACCTGAAAGTACGGGATCGCTCGTCGTATGCGTTTGCGCTGGTCTCGGTAGCGGCGGCGCTGGATATGGATGGAACGACGATCAGGGGAGCCCGCCTGGCGATGGGTGGGGTGGCGCATAAGCCCTGGCGTCTGCATGGGGCCGAAGCGTTCTTGAAAGGAAAGACGGCTGATGCAGCGACCTTCAGGCAGGCGGCGGAGATCGCTATGCAGGGCGCGAAGGCCTATCAATACAACAAATTCAAGTTAACCCTTGCGCCGAACGCGATTGTTCAGGCGCTGCAAACGGCATCGGCATGAAAAAAGATACGATTGGCGATCCGCTGAACCGGGTGGATGGCCGCCTGAAGGTGACGGGCGGGGCGACTTACTCCGGGGAATATAAGATACCCGGATTGACCTATGGGGTGCTGGTGTCGGCAACGATTGCCAGCGGGACGCTTGTCTCGATGGACACAAAGGCGGCGGAGCGGGCGCTCGGGGTGCTGGCGGTGATCACGCCGTTCAACGCCCCAAAGGTGCCCGGCTTTCAGCCGGGTGCGGCAAAGCCGGTGCGGGGGCTGAAGCTGTTTAATGACGACCAGGTGCATTTTAATGGACAACCGATCGCGCTGGTGATAGCGGAGACTTTTGAGCGGGCGACGTATGCGGCGAGCCTGGTAAAGGCGACGTATAAGATGGCGCCCTTCGAGACGGATTTTCATAAGAACTTCGATAAGGGGGTGGTTCCGAACGAGGGGAAGTATAAGGATTATGTGCGGGGTGAGGCGGATGCTTACAAGAACGCCGCAGTGATTGTGGAACAGGACTATATGTTGCCCTCGGAGATGCACAACCCGATGGAGTTGCATGTGACGATAGCATTTTGGGACGGTGATGACAAGGTGACGCTTTATACAAAATCCCAGGGGGTGATCGGTTCCCAACGGGCGATCGCCGGGGCCTTTGGCCTTGATCCTGCGAATGTGCAGATCAATTCACGGTTTGTGGGCGGGGCCTTCGGTTCTTCTTTGCGTACCTGGCCGCATGAGTTCGCGGCGGTGCAGGCGGCAAAAGTGGTCAAGCGACCGGTAAAGCTGACGCTGACCAGGGAGCAGATGTTTACGCTGGTGGGTTACCGGCCCCTGACGATCCAAAAGATCGGTTTGGGCGCGGCTGCGGATGGCAAGTTGGTGGGCATTACGCATGAATCACATTCGCAGACGGCGGTTTATGAAGAGTTCACGGAGAACGCGGTGAATGTGTCGCGTTTTCTCTATGCCAGCCCGAACGCGAATACCCGCTACAAGGTGGTAGCGCTGAATGTGGGGGTACCCGCTCCGATGCGTGGGCCCGGAGAGGCGACGGGGTCGTTTGCGCTGGAATCGGCGCTGGATGAATTGTCATATAAACTGAAACTGGATCCTATTGAATTGCGGCTCCGGAATTATACGTACACGGACCCGGAGCGCAACCTGCCCTGGTCGAGCAAGTTTTTAAAAGAATGTTACCAGCAAGGATCGGAACGGATCGGCTGGGATAAGCGGCCGGCGGAGCCGGGGACACTCCGGGACGGGGAATGGATGGTGGGGTATGGGATCGGCTGCGGCGCCTTTGGGGCCTACCGCAGCAAAGCCTCGGCAAGGATCAAATTACTGCCGGACGGGACGGTGAATATTCAAAGCGCGACAAGCGATATCGGGCCGGGGACGGCTACTTCGATGACGCTGATTGCTGCCGATACGCTGGGCATTCCGGCGGATAAGATCACGTTTGAATTGGGAAATTCTTCTTTCCCGGTGGCGCCGACACAAGGCGGATCGCAGACTTGTTCTTCGGTGGGCTCCGTGGTGCATGATATATGCATGACGCTAAAACAAAAGCTCAATACGCTGGCGGGCCTGGCTCCGGATAGCACAGCGCCTATAGATTATAGCGCGATATTGCAAAAGTTGAACTTGCCAGTGCTGGAATTGACGCAGGATTCTCAAGCCGGTGACGAGGCTAAGAATTATTCGATGTATTCTTTTTCCGCGCATTTTGCGCAGGTCTATGTGCATTCCCTGACGGGTGTGGTGAAGGTAAAAAAGCTGGTGGCGGTGGTGGACGGGGGCAAGATCGTCAACCATAAGACAGCGTCGAGCCAGATGATCGGTGGCGCGGTCGGCGGCATTGGGATGGTGCTGACGGAAGAGGCGGTGTTTGACGACAGGTATGGGCGCTATGTGAACGGGAATTTCGCGGACTACCATGTGCCGGTGAATGCGGATGTGCCGGATATCGAGGCGATTTTCATCGACAAGCCCGATCCGATCATCAATCCCGTAGGCTCCAAGGGGCTGGGCGAGATCTCGTTGATCGGGGTGGCGGCGGCGGTGGCCAATGCGGTGTATAATGCGACGGGAAAACGAATACGGGAACTTCCGATCACGCCGGACAAAGTGCTGATGGCATGAGCAAGACGGGGGTGATCATCCTCGCCGCAGGGAATTCCTCGCGCCTGGGTCGTCCAAAACAATTATTGCCTTACCGTGGGCGGACGTTGCTGACGCACACTACTACTGAAATACTTCACACTGGTTTAACGCCCGTGTTGGTGGTGACGGGCGCCTTCCATACAGAAGTG
>Ga0302315_10000847_pt1 | contig 33200 bp, 30 predicted proteins | sample III_Palsa_N3_1_FD_200532 | JGI IMG/M metagenome (GOLD analysis project Ga0302315, IMG submission 200532) | Peat permafrost microbial communities from Stordalen Mire near Abisko, Sweden - III_Palsa_N3_1 | ecosystem: Environmental > Terrestrial > Soil > Palsa > Peat permafrost | place: Sweden...
CGGTATAGTAACTAAAACGGCGGTAAGGCAAACCAAAATGGGCAAGTCTTTCGTATTATTCAGTATAGAGGATTATAACGATACCATAGAGATGGCATTGTTTGGGGAAGACTTCCTTAAACTGGGGCATTGGATAAAGCCGGGAGAATTTCTCTTTATAAAGGGTAAGGTGCAGCAGCGGTATAAAGACTCTGACCAGTGGGAGTTTAAACCTTATAATATTGAATTACTGGCAGATATAAAGAATAAGTACCGGAAGATCTACCTCAACATAAACCTACCGCATATAAAACCAGAAACGGTGGCAAAACTGGAACAGGCTTTGGTGGAGAATAAAGGCAATTGCGAAGTAAGGCTTTATCTTATAGATATTTATGATAAAAACCCTTTAGAAATGTATTCTAAGAAATACAAAGTAGAAGTAAATAAGTCCTTAACCGACCAATTAAATACTATGGAGGGGGTTGACTATAAAATAATATAGTGGCGGCGGGGAACTATTAAATCAAAAAATTAATTATGTTTACAATATAAAATTTAATCTAATGGCAAAAGCAATTGAAATAACAGACGCTAATTTCGACGAAATTACGAATACAGATAAACCCGTGTTGGTAGACTTTTGGGCAGAGTGGTGCGGCCCATGTAAAATGATAGGCCCTGTTGTTGAAGAACTGGCCACCGACTATGCAGGGAAAGCAGTAATTGGCAAGGTAGATGTGGATAGCAATCCTAACACCTCCGCTAAATTTGGCATCAGAAGCATCCCTACCCTATTGGTAATAAAGAATGGCAAAATAGTAGAGAAGCAAGTAGGCGCAGTGCCTAAGTCTGTACTAAGCCAAAAATTGGACGCGCATATTTAAATAAAAATATGGAAAAAGCGATTGAAATAACAGACGCTAATTTCGATGAGATTACGAATACGGATAAGCCCGTATTGGTAGATTTCTGGGCAGAATGGTGCCCGCCCTGTAAAATGATTGGCCCTGTTGTTGAAGAACTGGCCACCGACTATGCAGGCAAGGCCGTAATTGGCAAAATAGATGTGGATAGCAACCCTAACATTTCTGCTAAATTTGGTATCAGAAGCATACCCACCCTGCTTGTAATAAAGAATGGCAAAATAGTAGAGAAACAGGTAGGCGCAGCGCCTAAGTCTGTACTAAGCCAAAAGTTAGACGCACATATCTAGTAACAACTAGTACTATAAAATAATAAAAGCCTCTTCCGAAACGAAGGGGTTTTTTGCTTTAAGAGCGTTTGCTTTACTGCATTATGAAATGCATAAAGCATTGCATAGTGCAGTAAAAATCATAAGCAAAACTACTAGAAAATATGTATAGCGATAAGCGCTAAATTAATAACAACGCTGGTAATAAATATTACTACTATCGCCTTCATGGGTAGTATAGAAATATTTGCAACCATTACCGCCATACCGCTAACTGCAGCCAGCGCTATAGTAGGGCCTGTAATTCCTTTATTAAAGAATTGGGAGAGCAATAATACTACAGGAGCAAATATGCAGCCCTGCACCATTAACATAAATGTCATAACCAAAATCCTTTGCGGTTCCAAGCTTTGGCACCAAGCGGAAAAACTTCTTTCTGCTGCTGCTTGGTGTGAACTAAAATCCTGAGAATGACTTGCTGATGAATGAGTGTTTGTTATAGTAGCCATAATTGTACGTGTTTTGTTTTTGTAATTTATACGTACAAATATCTTGGCTATGATATATTTAGAGTATGACGATTATCAGTTTAGGTGGTGATAGTAGTCACCTTTAGCTTAATGAAGAAATAGGCTACCCAGCCTGAATTTTTTATTCTCAACCCCATAAATCATAATCTTATCTTTACTTATTTGACAAGCCATTTTAAAAGCTAAAGTAACAGACGGTGTACTAGGATTTAAAAGAGCATCTTTAGTAATTTTCCCGTTTTCATCAATAGTTGCCAGAACTGGGGCTGGATTTTTAGTATGTAATTTCTTTACCTTCTCATTATTGATAGTAAGATTTTTAATATTATCATTATACATTACTCTCAAAATACTGGTATTATTATCATATAAACTTATGTAACCAGAAGCTAAATTACGGGTTGCTTGTTTATATATTGTTGTATTGTACAACACATTAAAATCCTTATCATAATTATCTATTATAATTTCTTCAAACCCTTTCTCAAGCATAATAATAAATCCTTTATCTTCTTTTTCTATAATAGAGATATCAGCGCCAATATTATAACCATTATTATAAATTGGCTTAGGAAAAGATATTATTTTCTTCTTTCTAATAGATAGATCATCACTATTAATAGAGACTATAAATGTTCCTTTGTAAGTATTATAATTATATGTCTTATTAGCTTCACGATATGTACCTGACATAATAATAATACTTCCTTCATGATTAATTTTATAAGTATAGTCTTCTCTGACTATATTCTCAACTCCTATACCTAACTTAAATATATTTATACTATCTATTTCATAATCGTATTTATATAAGAATATACTCTTATCATTATAAAAGATATTTCTGACCAGAAAAAAAATTTTACCTTTATTATCTATCTCTACCTTTGCGTCTGTGAGCCAATTAAACAACATATCGTGAATTGTATCATTATTAGATTTTATCTCTTTTAGTGATATTTTAGTTAAGTCTCTATCTAATATATTAATAGTATAGTACCCATTACACTTGATGGCAACCAATAATTTTGATGAATCGGAAGACAACTTGAAAAAGTTTTGAAATGCTATAGCATCATCATGAATTCCATCAACTTTAATTGTTTTATTTAGTAAACCTCTATCATTAACTTCATGAATAAAAAAAGATAAGTCCTTCTTTTTTTTATTCCATGCAGATGTTAATAACAGTATTCTTTTATTAACTATCAGAAACTTTTGAATTTCAACAATATTCGAGTCGTTTTTCTCTGGAAACTTTATTTTCATTAAATCTTGAGAATAAACTATATTATTTTCTGAATCAAATTTTTCTATAAACAACTGAAAAATTGTTTCAAGATTTGTTGCCCAGTCCCTATTAGATGGGCTTCTTAACCATAAAGTACTATTCGTTAAGCTATCTTCTTTAATAAAATGTAGTAATTGGGTATTATAATCTGATAGCTTTCCAAACTCATTCCCCCAATACACATTTGCATTTTGGGCGGTGATAGTAATTGGTAATGAGAAAGCAATTAGTATTATTATTAAAAATCTTATCATACTTTAAAAAATTTATTATCATGCCGTCTTACTGCATTATGAAATGCAGCAAAAGCATTGCATAGTGTAGTAACAGGACGGCTACTACTAATGATGCAGCCCTGATACCCCGCCGGATACTACAAACTTCATTACCTCTGCCCCAGGGATGTGCAGCAGTACCACTTTATCCTTAGGGACTAAAAATAAGTTCCCGGAAATGTTGTAGGAGTCCGGGAAATATACCGCAACCTTATCGGCGAGTTCGATGTGTTTCAGGTCGCTTTCGGTAATAAAGCCAATGCGGTGGGCATTCGTATCATGATTCCATAATACCATCACTGGCTGGTTAAACTTGTTCTTATCCCCTAAAAAAGCTCCAGTAAGGTCTTTTACGGAAGAGTATATGAGGTTAACAAGTGGTATACGGTAAATTTGGTTCTCGAAAAATGTGAAAACTGGTTTGGCTGCAAGGCTAGAGCCTATGAAACCTATTAGCGTAATTACGCCTAAGATAATGGCCAGTCCTACGCCGGGGTACATCTCCATACCAGAAATCCGTGGGATAATATTATCTATCCATGAAACCGCTACAAATATGATGTAGATTGTGAAGCCTATTGGTAGTATTAATAAAAGCCCCTGTAAAAAATAGCGTAAAAATCGTTTCATTAAATCTAATTATAAATCTGTCTTATGTGGTTGGCCACATTCTCCATCAGCCACATGGGTGTAGAGGTTGCCCCGCATATTCCTACCGAATCGTTACTAGTAAACCAGGAATTTTCCACCTCTGTATCATTCTCCACAAAATAACTTTTGGGGTTTTGCGCCTTGCATACGCTATATAAGGCTTTCCCGTTAGAGCTTTTCTTTCCGCTAACAAATATTATTACATCGTGTTCTGTAGAAAACTTTTGCAACTGTGGCTCGCGGTTAGAGACCTGCCTGCATATACTATCGTTATACTCAAAAGCTTCTTCATTTTCGGGCTTAACTGCTTTTATACGTTCTTCTATGGCAGACTTCAAATTGTAAAAACCTTTGGTGCTTTTAGTAGTCTGGCTAAACAGCGTAACAGGTTTTTCAAAATCCACTTTGGCAAGGTCTTCTTCCGTAGTTACTATTATGGCCTTGTCGTTGGTTTGCCCGCTTAGACCTATTACTTCCGGATGGCCCGCCTGTCCGTAAATTACTATTTGCCCGTCTCTTTCTTCAATATCGTCAAAGGCATTCTTAACCCTGTTTTGTAGTTTAAGCACCACAGGGCATGAAGCGTCAATAAGTTCGATATTATTATTCAGCGCTATCTGATAGGTCTCCGCCGGTTCGCCATGAGCGCGTATTAGCACCTTGCAGTCTTTTAAGTTCCGCAAATCGTCGTGGTTTATTATCCGCAATCCCTTTGCATGAAGCCGCTGCACCTCCATGCTGTTGTGTACTATGTCCCCCAAGCAGTATAACGTATTCCCATCTTGTAATTCATCCTCCGCCATTTGTATGGCAAACTCTACCCCAAAACAATAGCCGGAATTTTTATCTATAGTTACAGTCATATTAGTAATAACCCGCTGTGCGCCTCTATCATTTTAGTAGTAGCCAGGTTAATAATTATTTCTACCTGCTCGTCCAGTGTCATAAAAGTAGTGTCGATCTCATAAGCATCCTGGGCTTGCCTTAACGGGCCTTCACTTCTAGTAGTATCTATATGATCTCTTTTTATAAGGTTCTCCATAATTTCTTCAAGGTTTACTACTTGTTTACGTTCTAATAGTTCCTGTTGCCTTCTGTATGCGCGCACATTAATATCTGCACACATAAATAGTTTTAGTTCTGCATCCGGAAAAACAGCCGTTCCAATATCTCGTCCGTCCATTACTACTCCTTTCTTTTTACCCATTCGTTGTTGTTGGGCCACCATACTGCGCCTTACTTCGGGTATAGCGCTTACTTCGCTTACTATGTCCGAAATATACATTTTGCGTATCTCATGTTCAACGTTAGATCCGTTTAGGTAAGTTTCGTTCTTGTCCAGTTTAGAGTTGTATAAAAAATTGATATGCACCTCCTCCAACGCTTTAGAAATGGCTTTGGGGTTGGTAAGATTAATGTAATGCTCATGAAAATAAAGGGAAGTAGCCCTGTACATAGCTCCGGTATCAATGTACGCATACCCTAGTTTGGATGCTACAGCCTTTGCGGTAGTACTTTTACCGCAGGCTGAATAACCGTCTATAGCTATGATAATTTTCTTCATAACCAAATATACCATTTTGGAACTATTAACTCAACAAAGGAAAATCAATTTTACGTTCCAACTAAAAGGAAATAAGCCCTGCTCTGAGTGGAATAGGATTAAAAGAAGCGTTAATAGAAGGAAAAAAAGGCGACAACTGTTGTTATAAGTCGCCCATTAATATTAACCAGGATGGTTTTGTCCTTTTTTCATCTTTTTGCCCCCTCTTGGGTGCCAGTTTTGTTGTTTGTGCCCAGACTTAACACAAGAGGCAGCAACAAAAGAAATCAGGATGAGAAATAGCGCTACTTTTTTCATAATATCTATTCAATTAATCGTCTTTTCGGTTAGTTTCTAATGGTATATATAGCAAGGCTTGTTCAATGCTCTAATTATAACTATAATAAATACCATTTACCGGGCTTTAAAGTTATAAAAAAAGTGGATATAACTAGTAAAAACTATAAAAACTTTAGGAATTTACCTGCTTATTGCCGTCAATAAGTCAGATTGAGTAATAATGTGCGCCTGATTCTTATCGTCCCTCACCATCAGGGCGTTATTCCCTTCGGCTATAAACGACGACAGGACATCTATGGTATTATCCAGCCCCACAAAAGGGAAAGGCTTGTCCATTATCTCATACACGGGGCGGTCTCTCAAAGTAGGGTCTGCCAATAGTTGTTTAAGCGCTTTAGCGTCTGTAAGGCTGCCTACATAGTGTTCCCCGTCGGTTACAGGTATTTGCGATATACCTGCTATGGTTAACTTGGCTATAGCATCCCCCATTTTTTCGTTCTTATCTGCAGATATAATAACTCCATTCTTCCTGTCTTTGATAATATCTTTGGCGGTGGCAAACCTACCCACTTCCAGGTAGCCGTGGTCTTTCATCCAGTCGTCGTTGTATATTTTACCCAGGTAGCGCGTACCATGGTCGGGTAAGATGATTACCATTACATCATCTTCCTTCAGGTGTTCCCTGGCATATTCCAATCCCCCAAAAACAGCCGAACCGCTAGACCAGCCTACAAACATGCCCTCTTCTTTGGCCAGCCTACGCGTCATGATGGCAGAATCTTTATCGGTAACTTTTATAAATAAGTCAATCAGGTTAAAATCAACGTTTTTAGGCAGAATGTCCTCCCCTATTCCTTCTGTGCGGTAAGGGTAAATCTCGTTCTCATCAAATATGCCGGTCTCTTTATATTTCTTGAATACAGATCCGTAAGTATCTATGCCTATTGACTTTATAGCGTTGTTCTTCTCTTTAAGCAATTTAGATACCCCACACATAGTCCCTCCCGTGCCAACCCCAGCTACAAAGTGGGTTATTTTGCCTTCGGTATCCCTCCATATTTCCGGCCCGGTGGTTTCGTAATGGGCTACTGTGTTAGATAGGTTATCGTACTGGTTGGGGTAGAACGAGTTAGGTATCTCCCTATTAAGCCTAGCTGCTGTAGAATAATAAGACTGCGGGTCAGACGGGGCCACGTTGGTAGGGCATACAATAACCTCTGCCCCTAAAGCCCTTAGCACATCTACCTTCTCTTTGGATTGTTTATCTGTAGTAGTAAATATACATTTATATCCTTTGGCAATGGCGGTAAGGGCAAGTCCCATACCCGTATTGCCCGATGTGCCTTCTATAATAGTTCCGCCTGGCTTTAGTTTACCCGCTTTCTCAGCGTCTTCCACCATTTTAAGTGCCATGCGGTCTTTTACCGAATTGCCTGGGTTAAAGTATTCTACCTTTACAAGCACAGTTCCCTTTACCCCTTTTGCCAACTTGTTGAGCCTCACCAGGGGAGTATTGCCTATTACCTGTATAATTGAATTGTAGTACATAAAAAATAGTATAAAAGAAGGTACAAAATTAAAAAATTAAATCCAGAAATTCATTGCTATTAACCCTGGTGAAAGGTCATAAGTTCAGACTAAAGAAGGCCTACTGATTAGCTCCTGCCAGCAGGTACAGCACCGCCATACGCACTGCCAGGCCATTCTCTACCTGATCCAGGATAATGGAGTGCCTGGAGTCCGCCACATCGCTGGAAAGCTCTATGCCCCTGTTTATAGGCCCCGGGTGCATAATTACGATCTCTTTGTTTAAAGAATCCAATAGGGATTTAGTAATTCCATAATAAGCGGAGTACTCTCGCAACGAAGGGAAGTACTTGATAGTCTGACGTTCTAACTGAATGCGAAGTACATTGGCTACATCGCACCAGGCAAGGGCTTTTTTAAGGTCAAGTTCTACTTTAACGTTAAGTTCTTTTATGTAGCGGGGCAGCAGGGTTACCGGGCCGCATACCATCACCTCGGCCCCTAACTTCTGTAGGGCGAATATGTTAGACAGCGCCACCCTGGAATGGAGTATATCCCCAAAAATGCAGACTTTTTTACCTGCCACGCCGCCCAGCCTTTCCCTTATTGAATAGGCGTCCAGCAGGGCCTGTGTAGGATGCTCGTGCGTACCGTCGCCTGCGTTAACTATCTTAGCTTTAATGTGTTTTGCGAGGAAGTGGGGCGCTCCTACGCTGGCATGGCGCATCACAATCATATCCACCTTCATGGCCAGTATGTTGTTTACGGTATCCAGCAGGGTTTCTCCTTTTTTAACGGAACTGGATGAAGATGAGAAGTTTACCACATCGGCAGAGAGGCGTTTCTGGGCCAGTTCAAACGAAAGGCGGGTACGGGTAGAGTTTTCGAAGAATATATTGGCAATGGTAATGTCGCGCAGGGAGGGTACTTTCTTTATGGGGCGGTTAATAACTTCTTTAAAATTGTCTGCCGTTTCAAAAATAAGTTGAATGTCTTTTTCCGTAAGTCCCTTTATACCAAGTAAATGCTTTACACTTAAGCCCTGCATCAGTTTATTTCTTTTTTATTAACCATACATTGTCTTCTTTTAAACCCTGCTCCTTCAGTTCCACCAGCACTTTTTCCGATTCCAGGCAGTTTACCTCCATCCCCACGTAATTGGCATAAATGGGGAACTGCCTGCTGTAGTTACGGTCTATCAACGCCAGGAACTCAACGTTTCTGGGTCTTCCAAAGGCGATCATCGCGTCGAAGGCCGCCCTTACGGTTCGCCCGGTGTACAGCACATCATCTACCAGTATAACTCTTTTATCTTCAATGGGAAAGATTACTTTGGTGGCATTGGCTTTTAATGGAGTCTCGTGCTTGCGGAAGTCGTCCCGGAAAAAGGTGGCATCTAAGTAGCCCAGAGATATCTTCTTTTTAAGGATGGTGGTCAGCTTGTGGCTAATGCGTTCTGCCAAAGAGATGCCGCGGGGTTGCAGGCCCAGTATTACAGAATCGGTGAAATCGCCGTGATTTTCAATAAGTTGGTGACACAACCGTTCTATGGTAATGGCAAGCAACTCACTGTCTATGATGTTTCTTTTTTGCATGCAGCAATAAAGTTTAGCAAAGATAGAAATTTGAGTGTATTAATCTCATTTATTTCCGCCCAGCGCTATAATTTTGTGGTATTCGGCTTCGGTAAGGGCTGATACTGAGAGCCTTCCTATTCGTACCAGTTGCATATCTTTTAGAGAGGGTTCGGCTTTTATATCCTCCAGAGTTACAGGCTTTTTGAGCTTTTCAACAGGCCCCAGGTCCACTACTACCCAGTTGGTATCGTCGGTGGTGGGGTCCTGGTAATGCTCTTTTACTACCTTGGCTATGCCCACCACTTCTTTGCCTATGTTGCTGTGGTAAAACAGCACCCGGTCGTTCTTCTTCATGGCTTTCAGGTTGTTACGGGCGGCGTAGTTACGCACTCCCTCCCACATGGTGGACTTGTCTTTCATCAATTGATCGAAAGAATAGACGTCGGGTTCTGATTTTACTAACCAATAGTTCATGGACGAAGATATAATTTTAAGTTTAGAGTGTAAAGTCTAAAGTTTAAAGAAAAAAACCTGTGCCAGTTGGCATTTAGAGTAAAGATTTCTATGCCCACTCTCCTGCACAGTTCAATTTATAAATTTAGCCAATTACCGCTTGGGGTTTGTGCTATATATTAAAATGCAATTGCATAGATAATCTTACACGGTTTAAAATTTGCGCCTGATATTCGCCTGATATTTTGCCTGATATTGCCTGATAATTTCTCTGTTTTTGTAAGCGACCATGTAAGTTTTGAGCGGTTTTTGAACATGTGCCAACTGTCATTTTAAGCTGAAAAGTTAAAGGTAAAAGTTTAAAGAAAAATACTGACGCGTAGCTTTTATTTTACGCCAAGAAAATAAATGTAGCACAAAAGACCACCTCCCGCTTCGCGGACTCCTCCTCATCGAGGAGGAGAGTTAAAAAGTGTTTGTCGAGACTGGTATTATTAAAAATTATTTTTGCTATGTTGAACGCTTACGCTTAACTTTAATTAATAGTAAATAGCACATGAGCAAAATCGCATTAATAACAGGGGCAACGTCGGGGATTGGGCTGGCTACGGCGCAGGCATTTGCAGCAGCGGGTATTGACCTTATCCTGTGCGGGCGCAGGGTGGAACGTTTGCAGGCCATTAAGGAGGAGTTGTCCCAAAAGGTGCAGGTGCATACGCTTAGTTTTGACGTGCGGGAACAACCGCAGGTAGTAGAGGCGCTGGGCAGTTTAACGGACCGCTGGAGGGATATTGATATTCTGGTAAACAGCACTGGAAACGCCTACGGACTGGCTCCCCTACAGGAGGGCGACACGGCGGACTGGGACGCTATGATTGACGGCAATGTGAAGGGGCTGCTGTATGTTTCTAAACCAGTGGTACAGCAAATGGTGCGGCGGCAAACGGGGCACATAGTAAACCTTAGTTCGGTGGCGGGTAAACTGACCTACGCCAACGGGGCGGTGTATTGCGCCTCTAAAAAGGCGGTAGAGGCCATTAGCGAGGGCATGCGGCTTGACCTTACCCAACACGGCATTAAGGTAACCAACATAGCGCCGGGGGCGGTGGAAACGGAGTTTTCGCTGGTGCGGTTTAAGGGGGACGCCGAGCGGGCCAAAAAGGTGTACGAGGGCTTTGAACCGCTAAAGGCCAAAGACATTGCCGATGCTATTTTATACGCCGTTATGGCCCCCGCCCATGTTACTATTGCAGATATAACTATTTATGCCGCCGCACAGGCCGGGCCAACTACTATATTTAGGAAGTAGAAAATAAACGTAGCATAGAATATTAATAGAACACTAAAATTTATGGTATATATGCAGTTACAATTCAAATTATTTAAAGCTTGGATACTTATAATTATTTCATAAGCTTTAAATTAATTAGCTATATATAAAAATTTTAACCTTTATTGTGGATATTAAGAATATATTTAATTATGTTTTCTCAACAATTAGTTACTTATTTATTATCTCAACCAAAAGTTATTGATGGAGGTACTGCAAATATTAATATCCAGGACGAAACAACGAGACTTTATCTTAAAATCCCAAGCGATGCGAATTATGAATTTTTGGTTCAAATAAAATCTAACAAAAAGAAAACATTCAGCATAAGTCTTCATAATCAAGAAAATAAGTCAAAAGAAGGATTAATAAGAATAGATTATAATAGTGGTCATAAGAATCCTGAATATATTAATAGTTTTGTTCCAACTATTGCGTTACCATATCAAGGATATTGGTTTGAAAATGAATCACACATGCATATTTTTGTTGAAGGATTTAAAGAATTAGCATGGGCAATACCTTTATCGATTTCTACTTTCAAAATAAAGGATATTTCAAATGATATGGAATATGAAAATGCTATTAGAGAATTTATGAATGCAATTAATAATACTACACAAATTCAATTTCAACACTCAATTGTATGAATTGGACACAAACGTTAATTGATGATTATTATAATTGGCTTAAAAACAAAACATTTATACAAGCTGATGAAAAGACTGGCTGGGCATCTATTCAGACACCATTTATTGGAGTTTTTAATGATACTATTGAATTATATGCCCAAAAGAAAAACGACAAAATAATCCTTTCTGATAATGGAGATACATATAATAATCTTGAATTACTTGGTGTATCATTAAAAAGAAGTGGCGAAAGGAAAAACATTGCGGATAGAATATTGTTAAATTATGGTGTTACTAATAAAAATGATGAACTAATAGTTGAAACCACCGATAAGTTTTTTCCTCAAAGAAAACATAATTTTCTATCAGCAATTTTAGAATTAAATGATTTAAGTGTTCTTTCTAAACCAACTATAACCTCAATATTTAAAGAAGAAGTTAGTACATATTTAGACAATAATAACATCATTGCTACTCCAGATTATATATCCAAGGGTGCAACTGGATTAGAGTTTATGTTTGACTTCCAAATTGCTGGTAGGTCAAAGGAAATAGTAATAAAAACATTTAATTCTATGCAAAAAAATCACTTAGCTTCATTTTTATTTGCATGGGGAGACATTAAAGCTGTACGGGAAAAAATAAGTAGAAAGACAGTATCCGCAATTGCTATTATTAATAATACTGAAAATTCTGTTAAACCAGAATATTTAGAAGCCTTAAATTCTGTAAATGCGAACTCGATTCTTTGGAGTGATAGGAATAATGAAGATTCTCTAAACTTCTTAAACGTTGCTTAGCCATTTGCTAGTATAGTTTATAATCAATAGCAATTAATTATAAATAATAAGAACAAAGTTTAATCTTTAACAAACACCTCTAAAAACTCTTTGTCCATTTTATACGCAAATACAACTTCATTATTATAAATGTATGTGTGTTCAAAAGTTTTAGTTCTTCTAATCTCTTCCTTTTCATCATCTGATAGTTTAGGATAAAAAATCAATATAGTATTAATATCATCTTGTATGTCTAATAGACCTACAATGTTCCTTTCATATGAATCCCTTTCAATATTGTTCTTAGGGAATTTTCTTCTCAATACTTCTAAAGAATCGAGAGTCTCAATTTTTGTTATATCATTCATGCTAGTTAAACGATATTTAAAGCAAAATTTATCATATTCCTTAAAAATCTTTTAATCTTGAAAGATATTCTCATAAAGATCAGGAGAACTTTCCCACCAAAAATCTGCAAACTTTGTTAATTAACTTTAAATTTGAGTAAAGCAACGCCATATACATTGACAAACCAGGAAATAATAAACCGCTTTAAATTGGTGGGCTCCCTTATGGAGCTGCACGAGGAGAACGCCTTTAAAATACGCTCGTACCAAAACGCCGCCTTTTACCTGGATAAAATCAGCCAGGACATTGCCGCGCTGTCGCTGGCCGAACTAGAGGCCATAGAGGGAGTGGGCAAAAGCATAGCCGCCAAAACCCGCGACCTGGTTGAGAAAGGCAGCTTTGCCGAGCTTACCGCCCTGCTTGAAAAAACACCCGCCGGCGTGGTGGAGATGCTAGACATAAAAGGCGTAGGGCCAAAAAAGATACGCGCGCTGTGGAAAGAGCTGGGCATAGAAAGCAAAGACGCCCTTCTGGAAGCCTGTAAGGCCAAACGCGTGCAGGCCCTAAAAGGCTTTGGCGAAAAAACAGAGCAGGCCATTATGCAGGCGCTTATGTATTCGGACGCGCAAAAGGATAAGTTCTTGTATGCGGAAATAGAAAGCACGGCGCAAACGCTGGAAGAGGCGCTTAAAAAATCGGGCATCGCTAAGTTCGTTTCGCTGGCGGGAGAACTGAGAAGAAAGGCCGAAGTAGTAGAACTGGTGCAGATCATTATAGGATCTGACGATTTTGAAAAGGTAATGAACTACCTGGACGGGCTTGACTACCTAGAAAAAGACGTTAAAAAATCGGGCCCTTTTGCCTGGCGCGGTAAAGAAAAAACCACCGGCGCCAAGCTTGAAGTTAAAATATACCCGGAGGCGGAGTTTTACTCCCAGTTGTACCTCCACTCCGCCAGCCTTAGCCATTTACTACTAGAAGCCAAAGACGGTGAAAACCTGCTGACCTATTTACGAAGAGCCAAACCAAAGTCCGAAGAGGAAATATTTGAAGCGCTGGGCATGGACTATATAATACCAGAACTAAGGGAAGGCTTTAACGAGCTACAATTGGCTAAAGAGAAAAAGCTGCCGGTACCGGTAACCTATGCCGACCTGAAGGGCATACTACACAACCACTCCACCTACAGCGACGGCAGCCACACGCTGGAACAAATGGCGCGCTACTGCAAGGAACTGGGCTTTGAATACCTGGGCATGGCCGATCACTCCAAGTCTGCCTTTTACGCCAACGGCCTTTACGAGAACCGGGTAAAAGAACAATGGGATGAGATAGACCGGCTGAACAAAGAGTTGTACCCTTTTAAAATATTGAAGGGAATAGAGTCGGATATTCTTAACGATGGCTCCCTGGACTACGAGGACGACGTGCTGGCAAAGTTTGACTACATAGTAGCCTCTGTACACTCTAACCTAAAGATGAACGAGGAGAAAGCCACCGCAAGGCTTATTAAGGCTATAGAGAACCCCTACACTACTATATTGGGCCATGCCACCGGCAGATTACTGTTAAGACGAGAGGGCTACCCCATTGATTTTATAAAGGTGATAGACGCCTGCGCAGAGAACAACGTGGTAATAGAGCTGAACGCCAGCCCCTGGCGGCTGGATATGGAATGGAAATGGCTGCGCTACGCATTGGAGAAGAACGTTATGATAAGCATTAACCCCGACGCCCACCACATGGAGGGCTACCACGACATGCACTACGGCGTGTACGCCGCCCGCAAAGCGGGGCTTACCAAAGAGATGACCTTTAACGCACTATCCCTAACTGAAATCGAAAATTACCTCGCTAAAAAGCGAAAAAGCATTTCCTCTATTACCAATGCTTAAAATACTGGTTATTCGATTTTCTTCTATTGGCGATATTGTTCTAACCACCCCGGTTGTAAGATGCCTGAAAGAGCAACTGAATGCGGAAGTCCATTTTTGCACTAAAAAAAATTACTATTCGCTAATTCGACATAATCCTTACATCTCAAAATGTTTGCTTTTAGAGGATAATCTGTCATCGCTTATAGAGCAGTTAAAGGCCGAAAATTACGATTACATAATAGACTTACACAATAACCTTAGGACGCGTATTGTAAAATTATCTTTAAGAAAAAAAACATACGCCTACAATAAACTCAATTTTAGGAAATGGCTTTATGTAAACTTTAAGCTTAACGTAATGCCCAACATACATATCGTGGACCGTTATATGGAGACTGTAAAGGCATTAAACGTCCATAACGATGGCAAGGGGCTGGATTACTTTATCCCGGAAGCAGACAAAGTAACACCTGAACAACTGCCCGAAACCTACAGAAACGGTTATGTAGCTTATGCGATTGGCGGCCAGCACGCTACTAAAAGGCTGCCACCTGATAAAATAATAGAGCTTTGCGAGCTTATAAATCAACCAATTATACTCGTTGGCGGCCCGGAAGACACTGAGACAGGGCAGTATATGGAGAACTATTTTATTAGCAGGAATAAGAAATTCTCTATTTATAACGCCTGCGGCAAGTACAACCTTAACCAGTCGGCATCCATTATAAGCTATGCCTTAAAGGTTTATACCCATGATACCGGGATGATGCACATAGCCTCGGCCTTTAAAAAGGATATCGTTTCTATTTGGGGGAATACTACTCCCGCCTTCGGGATGTACCCCTATAAAACAAAATTTAAAATATTGGAAAACAATAACTTAAATTGTAGACCATGCTCTAAAATAGGCTACAGCGAGTGCCCAAAAAAACATTTTAAATGTATGAGGGAACTTGATTTTGGAGAGGCTATAAAATGAAAAACCCCCATGCTGGTGGGGGTTCAAGCTTTTTACAAAAATGCAATCAAGACTTTTTAACGTTTACCGCATTTACGCCTTTTTTGCCTTCTACTACCGTAAAAGAAACTTTGTCATTCTCTCGTACCTTCTCTGTTAATCCTGTAACGTGAACAAAAATTTCCTGCTTGGAACTTTCATCCTTAATGAAGCCATATCCTTTGCTCTCATTAAAAAACTTTACTGTACCTGAGTTCATAAAATAAGATTTTATAAGTGAGTAATACGGTAAAGATAATTTTTTTCCGAAAAAAAAACTATTTTTTTTTAAAAAATATTACATGGTTAAACTTATAAAAAAATCACTTTCTAAGCTTTTTTGAAATCTTATTCTCGAGCAATTTTATAATTTTTTCTTTGTCTTTTAGTTGTTCTTTAAGCAATTGAACCTCTCTGCGCAGGCTGTCTACCTGTATGGTTATCTTTTTAGAAATAGCGCTATCTTCTTCATAAAGGTACGCATTTGCAACATTGCCTACCGTCTCCTTTTCGTTCGAAATTCGCCCTTTATAGATTTCTTCCACAGTTATTCCCAATACGTTAGCTATCTTTTCAAGACGGTCAACGGTGAGTCCAATCTGCCCTCGTTCTATTTTACCATAAGTAGAGTAGTCTATACCTAAATCGTACGCGATAGACTCCTGGCTAATGCCTTTTTGTCTTCTTATGTTTTTTATGTTTTCAGTCACACTGCCCACGGGCACAAAATTATTAAAATGAGATTGTAAATTACAGAGACTATTAAGCCTATTTTAAGACTCAGAATATAACTATTCCAATAATATAGGAGTTTGTCTCTTATGAGGTTGCATTATTTTGGATAAGTAATAAGCCAAAGCTTATTCTTTTTCTTTTTTCCCTCTGTTACTAAGTAACCAATTTTTCGATGAAAAAATTGCTTTTGTGGTGATTTTTTTTGATAGAGAATATACCAAGCTTTATATGCTATCTATAAACCTTCATCTATATCAAAATACAAAAAGCATAGGCTTATAGGGAGTTACTAGTAAGGAAATTTTTTAGGGCGTTATAACTATTTGAAAGGCGAATTGACTTCTTCTCCTTTATTTTCAAGGCTTTAAGCTTTTCAGGCAGTTCAATAGAAGTTCCTATAATACCTTCTACTACTTCCGGAAATTTAGAAATATGAGCCGTTGCCAGGAATATTCCGGTAAAATCTATAGAAGTTTCTTTCTTCTTATAATCTTCCAATCCCAGGTAGCCAACAGCGCCATGAGGGTCAAGAATGTAATTGTATTTCTTATAGACGTCGGCTATGGCGGCGGCAGTCTGCTCATCAGTATACTTAGCGCCGATGATGTCTTTTCTTATCGCTTCAATATCATTATTATACAAGGCGCAAATGCGGGCGAAGTTACTAGGGTTGCCTACATCCATAGCGTTTGAAATGGTCGCTATAGAAGGGCGGGGAGAAAATATGCCGCTAAGTAAATAATTAGGAATAATGTCGTTTACATTGGTAGATGCTATAAACTTATGAACCGGTAAACCCATTCGCTTGGCTATTAACCCTCCGCAAAGGTTGCCAAAGTTTCCACTCGGTACAGAAAAAACTAAAGGCTTTCCTAAATTCTTGAGTTTTGAATATGCATAGAAATAATAAAACGACTGTGGGATGAGCCTGCTTATGTTAATGGAGTTGGCAGATGAAAGATTAAACTTTTCGTTAAGCTCTTTATCCAAAAAGGCTTCCTTAACCATACGTTGGCAATCGTCAAATGTGCCGTCTATTTCCAGGGCAGTAATATTTTCTCCTAAGGTAGTCAACTGTTTCTCCTGCATCTCGCTTACCTTTTTGCTAGGGTATAGGATAGTAACTTTTATACCAGGCATTTTATAAAAACCCTGTGCTACAGCGCTGCCTGTATCGCCAGAAGTAGCTACCAGTATATTGATTTCTTTCTTCTCATTCTGCAGAAAGTAAGACATTAACCTGGCCATAAATCTTGCTCCAAAGTCTTTAAAGGCGAGGGAGGGACCGTGAAAAAGCTCTAATACATATATATTGTCATGCACCTTAACCACAGGCGCATCAAAGGTTAGTACCTCATTGATAATAGTCTGAAGCGTATCAGCAGGGACGTCATCGCCAATTAGCGTTTTGCTGACCTGATATGCTATTTCCTGAAAGGTAAGCTTATCGCAATTTTCAAAAAAAGACTTATCCAACTGTGGAATTGTTGTTGGCATATAAAGTCCATTATCTGAAGGAAGTCCTTTAAAAACAGCTTCTTTTAAGGACACTATATGATCTTTGTTATTGGTACTATATAATTTCATTGAGATAAATGCTTAATCAAGAATTTGTGGGCCTGAGTTATTAATTTTAGAGACATATACTTCGCTACCGATACGCAAACTGGTAAACACCCTGCTCATGCAGTCGCCAACATAGTCTGCCGTTCCCTTTTCCCTGGTAAGGGCAAATATAGAAGGGCCTGAACCCGAAATGCCGCAGCCCAATGCTCCGGCATCCAGCGCGCTTTTCTTTACCTCCGCAAAGCCTGGTATAAGTATGGAACGCACCGGCTCTATTATTACATCCTGCATAGAGCGGCCTATCAGATCATAGTCTGGTTTCATTAGTCCGGCAATAAGGCCCGCTACGTTACCCCATTGTATTATTGCGTCTTTTAATGGGATCTCTTTCCTTAGTATATCCCTGGCATCCCTTGTCTGCACTTCTATATGCGGGTGCACTATAGTGCAATACAGTTTTGCAGGAATATCAATCTTAATAACATCTAGCGGTTCGTAACTTCTTACCAATACAAAACCGCCTAGCAACGATGGCGCAACGTTGTCCGCATGGGCGCTGCCGCAGGCAATTCGTTCGCCTTCCATAGCAAATGGTAATAGTTCCTGCTGAGTCATGGGCATACCCAATAGCTGATTAACGGCAAATACTCCGGCCACAGCGCTGGCAGCGCTTGAACCCAGCCCGCTTCCTAATGGCATTTTTTTTGTAAGTTCTATATCTATCCCCTGCTTTACCTTCAAATGCTTAAGAAACTGCTGAATGGAAACCCCTACCGTATTTTTACCCGGCGCAGTGGAAAGCCTTCCATTGTCGCCGGTTATTTTAGAAATAGTAATTCCAGGTTTGTCTTTTAAACGCAATATTACCTCGTCTCCAGGATTATCCACTGCAAAACCAAGTACATCAAACCCACAGGTTACATTGGCAACGGTGGCAGGGGCAAAAACTTTTATACTTTCTTTCATTCTAACTAAGACAGGTAATTACTAATACTTATGATTTCTGCAAACACACCAGCCGCAGTTACTTCCGCTCCCGCGCCAGGGCCTTTTATTACTAACGGGCGTTCTTTATACCGCTCGGTAGTAAACGCAATCATATTATCGCTTCCCGATAAGGAATAGAATGGGTGGTTACTATCTACAGCCTGTAAACTTACCGTGGCTTTACCTTTTTCCAGCTTTGCTATAAAGCGCAATACTTTGCCCTGCTTGGCAGCATCGTCCCTGCGCTTAGCAAAAACAGCATTGTTCTTTTCCAGTTCAGCAAAAAAATCTTCAACAGTTTTAGCTTTACTACAAGATGGAGGCAATATATTTTCTACTTCTATATCGTTAAACTCTAACTCCTCCCCCGCTTCCCGGGCAAGTATTAATATCTTTCTGGCTACATCCATACCGTTAAGGTCGTCGCGAGGGTCTGGTTCTGTAAATCCTTTCTCCTTCGCCTCTTTAACAACTTCACTAAACTTCTTCTCTCCTTTAAAGGTATTGAATATGTAAGACAGCGTACCAGATAGTATACCCTCTATTTTAAGTATTTTATCCCCGCTGTATTTTAAGTCTTGCAGTGTATTAATTACTGGTAAGCCAGCTCCTACGTTGGTTTCGTACAAAAACTTACCACCATATTTAAAAGCCGCTTTGCGCAATTTACTATAATCTTTATACGAGCCAGAGTTGGCAAGCTTGTTAGGCGTTACTACCGAAATGCTGGAACTTAAAATTTGTTCGTAGTGCTGTATTACTTCTTTGCTGGACGTGCAATCTACAAACACTGAGTTTTGTAAATTTTGGGCCAATATCTCCTCAACAAAATGAGAAAGCCCGGTTTTTGATCCGTTCTTATCCAGTTCATCCTTCCATGCGCTTAATTTTATGCCTTTCCCGTTTACCAGCATTTTTTTACTGTTGGCAATGCCAATCACATTTATTTTTAGCGACTTTTCCTTTGCCAGGTAAGCCGCCTGTTTTTCCATCTGTTTAAGTAAAGTGCTTCCTATTAAACCAAGTCCTACCAGGTAAAGGTTCAACGAGCGCACATCTGACAGGAAGAAGGCTTCATGAAGCGCATTTAATGCTTTAGACAAATCCTGTTTATTAATTACTACTGACAAATTAAGCTCGGATGAACCCTGTGCGATGGCCGCTACATTTATACCATTTCTGCCCAATGCGCGGAACAACTTGCCGGAAATACCTGGAGTATTCCGCATATTATCGCCAATAATTGCTACTATGGAAAGCTCTGTTTCCACATGCAGTGGGTCTATTTTCTTTTGCTGAATTTCGTTTACAAATTCTTCGTCAATAGATCTTTTTGCCCGTTCCGCATCCTTAGGTTCCAGCGCAAAGCAAATAGAGTATTCGGAAGAAGCCTGGGTAATAAGTATCACATTAATCTTTTCCCTGGCGAGGCTGCTGAACAAACGGGCAGAAACTCCCGGTACTCCTACCATGCCGCTGCCTTCCAGGCTCATTAAGGCAATGTCTTGTATAGAAGAAATACCTTTTATAAGGAAGTCGTTGGCCTTGGTTTTCTCGCTAATTAGTGTTCCCTCAAATTCGGGATTAAAGGTATTTTTTATCCGAATGGGGATCTTTTTATTAAAAGCAGGTTGCAAGGTTGGAGGATAGATAACCTTTGCCCCAAAGTGAGACATTTCCATCGCCTCCACATAAGAGATAGCCGTTAATGTAAAGGCCCCTTTTACTTTGCGGGGGTCAGCTGTCATTACCCCGTCTACATCCGTCCATATTTCTATCTCGTCCGCATCCAAGGCGGCGCCAAATATAGAGGCCGAATAGTCTGATCCTCCCCTGCCCAATGTAGTAGTTTCTCCTTTATCAGTAGAACTAATAAAACCAGTAATAATAGGGATGGCTTTACCGATATTTTTAAAATACTCTCTTATATTTTTATCGGTAACCTTAAAGTTTACCTTAGCTGAGCCAAAGTTGTTATCGGTCTTTATTAGCTCGCGCGAATCCAGATATATCGCTTCAATGCCCTGTTGTTTAAGGTATTCGCTTACCAGGTAGGTTGATAATCGTTCGCCAAAACTTAGCGCCAGATCCTGAGAACGGGGGGATAGCTCTTTGAGCAGGTAAATACCATGTAGCAGGTCTTCTAACTCATTAAGCACTATTTTAATGCTGGCGATGACTTTGCTTTGCGTTTTAACGTCAATAAGCTTTTTTACTGCGTCAATATGCTGTTTTTCAATGTCTTTTAATCCCTTCAGGTAGTCCTGATTGGATTGGGAAGCTTCTTTAGAAACTTTAACCAACTGATTGGTAATGCCCGACATAGCTGAAAAAACAACCGCAAAGCCCTCTTTCTTCTTTTTATAAGCCAGCAGAATCTCTGCTACCTGCTTAATACTCTCCGGCGTGCCTACAGATGTGCCGCCGAACTTCAAAATCTTCATAAGTTACAATTCGTAAAAATCGGGCTAAATTACATTATCGCTAACGCTTTTCATACAAATTGGGTGGAATAATGTGTTTTAGGTTAAATTTAAAATAAAGGATGGCCTAAAGCGTTGCTTTAATGTAGTTTTATTGCAACAATAGAAAATTAATTTTATATAGGCATTTTTTGAACTACAACTGAGATTATGATTGGTAGTAAATTAAATTTTGCTGGAAGTAAAGCTTACTCTGCACTATTCTTCATATTATTTTTTTTATCCTGCGCCAGACCTACAACTTTTAAAGCTGAACTATTAGCTGATAAAATTGACGCTAACAAAATTGCCAATACAGGTTTAAGAAAACATTCATTACCATCTGTTTCAGAGGCAAAACCCAAAGTATACCCTGAGCAACTGTTAGCCAAAACAAAAAAACAAAAAACGATTAAAATAAAAGAATCAGTTGCAGCTATTAGAAGAGTTAATAAGTTAATTAAAAATAACTCTACGCTGGGAAAGCCAGAAAACAAAAAAGCGACCGTAGAAAGAAATCCTCCAGGGATTTCGTTTCTGGAAGTATTTTTTGGATTGATACTAATACTTTTAGGTTTATTAGCTATAGCTTTAACAATTTCAACAGGCTCTGGTATAGGGCAACCACTCTTCACGCTATTTTGGGCTGCCAGTATAGGACTACTATTATTTGGTTTGGCTCTCTTTATAATAGGACTTACCGAATTATTTCAGTAACTATATATGGCGTTGGCTTTAAATAGCAAGTTGATCAAGGTACGACTATAACTAAATGAAATTTAGCCTATCTACCATTTCGTTACTCCTATTCTTCTCATTTACACTCAGGGCCCAAGCTCCTGAGCTTTTGTATGATTCTGCATTGATTTGTAAACTAAAAATTGCATCCATAAGAATATTTGAAGCTGACAAGGCGATACACCGCTTATTATTTGATAATAAGTGCCGTTTAACCAAGGATTCCTCAGAATCGTCAATCAATTCTTTTCGTTATGACAGTATTGGCAGGCTTAAGGGAAGAGTAATCGGTAATTGGATCAACGAGAGTTATAAGTATATTAATGATACTGTTAAAAGTTCGTTACGACTAGACGCCAATGGCACATACCTGACTAAAGAGATTTACTATAAAACTCGAAATACAAAAATAATAACAGAGCATAAAGTAAATAGCAGGGAGTTTTACGATAGCGCCATATACAATTATGACGAAAACGGAAAATTGCTGGAGAGAAGAAAAGTATCTCCTTATTTCATTTTAACTAAAAAATACCTTTACGACTCTCAGGGCAGACTAATAAAGGTAACAAATGTATCCAGTGAGCATAATACCTATACGACCTATTTATATGATACCCTGGGTGGGAATGATAGGGTAACTGAAACATGTTTTAACGCTGACGGAAACCTTATTGAATTTGTTATCGCAAAGGTATACGATGATAGAAAGAGGCTGGTTGAATACAAAAGCAGGTATCTTGAAATTTATTCGTACGAGTACGACTCTTTAAACAGATTATTAAGATGGGAAAAGCTGGGAAGCATATCCGGATTTAAAACGAGCAAAAAATATACTTATAATACCAACGGTACTATATGCAAAATAGAAATTGTCTTTTCAAAAAAGAATAAAACTATCGAAAGGTCTTTATGGGAATTTATTTATTCCTATCAAGAGTAACAATAATTACTATTTACTAAATACTACTTTCTGGCTTGTAACCTCTCCGCCGGTTACTACTTTCACTATATAAACCCCTGAGGTAAAATCTGCCCCATCTATAGTATAACTACCACCCGCTATATTAGTATTTAGTTGTTGTAGTACTATTCTTCCAACCACATCATATACATAAATATCTGCCGATAAGGCCCTGTTATTTATAAAGTTTATATAAGCATATTTGCTATCGTTAGTAATAATTACAGACGAAGCCCCACTGCCGGGACTTATCAGGCTTGTTATTCCGTTGGTGGTTAGAACGCCAGACTTACGTAGATTTAAGAAGAACCTCGATACCGTATCTGTTCCGGTTAATGTAAAAGCATAGGTCGGGTTTTGCTTTAAATCCTGATATGTGTTTAATAAGTTATCGGTTAATATTACATCATAGTTTTGGAAAGAAAGCGCGCCGGTAAATGTGAAGCTATATGAGCCTGCCGGGGTTCCTATAAATAGAGGCACCTTAAAATTAGTGGTAGTATCTGATAGTGAGTTCACTGCAAGGCTGTCTTTTCCTGCCACACTGAATAATGAGATAGACCCTGGATCGCTCATCAATTTGTAGGCGTCGCAACAAGGGTCAAACCCATCAGTAGCCCCCGATAGTATTCTCAACACACTCTCGTCCTGTGCAGTACCGCCAGCAGCGCTGGCAACAATGCTTAGGGAGTTTAAGGCTATTCCGTTTCGCCATAAAAGCGGAGAGCCTACGGTGGACCTTACGCTGTTGGTTACTCCTAATGTTCCCGATCCCGGATCTGCTGTTACATGAACCCAGAACGCCTGCATAGAAGGTATAATATTTGTGCCATGGTTAGTGCTTGCCGGGCTAGGCGAGCCTGTGTAAGAAGCATAATTACCAGTAGCAGGGTTGTAATAATAAACAGAATTATCAATACCTGTTTTAGTCCAACCCGACGAGGCATTCCAGTCAATAGAAGAAGGGTAAGGATTCCCTACAAGGTTCCATCCGTCTGAAGATGCAGTTCCTGAATTAGTTGCAGTTAAGGCTATACTGCTGATATAGTTATTAGTAGTATAAGCCTTAGTATAAGAAAGCGTTCCGACAGGGCTGAAGAAGTAGAGCGCAAATCCCTGCATCGGAGTTAAAGAGGGGTAGGCGGGATAGTTTGTAGCATTGTTTGCATTAGTCCACCCTATAGTATTATTAGAAGAAGGGTTAGTTTCATTGTACCAGAATAAGTTTCCAAAATACTCGGTTGGGTATCCAAAGGAAGCATCAATATCCGATACGGTACAATTGGGGATGGGAGCTGAGATATAGTGGTATCCCGTAGTATCTACAACTTTAGTAACAGTTAGGTTGCCGCTTATTGACCCTGTTCCAGTTCCGCTTATACCACCCTGATATAAATTAACGGTAAGGTTTCCGTTTGTGGTAATAGCGCCGCTAGTGAGTGTAAGTATACTATTAACTTGTATAGGATGAGTAAGCGTTAACCCGGTACTGTTATTTAGCGTAAGCGAAGATAGGCTTGTTCCTGTAGAAGGAACGCTAAAGGTTTGGGCAGTGGACCCCACAAAACTTGTAGTTCCTCCATTATCGGTTATAGTTCCATTATTTGTATAGTTGCCATAAACATTTAGCGCGCTTCCGCTTGCCAGAGTCAAAGAAGAACTGGTATTTATTGTAATGCTATTGCAGTTAGCCATTGTGCTTCCGCTTATTATAGGCTCATTACCTACACTTGGTATAGTAACCGTTACCCCTGAAGCAGGAACTAAGCCACCGCTCCAGTTTGCAGCAGTTGCCCAGTCTGTGGGGGCCCCGCTCGCTCCTCCCAACCAGTTTTCAGATGCAACCACTGTAACCACTGTAGTTGTACACACAGAACTTGTACAGCCTGCAGATTCATCCCTGACATAGTAAGTAGTAGTAGCTGTTGGGCTAACGCTAAGAGATGCTCCGGTACCGACAGGAGTGACTCCGCAGCTTGTCGAATACCAAGTGATTGTACCACTAATGCCGCCAGTTCCAAGAGTAGCGCTTAATGAAGTGGAAGATCCTGCCGCTATAGTTGTGCTGGCGCTAACAGTATTAATAGTATTAAGCGCCGCAATAGCGATAGTGGAAGATGTTATTGGAGAACCGTTTCCGCAGGCGTTAGAAGGCGTAACTGTTATTGTACCACCAGTAGTTCCCCATGTTACCGTGTTGCTTGCAGTTGTTGTGCTGGCAGAGCCTGTAACACCGGTTGGGAATGTCCATAAATAGCCGTCGGCTCCAGTTACTCCTGTTACTGTGTATGTTAAGTTTGATTCCCCGGAACATACTGTTGTATTTCCGCTAATAGCAGGGCTTGTTTCAGTAATTGAAGTTCCGGCAGAGATAGTTAAAGTACTGGCTGTTCCTGTTGTACATAAATTTGAAGGAACTACTTTAACAACCGGGCTTCCTGTAGCATTAGCAAATTGAACCGCAACTTCGGTAGTGGTAGAAGCAGTAGGTATACTTGCACCTGTGCCTCCGCTTACACTCCATGTATAAGTAGTAGCGCCTGCTACGGGGCTAATGCTGTAAACAAAAGTTTTTGTAGAGCCGCTACAATAAGTAGTATTTCCTGTAATGGCCCCTGCCGCACCGGGGCCGCCGGTTGTAATTTGTGTAGATGAAGAGAAAACTTCACAGGATGAACTATTAGTAATTGCCACTTCATAGAAACCTGAGTTACCAACTGCCACTGTATAGGTAGAGTTTGTAGCCCCAGATATGGCTATACTATTTAAATACCACTGGTAAGTTGGGGAAGTCTGGGCCGGGGAGGCGCTACCAGTAAGCACAATGGCCGAGGCGGGGCTACAGCTATATGTGCTTCCTGAACTAATAGAGGAAGTAAACCCGCATGCTAAATATCTTCCATTGCATGGCCCTGTGTTACAACTTGCAGGGCTTCCAAACACCGTAGCGCTGTTCATATTTTGTATACTGCCTGTTGTGGTAAAATTTCCATTTCCTGTAACAACTGCATTACTATTTTCGCCACTATAACTGCCATTTATTGTTAAATTACCATTGTCGGTTATAGTACTTCCATTATTTGTTACGTTTACGCTTCCGTTAATAACAAAATTTCCGCCGGGGTTTATTATTATATTTGTACCGCTTAAATTAGTATTCCCATTAATTGTAAGTGTTGCTCCATTTTCTACAACTATTGTTCCTCCATTTAAATTTGCTCCGCCAGGGAAAGCAGCATCGGCAGAAAAATCGTAAGTGTATGTACCGCCGCCCATGTTTAAAGTCTGGGAGTTATTAACCATTGGCACAGTAAAGTTTGCATTTGCTGTACTAGGCTGTGCGCCCGAGGTCCAGTTAGTTCCAACTGTCCAATCCCCTGTATTATTTGCACTTACTGTGGTATTGGTTTGCCCAAAAGCAGAACTATTTATAAAGAATGTTAAAAGAGCTAATAGTATATAAAGTCGCTTTTTATTGTAAAATTTTTTCATTACGATTCGAGTTTTCCTGGTTTTTGTTTTACCGCAAAGGCAATGTTATATGTTACATAAATCATTAGAAAATTACATTATCAAATCTAACTTTAACATTCAGTTATTATTTTAATAATGTTAAGTTAACATAGCCTTGGTTGTTGTAAAATAATGGCTAAAAGTTACAAAATTGAATTCAAAGCAACTCATATTTTATTTTAATTGCGACTAATGTACACTTTATAAATATAAAAGGCTAATATAATCAGACAAAATATTGCTTATTTTTAATCTCATAATTTGCTCACTATAATTCATTTTTTAACCCTATAAATTATCGGAATATTGCAAATTATTTTGGAAATCTCATTTTTTTATAAATATATAGACAAATATTACATGCCATTTCACCCGCTTATTGGCATATTTTAGAAATCTTATTGGTTATGAAAGTATTCATTACCAATAAGATTTAGTATCGATTAGAAAAAAATTCTCGATGATTTTTAAAAGAATTAAAGAAAATTAACAATAGTATCTTTTAGTGATAGGGAACTGAAAACCCTACTTATTCTTCCCTCATAAAAGGGTAAGCGAAATCCGTTGGGGGGTTAAGGTTTTCTTTTACTGCCCTGGGCGACACCCAGCGAAGTAGATTAATCAGGGAACCTGCCTTATCATTAGTTCCTGACGCTCTGGAGCCGCCAAATGGCTGCTGGTTAACAACAGCGCCGGTTGGCTTGTCGTTAAGGTAAAAGTTGCCGGCAGAGTTGTATAAAGCTTTCATAGCATGGTCTATAGCCGCTTTGTCTGAAGCAAAAAAGGCCCCTGTCAATCCATAGGGAGAAGTGGCGTCTATGAGCTTCAGCGTCTTCTCATAATCTTCAGGCTCATAAACAAATATAGTAAGCACAGGTCCAAAAATTTCCTCTGACATTGTTGTATAATAAGGGTCGTAAGTAAGTAGTACTGTAGGTTCGATAAAGTAGCCCTTACTCTTATCAGATTGGCCCCCAAAGATAATCTCTACCTTATCGTTATACCTGGCATCGTCTATATATGCCGCTATTTTATTGAAGGCCCGTTCATCAATTACCGCATTCATAAAGTTGCTAAAGTCTTCTACAGCCCCTACCTTAATGTTTTTCAGGTCATTTAATAGTAGCACCTTAAGCTCTTGCCAAAGCGTGGAAGGTATATAGGCCCTGGATGCCGCGGAGCATTTCTGCCCCTGGTATTCAAAGGAGCCTCTTACCAAAGCGGTAGCTAATGCTTTCACATCCGCGCTAGGATGTGCCAGCACAAAGTTTTTCCCCCCTGTCTCCCCTACTATTCGTGGGAATGTTTTATATTTATTCAGATTCTTCCCTATGGTATGCCAAATCTCCCTGAAAACTTTGGTGCTGCCTGTAAAATGTAATCCGGCAAAATCGCGGTGGTCAAAGATTACTTCGCCCGCCTCTATCCCATCCACGTACACCATATTAATTACGCCTTCGGGCAAGCCTGCTTCTACTAGTGTCTCCATAAATACCTGCGCAGAATATATTTGCGTTTCGGCAGGTTTCCATACTACCGTGTTGCCAAGCAATGCCGGGGCAGTTGGCAGGTTGCCTCCTATGGCAGTGAAGTTAAAGGGAGTAAGCGCATATACAAAACCTTCCAGCGGGCGGTATTCCAACGTATTCTTTATTCCCTGTGGCGAGTAAGGTTGTACCGAATAAATATCGTACATGTACTTTACATTAAACCGAAGGAAATCAATCAGCTCGCAGGCGGAGTCTATCTCGGCCTGGTAGGCATTTTTGGATTGCCCTATCATGGTGGCGGCATTAATTTTTGCCCTGTATTTACCTGCAATCAGGTCTGCAGCCTTCAAAAAAATGGCTGCTCGTTTCTCTGCGGGTGTATGCTCCCAATACTCTTTAGCGCTTAAAGCCGCTGCTATGGCCTGCTCTACATGAGTTTTCTCTCCCTTATTAAAATAAGCTACTACTTTCTGGTGGTCGTGCGGAGGAGTTATAGCTATTTTATTAGTGGTATATATTTTTTTGCCTCCTATATACATGGGCACATCTAACCGCTGCGAATTGGCTTCCGTAAGAGCTTCTTTAAGCTTTTTACGCTCTTCCGAGCTGGGAGCATAGTCTAAAACAGGTTCGTTAGCAAGGTTTTGAAGATGATTCATAAATATAAAAAATTAAAAACCATGTATTAAAGTATTACCAAAAGCTCCTTCAAAGAATTGATCTCGTAAGAAATTTCTTCTGTGTGAGGCTCTTTTTCAGGATTAAAAAACACCTGGTCTATCCCGGCGTTTTTCGCTCCTTTTATGTCCGCTTCCAAATCGTCCCCCACCATAAGGCATTCTGTTGGTTTTGCTTTTACCAGTTCCAATGTGTAATCAAAAATTCGCTTGTCAGGTTTTAAATATCCACAAGATTCAGAATTAATTACTTCCACAAAATAGTTTTCCAGTTTAGCGGCACTCATTTTTATTCCCTGCATTTCATGAAACCCATTAGTAATAATATGCAGGCTATATTTCTTTTTCAAATACGTTAATACCTCGTGGGCATAAGGAATAACATTGCTCTTCTCGGGGCAAATCTGCAAAAACTGTTGTTCCAAGCCCTTAGGCACATCGCCTTCCTTCAATCCTAACTCTTCGAAAGTAAGTATAAAACGCTTAGTACGAATATAATCCTTGTCCAACTTACCCGCATGAAAATCTTTCCACAGAGCTTTATTCACCTTCTGATAAACTTTTATAAAATCTTCTGCTTCAAAACCTTTATGCTTATTAAGGCTGTGGGTATCGTATAGTTGCAGCAACGTTTCAGCACAGTTTTTCTCAAAATCCCAAAGGGTGTGGTCAAGATCAAAGAAGATATGTTTATAAGAGACGGGCATTAAATGGGAAGTTTCAGACGTTCTACCGGCCTGTTATTCAGGATATGCTCATTAAAAATCTCTTTTACATCCTCTACTGTTACCCTACCATAAAATATTCCTTCCGGGTACACCACTACGGACGGCCCCATAGCGCAGGTATCGAAACAGCCCGCACGTTGGGCTCTTACGTCTATACCAATCTTATGTTCTTTAATAAGTTCCTTAAAGGCATTCACCAAAGCCATTCCCCGCTCTTCTCCACAATATGCCCTTCCATCGTCGCGGTTATTGGTGCAAACAAATATGTGTTTTTTGTATTTCATTCTATGTTTATTGATTATTAGTTCGTTCTGTTTACAACTCCGGCAGCCTGTACACTTTTTGTTTGTTATGCAACTTACGCACAGCCAATTCGTTATTTGAATAAAGTGTTCGGTATTCGCTTAGGTCCTTGGCAAGTACGGGGTCTTTTTCCATAAAAGAAAACACCTGGTTTATAATATCCAGGTAGGCGTCGTTTATATAATAATATACCCACTGGTCTATCTTTCTGTACCTCACTAGTCTTGCATTTTTAAGGTAGGTCAAATGCCGGGAGGTTTTGGTTTGTGTAAAATCAAGGATAAGTTCAAGGTCAGAAATGCACATTTGGTCGTAAGCCAAAAGCAGATTCATGATGCGGATACGAGCCTCATCGCTAAATGCCTTAAAGATATCGGCCCCCGTCCTTAATTCAAAATGTTTGAGCCTTATCATACTAACTTGCCTTTTCTGTTTAACAACTATACAAATAAATTTGGAATGAGGCTATATTTTCTGATTTATTTATGCAGTTTTGCTATATATAATGTAACTTTTTTTTGAAATTTAAAGTTCTGAATTAAACCCTGGAAGTGAAAAGCAATTTGTTCTGTAAAAACCTCTTAATCCTTAGTTTCTTCTTTACTGTATTCGCTGCTCAGGCTCAAAATTCTCCCGCAAGGGTAATACAGGTTTCTGGCCTTGTTGTGGGCGGCGACAGCCTATATGGCATACCCGGAGTTCACGTTTATATTCCTAAAGCGGGAAGGGGAACTGTTACCAGCGCGGTAGGCTACTTTTCTATGCCTGTACTACAGGGAGATAGTATTGTGATCCGTTCTATGGGATATAAGGAAAAGTCATACGTGGTGCCCCATGAAAATGCAGACCAGCTTTCGGTAATTATTCAGTTGAATGAGGATACAACGCTTTTGCCTGAGGTGCTCATATTTCCCTACCCTACCGAGCGGTTGTTTAAGGAGGCGTTTATGGCCCTTAAACTACCGGAGACCGATATGGACAATATGCACCGTAACCTAAACGACCAGGTGTTAAAACGTATGTTGTACAACGCCAAACCGGACGGCAGCCAGATGCACAGCTACTATATGCAGCAGCAAATACAGAAACAGGACTACAAGTATAACTCTCCCACCTTTAACTTCCTGAACCCTTTTGCCTGGAGCCAGTTTATAAAGTCAGTAAAGCAGGGCGGGCTGAAGAACAACCCTTACAAAGAGGACGACGACCAGGACGACTTGAAGTAGTATATCTTATTTATCAATTACCAGTTTAGAGATTGAGACGTCTGAGGCTGTGTTAATTCTGACAAAATAAACTCCATCAAACAAAAAAGATAAGTCTAAAGTAACAGTAGAACTTTTATTAATGGATGTATATTGATATATATTATTCCCATACATATCAATAACATTAATACTACCGGAAATAGGCTCGCTGGCGACGATATGAAATACGCCGCTTCCCGGATTAGGATATATAGTGATGTTATTATCAGCATGGCTAGCAGTAATAACAGAGGTAACAGGCAATGTAGTACCGCAGGCTGTATCCAGTATAATTTCTTCCCTGCTAGCAATGTTTGCCACTGTTAGCGTTTTAGCGGTAGTATTTAAACTATCGGTTAATGGCGCCCAGTTGGCAACAGAGTTGTCTGTTCTTTGGTATAATGAATAATCAGACTCGCATGGAAAACCATCAAATATACTTCCCGCGTAGTTGTAAGTAGTAGTATATGTTGGCGAAGCTCCGTTTACTACAAAGGTTCCAAAATAAGTATTAATAGGATGGGTTAAGTTGCCAGCCTGGCTGGGGGGATAATTAACCCTGAATAGTTGCACCCCATCCGGGTTGCCCTGCACATTACTAATAGCGATACTACCTTCGTTAGAAAGAGAAGATAGGGAAAGGCTTTGGCCTGTCCATGAAGAAGGAGAGTACAAATAAATACTTGTATCGCCTATAGCTGCGCCAGAGTATGGCCAGGAACTAGTAACTGAAGTTGCAAAGTTTTGCAATGTACCGGTATTGCCGTTGCCAGAGGCATCGTAGGCTGTTAGTCCCGAACCTTCATCCAAGTGGTAATAGCAAATAAGGTTAGCCTGGGGAGTCGGAAGAGTCTGGCACATGTATTGTCTTATTTGCGCTGGGGTTCTTTCCTCATGCCACAATCGTACTTCGTCAATTTGGCCGTCAAAACTGGTTCTGGTATTGACAGAGGAATAGGTCTGAAAATAAGCCCCTATTAAAACATTTAAAGGAGTAGATTCTAGCACAATGGAACCAATATAAGTAGTAACGTCTTGTACGCCATTTATGTAAATAGTAGAATATCCCGTTGCATAAGAATAAACGCATGCGATATGGCTCCAGCTGTTTAAAGGGATAGCGCTGTTTGAAACATTGGGATAATAAGTATCGGATTGATCAAACACGGCAAAAAATACATTTCCTGTGGATGTTATATAAACATCGTATTCTCTTGAATTAAATGTTTGAGATTTAGAGAAAACCATAGTTCCGGCGGTTAGAAAGTCGCTAGGGTTTACCCAGGCTTCAATAGTAATTGTATTTCCGGGGTGATCAAAAATAGGAGCATCCTGAATGAGTATGCTACTGTTAAGCGCATTTGAAAATGTAACTGTTGTTCCGCCATCTGTTCCCTTAATTGGTAAATAGGCTGTATCCAGTATAATTTCTTCCCTGGTAGCAATGTTTGCTGCTGTTAACGTTTTAGCGGTAGTATTTAAGCTATCGCTCACTGACACCCAGTTGGCAACTGAATTGTCTGTTCTTTGATGGAGGGTATAAGTATAATTTGGCCCATTAGCTGCGCTGCCGTTATAATTATAGATAGCAGTATATGTGGGTGAAGTTCCATTTACTACAAAAGTTCCAAAATAGGTATTGGCGGGATTTAGTAAACCGCCAGTCTGGCTAGGATAATTATTTACTCTAAACAACTGCACGCCATCCGGGCTGCCCTGTATAGTATTAATAGTTACAGCGCCTTCATTAGAAGAAGACAGGGAAAGGCTTTGGCCTGTTGTCCATGAGGCAGGAGAGTATATATAGATGCTTGTATCGCCTATGGCAGCGCCGGAGTATGGCCAGGAACTAGTAACAGAGCTTGCAAAGTTTTGCAATGTTCCAGTATTTCCATTACCAGAAGCATCGTAAGCTGTTAGTCCCGAACCTTCATCCAGATGGTAATAGCAAATAAGGTTAGTTTGGGGGACAGGAAGAGTCTGGCACATGTATTGTCTTATTTGCGCCGGGGTTCTTGCTTCGTGCCAAAGCCGCACTTCGTCTATTTGGCCATTAAAGCTAGTTCTGGTATTAACAGAGGAATAGGTCTGAAAATAGGCCCCTATTAAAACATTTAAGGGTGTAGATTCTAAAACAATAGAACCAATATAAGTACTAACATCTTGTACTCCATTTATGTAAATAGTAGAATAGCCCGTTGCATAAGAATAAACACAGGCTATATGGCTCCAGCTATTTAAAGGGATTGAGCTTGTTGAAGTATTAGGATAATAAGTATCATTTTCATCAAATACCGCAAAAAATACATTTCCGGCAGCTGTTAAATAAACATCGTATTCTCTTGAATTAAATGTTTGAGATTTAGAGAAAACCATTGTTCCACCAGTGACAAAGTCGCTGGGGTTTACCCAAGCTTCGATAGTAATTGTATTTCCGGGGTGATCAAATATAGGAGCGTCCTGAATGAGGATGCTACTGTTAAGCGTATCTGAGAATGTAACTGTT